>Ga0075425_100001010_pt1 | contig 26956 bp, 25 predicted proteins | sample SoiMethybrSBSTD4_FD_75300 | JGI IMG/M metagenome (GOLD analysis project Ga0075425, IMG submission 75300) | Bulk soil microbial communities from a Populus tree surrounding site in Tennessee, USA - Soil MetaG P. TD hybrid SBSTD4 | ecosystem: Environmental > Terrestrial > Soil > Tree plantation...
GCCCGCATGCCGGGCGTCGTCGATCCGTTCGCACCCGCGAAGCTCGGGCCGATCACTATCCGGAACCGCGTCATCAAGGCCGCGACGTTCGAGGGCCGGACGCCGCGCCGCGTCGTCACCGACGAGCTCGTCGCCTTCCATCGAGCAGTGGCGGCCGGCGGCGTAGGGATGTCTACCGTCGCGTACTGCGCTGTGTCACCCGACGGCGGAACCGACGGGCATCAGATCGTCCTCGGCGACGAGGCGCTCCCGGGGTTGCGCCGGCTCGCCGAGGCGATCCACACGGAAGGCGCTGCCGCATCCGCCCAGATCGGCCACGCCGGGCCGGTGGCGAATCCGGCCGGGACAAAGCGCCCGGCGCTTTCACCCTCGCGGATGCTGACGCCGTGGATGCGGATGACCCGCGCGGTCACCGATGACGACATCGCGCGGGTCACGACCGACTATGCCAACGGCGCTCGCGTGCTCGTCGCGGCGGGGTTCGACGCGATCGAGGTGCACCTCGGCCACAACTATCTGCTGAGTGCGTTCCTCAGCCCGAAGCTCAACCGTCGACGCGACCGGTGGGGCGGTGACGTCGAATCGCGCGCGCGGTTTCCCCGGCAGGTGGTTCGGGCCGTGCGCGAGGCTGCCGGTGGCGGGGTCGCGGTGACGGTGAAACTCAACATGTCCGACGGGGTACGTGGCGGCCTCGAGCCGGCGGAGAGCCTCGCGGTGGCGACGATGCTCGAGCAGGACGGCTCCATCGACGCGATCGAGCTGACCGGCGGGAGCTCGCTATCGAACCCGATGTATCTCTTCCGCGGCGACGCTCCGGTGACCGAGTTCGCCGCGACGCTGCCCCCAATGATCCGCGTGGGCTTCAAGCTGTTCGGCCGCCGGTTCTTGAAGACGTACCCCTTCGAGGAGGCGTACTTCCGGGACGACGCGCGACGATTCCTGCGGGCCCTGAAGACGCCGGTGATCTTGCTCGGGGGGATCAACCGGCTCGACACGATCCACTCGGCGCTCGATGAAGGGTTCTCGTTCGTTGCGATGGCGCGGGCGTTGTTGCGTGAGCCCGACCTCATCCGGCGCATGCAGGCCGGTACCGCGTCGGAGGCGACATGCATCCACTGCAACCGCTGCATGCCCACGATCTACCGTGGGACGCACTGCCCGCTCGACGCCGAGCCGGCGGCGGCGCGCTAGTCGGCGAAGTTCGGCGGACGCTTCTCTTTCCGCGCGCGGACCGCTTCCTCGAAGTTCTGCGTCGTGAGCCGCACGTAGAGCTGCGCGATGCCTTCGTGATCCATGTGCGCCTTGAGGCTGCCGCTCTCGAGTCCGGCCCAGATCATCCTTTTCGTCAACTCGATGCCCGGACGGCTGAACCCGATGATCCGCCTGGCGAGCGCGTAGCACTCGTCGAGCAGCGCGTCCGGCGTGACGACCTTCGACACCAGCCCCGTACGCTCGGCCTCGGCTGCGTCCACGTCGCGACCGGACAGCATGATGTCGAACGCGCGCGAGGAGCCGATCGCCCGCGGTAGCAGGTAGCTGATGCCAAGCTCCGCCGAGGTCAGTCCGTTGTTGATCCCGGCCGCGCGGAAGAAGGCTTTCTCGGACGCGATGCGGATGTCGCACACGAGCGCGAGGCAGAACCCGCCGCCGATCGCCGGGCCGTTCACCGCTGCGATGACGGGCTGGTGCATCTTCCGGATGGCGCCGATGACGTCATCGAGGATCTCCATGGCGCGGAGCGCGATGGTCGACATCGTGAGGTCGTTGATGTTCGGGAACATGCCGGGGTCTTCGAGGTCGGCGCCCGCGCAGAACGCGCCGCCGGCGCCGGTCACGACGACGACGCGCGTGGTGTTATCGGCGCTTACCGCTTCAAGCGCTTCGCGGAAGGGGATCATCACGTCGAACGCCATCGCGTTCATGCGCTCGGGACGGTTGAGCGTGATCAGCGTCACGCCCGGCTGTGGTTTCCCGACCTCGACGAAGCTCATCAGCCGTTGAATTCCGGGTGCGCGCTCAGCCACGCCGACGCGCGCCGCATCGTGTCTTCGTTCTGCTTGTTGATGAACCGGTAGATCTGCGCCTCGAACGGCTTGAACAGCGGATGCGTGAGGTTGTAGCGCTCCTCGAAGTGCAGCAGCGTCTTGTCCGGTCCCAGGGACTCAAGACGCACGCTTCCGGTCTGGTCGTTGCCGGGCCGGCGCGAGATCATCGTGTAGGTGTACCCGCGGTTCGGCTGCACTTCGGTGACGAGCTCCAGCGCAGACCCCTGCCGTCCGAGCGGCAGTTTGTAGATCACGCGGCGCAGCAAGCCGTTCCCGCTGGCGTCGCCGGGGTGGATGACGTCGACGCGGATGACCATCGGCGCGTACTGGGCCCAGAGGTCGTAGCGCTGCATGAGCGCCCAGACGCGCTCGACCGAGTGCGGGAACTCGAGCGTGTACCGGTGCTCCCTCATGACCCGCTCTGACTCATCAGATCGCGAGTCGAACGACAAAACCGATGGCACCGACAATAAGGAAGGCAGATCCAACCCAAAAGAGAGAGTTGCGCTGACGTCGAACCCATTTGGGATCCGCTCCCGCCTTGGGAAATAGGAGTCTCAAAGGCCACGGTTGGCGCCTGCCCATTGTGATGACCCTCGGGATGAGCCAGGGCTGGACGAGGCCGAAAACCATTGTCAGGGCTCCGAAAAGCGAGGCGCTTGCCCATGATCCAAGCGCCTCGGCTTTCGAGGCCGCCAAGGTGGTCCACATCGAATCAGGCTAGGAGCGCACGACCAGGGCGTCCAGTGCAACGACCCCCTGCCCCGCGGGCCGGACCCGCACCGGGTTCAGGTCGAACTCTGCGACGCGGCCGCGCAGCTCCGTCGCCATTCGCGAAACATTCACGATGAGATCCGCGAGCGCGTTCACGTCGGCTTTCGGACGCCCGCGCGCGCCGTCGAGGAGAGGGAACCCCTTCACCTCGCGGATCATCTCCTCGGCATCTGCGCGGGTCAACGGGGCGACGCGCAGCGCGACGTCGTTCATCACCTCGACGAACACGCCGCCCAGTCCGAACAGCACTACCGGTCCGTACTGCGGGTCGTTCGAGAAACCGACGATGACCTCCTCGCCTTCTGGTGCGAGCCCCTGGACCAGCACGCCGTCGTATCCGGCATCGCCCGCATGTGCACGTCCGGCTTCGTCGAGCTCCTTGAACGTGGCAGCGATCTGATCCTGGGTGACACCAACGCGCACCAGCCCGGCGTCGGTCTTGTGCAGGATCCCGGTGCCGCACGCCTTCATGACGACCATATCGCCCAGGCGCGCGGCCGCCTCGACGGCCTGCTCGGACGTCTCGCACATGGCCGACATCGGGAACGGCACGCCGTACTGCGCGGCGAGCGACGCCGAGTCGTACTCGGAGAGCGCGCCCGAACCTGCGAGCATCGTCTCGAACCCGGACGGCATCTTCTCGGCCGAGATGGGCCGTTCCTCGAAGCGTTCGAGAAAGCGCCAGTAGTCCAGGTAGCGACGCAGTCCGACTACGAAGGATCGGAAGGATCGGAACATCGGCACGCCGCCTTCGACGAGGATGCGGTAGCCCTCTTCGTCGGTGACCGGCGATCCCCAGATCACGATCACCGGCTTGCGCGCTTCCTTGTAGGCGTCGACGATGTCCCCGGCGACGACCTTCGACATCGACGGCAAGATGCCGGTGATCGGGCACACCAGGATGTCGACGTTCGGGTCGTCGAGGCAGATGTCGATGCACTGCTTGTTGAGCCCGCCCTTGCGCACGACCTGTGCGCCGTTGTCGACGGGGTTCGACACCGTGAGGTAGTCGGGGATCGCTTCGCGCAGTTTCTGCTGCGATTCCTCGGTGAGCTTCGGCAGCGTGAGTCCTCCCCACGCGCATAGGTCGGCCATATGCGCGCCGGTCCCGCCGGAGATCGCGTACACGCACAGGCCCTCGCCGTTCGGACGCGGCAAGCGTGTGAAGAGCGCAGAAGTTTCGAGCAGCTCGTCGAGATCGTCGACGCGCACGATGCCGTACTGGCGGAAGAACGCGTTCGTCGCTTCATCGGATCCGGTGAGGTGCCCGGTGTGCGCCATCGCCATGCGTTGTCCCTCTGCGGTGCGGCCGATCTTCACCATCACGATCGGCTTGCCGGCCCGCGCTGCTTTCTCTGCGGCTTGGCGGAGACGCGGGATCGACTTGAAGCCTTCGATGTACGCCGAAACCACCGCGACGTCGTCGATGTCGACGAAATACTCGACGAAGTCCGCGAACTCCAGGTCGGCCTCGTTCCCTGTCGGCGCCCAGTACTTCACGCCGATCCCGAGCTCCACACCCTGCGCGATCGGCCGACCCTGGTGCCCGGACTGCGTGACGAGCGCCAGCTTCTTGCCATCGGTTTCGGGGAACATCTCGAACGCGTTGACGTTCGTGTTCGGTCCGAAGAGACGGACGCCGCCGTCGCGCGCGATGGCCGCCAGCTCTTCCTCCCGCTTCGCGCCTTCGGCGCCGACCTCGCGGAAGCCGGCGGTGAAGATGATCGCGTAGCGCGCGCCCTTGGCGACGACGTCCCGCAGCCCTTTCTCCGCGTCGCCGATCATGATGACGGCGACGTCGATCTCGGCGGGCACGTCGCTGAGAGACGGGAAGCATGGGATGCCGTCGATGTCGGTGAGTCGAGGGTTCACGCCGTAGACGGTCGCGCCGTCGCGAGCGGCGCGCGCTTTCACCTTCATCAGCAGCGCGTACCCCGGCTTGCGCTTGTCGTCGGTGGCGCCGATCACCGCGATCGTTCGCGGGTGGAAGAACAGTCGCAGGTCGGTCTCGGGCGTCCGCGTCACGGTGCCGGCCTCCACGCGGGGAGCGAAACGCCGTCCTCGACGTCTTCCCACGCGATCTCCACGGGCATGCCTTCGTTGATCTCGCTCGCCGGTACGTCGAGCAGATTGCCGATCATCCGAACCCCTTCGTCTAGCTCGACCACGACCACGTTGTACGGCGCCTTGTCGGCGAACGCGGGGAGAACCGGCGGATGCGCGATCACCCACGACCAGATCCGTCCCCGGCCGGCGGCCGGCTTCCACGCGACCTCGAAGCTGTTGCACGCCGGGCACATGGGGCGAGGGGGGAAGCGCAGCGTCCCGCACTGCCCGCAGGTCTGCATCACGAGCTCGTGACGCGCGCACGCTTCCCAGAACGGCGCCGACGCGTCGTCGGGGCCCGGCACCGGACGGAGCGGTTGAGAACTCATGGCTTCCTCAAGATCAGCGACGAGGTCGGGACGCCGTTGCCACTCGTCACGAGCACCGACGAGCAATCGGCGACTTGGGACGTCGAAGTGCCGCGTATCTGGCGCACACCTTCGAGGATCAGGTTCATGCCGTGCACGTACGCCTCCGAAAGCGACGAGCCGCTCGTGTTGGACGGCAGCGCTCCGCCGAGCTTCAGTGCTCCCGACGCCGCCATCGGGCCGCCTTCACCCGGCTTGCAGAACCCATACTCCTCGAGGGAGATCACGATCAACGGCGAGAACGCGTCGTAGAACTGCGCGCAGTCGATGTCCTCGGGCCCCATCCCCGCGAGGCGCCACAGCTCTTGCGCCGCGTACCGCGCGGGTGTGTCGAGCGGGTTGGGCGTGAAGTAGTTGGCCATCACGAGGTGATCCGGACCGATGCCTTGCGACGCGGCGCGCACGAGCACCGCCGGTTGCTTCAGGGCGGCGGCGCGCTCCGGGGTGGTCAACACGAGCGCGAGCGCGCCGTCGGACTCGAGGCAGCAGTCGTACAGGCGCAGCGGCTCGGACACCATCCGCACGTTGAGGTAGTCGTCCATCGTCATCGGTTTGCGCATCATGGCGTTGGGGTTACGGGTGGCGTGCTCGCGGACCGAGATCGCGACGTGACCGAGGTGCTCGGCGGTCGTGCCGTACTCGATCATGTGGCGCCGGGTCAGCATCGCGATCTGATCCACCGGCCGCGAAAGACCGAACGGCAGGAACCATTGCATCTCGCCGTACTGCTTGTTCGACGGCCGCGTCGCCCACGGCCGGCCGCCGGAGCCGCGATTCCGCGCGCGCCACACGACGACGGTTTCGGCGACCCCCGTCGCGATCGCCATCGCCGCGTGTCCCACGGCGCCGCACCCGGCGCCGCCTCCGTACGCGACGTCGTCGAAGTACGCGAGGTTCGGGATCCCCATGTTGCGGACGATCTCGACCTCCATCGTGTTCTCGAGCGAGAACTTCACGAGGCCGTCCACGTCCTTCGGCGAGATTCCGGCGTCGTCGAGCGCCATCTTGATCGCCTCGAGCGCGACCGTGCGCTCGGGCCTGCCGATGTCCTTGGAGAACTCGGTGTGCCCGATGCCGACGATCGCCGCGGCGTCGCGGGGGTAGTCGTTCATCCGCCCCGGTCAGCCCCTCGGGGTTAGGTCGAGATCCGGCGGCGGCTCGGTTGGGATCTTCCACTGCAGGAACGGCTTGTCGTAAACGTCGTGATAGGCGTTCGCGGCTTCGACCATCGCTTGGAACGCGGCTTCGAAGCCGTCCCAGTCCTGTGCTTCGATGACCTTCTTGACGGCCTCGACCTCGCCGGAGATGAAGGCCTCCATGTTGTCGTGGTACTTGGGACGCAGGAACGCGCCCTTCTCCATGAGGTTCACGGCTTCCTTGAGCTGGAAGCGCGCGAGCGGCTGATTCTTCGCCTTGCCGGCGTAGTAGCACTTCCAGATCCGGGCGCCGACGAGCGGCATGATCTCGGCCATCCCCGGCATGAGGTGGCCGAGCTCGTGCAGCGTGAACGTTCCCTTGCCGGTGTCGATCGTGTGGTTGTGGACGTCTTCGTCGCTCATCCGTTCCTCCCGTCGAGACGTAGTGCGCGGCCGGCAGGACGGCCATTCTCGGAATCGCCTGACGGCAGTGTCAACAACGTCATCATCGGTTGCATGGGTCAGTACGGTCCGGGATCCATGGGCGCGTCGGACGGCACCGGCACGGCTTCCAGGCTCGGCGAGGAGACGACGGTCTCGATGCATCGCTCGCTTCCGCCGACGTACGTCGAGTACCCGTCCACTTCGGTGACCACGCACCATGCACGATCCTCGGGCCACCAGATGCTCGGCGCCTGCTCCCATCCCATGATCGCGAACGACGGGACGAGCTCCAGAGCCGACTCGAGCAGGAAGTACTCGCGGTGTTGAGTCCGGATCTGTGGCGCGTCGTCGGGGGGCTGCGGTTGCTCCGAGCGTGTGCGCTGTGCGCCTAACGAGCGAGGGTCCGTGGCGGCGACCAGCGTCGAACGCGAGCCGGGCCGCCACGAGCCCCATCCGACCCAGACGGCGAGCCAGCACCGCTGTGGGGTGGTCGTGAACGGTCCGAGCGCGTCGCGGATCGCGGATAGTTGCTCCGGATGGAGCGTTCCCTCCTGCGGCTCGTGGTCCCAGACTCCCGCCCCGTTCGGAGCGCCGGTGATGTCCTTCGCCCGCGTCGTGGCGCTCAGTTCCGCGCCGCCCGGGCCCGCGATCTCCGACCAGCGCACACGCCGCGTATCCGGGCCATGGAACGGATGGAACACGCGCGCGTATCGGTCGAAGACGTCGGGCATGAAGCTCCAAAGCCGAACGCGGTTCTTCCCCCACGGTTTCAGCCGCTCGACGATCCAGTCGGCCGCAGCCGTATCGGTTGCGAACGTGAATCCTTCCGGGATCAACGAGGTCATACGCGGCCCTAGAACCTCGCGATGATCTCGCGGGAGAACTGCTCCATCTTGGAAACGTACTCCGCAGGCGTTGCCGCGCGGAAGCCGACGCGAAGCGACGTCACGCCGGCATCGAAGTAATCGTCGGCCTGGCGCAGGATCGAATCGATGTCGAGCGAGCCGTCTGGCTTGTGGATCCCGCGCGGCAGCGACATCGAGATGTCGAACGGCCGGTCGTCGGTCAAGCCGTAGTCGCGCGCGCGAGCCCGCGCCTCCCGGAAGTGGTCCGGCGAGCCGCTATACGGCGACCAGCCGTCGGCGAGCTCGACCGCGCGTCGCAGCGCGCGCCAGGAGTTGCCGCCGATCCAGATCGGCGGACGTGGTTGCTGCATGGGCTGAGGAGAGATCGAGACGTCCTTCGCCTGGAAGTACGGAGTCGATACGTCCACCCACTCCTCGGTCCAGCAGCGCTTGAGGACCTCGATCGAATCGTCGGTGACGGCGCCGCGATCGGCGAACGGCGCCTTGAGGATCGAGAACTCCTCCTCCAGGTAGCCGACGCCGAGCCCGAGGATCAGCCGCCCGCCGGACAGCTGGTCGAGCGACGCCGAGATCTTCGCCAGCTGGAACGGCGAGCGATAGGGGACGATGACGACGTCGGTGAGCAACCGGATCCGGCTCGTGACGGCCGCCGCGTACGCCAACACGACGAAGGGCTCGTACCACGTCTGACCGCCGCCCTCGTCGGACCACGCGCGCGGCGCCACCGAGTGATCCTGCGCGGTGACGAACGCGAAGCCGAGCTCGTCCGCCGCCTTCGCGAGCGCGACGACGGTCTCGGCGGGCGGGCCGTCGAGTCGTTGGCCCATCTGCCCGAGCGGGATGCGCCCGAGCCCGAACCCCCTCTTGGCCTCCATGCCCGCCCCGAGAACGGACGGGCTCTACTTGGCGGTTTCGGGGAGGTTGAAGATCCGCACCGCGTTGCCGGCGACGATGTCGTAGCGCTCCGCCTCGTCGACGCCGACCATCATCGCGTCGATCGTGCGTCGCGAGTACGGCCAGTCGTTGCCGTGGTGGGGGTAGTCGGTCGACCACATCATGTTCTGGACGCCGACGATATGGCGCTGGAATACGCCGGTGAAATCGATCATGAACGTGGCGGCGAAGTTCTTGCGCCAGTAGTAGGTCGGCGGTTCCTTGATGTCGATCTCACCCCAGCCGCGGTTGCGCCAATAGCGGTCGTCGAGCTGCTCGAGGTAATGAGGCACCCAGCCGACGCCGATCTCGGTCAGCACGATCTGCAGGTCCGGGAAGCGATCCAACGCTCCGGAGAAGATGAAGCCGGTGAAGACGGGCGTCGTGCGCGTGAATACGCCCGACATCGCGCCGATCGCGCGCGCATTCGCCGCGCCGGCGCCGCGACCGACGCCGCTCGTCACTTTCTGGCCGGACTCGTAGGACTTCACGCCCGCCGCGCGGCTCATCAAGCTGATGTGGATGTTCACGGGCATCTTCGCGTCGATGCACGCCTGCCAGAAGCGGTCGTCGTCGGGTGTGATGTTCTCGCCGCCGGACGGCCATGACGAGATGACGACCGTCTTCGCCTTCTTCTTGATCGCCTTGTCGAGGTACTTCAGCGCCGTGTCCACGCCGAGATTCGGCACTTGGTAGCACGGGATGAGACGGTCGGGGTCGGCCGCGGCGAACTCGTCGAACACGAACTCGTTGTACGCGTCGATCCCGGCGAGCGAGATCTCTTCGTCGGGCATGCTGAGCCAGTGGCCCATCGTGCGTTGCGGCGGGAAGATGACCTCCGCGTCGACGCCGTCGATGTCCATGTCTTTCAGCCGCTCTTTGCCGTCCCAGCACCCGGGCCGCGTTTCTTCGTACGTGACGCCGAACCACTTGAGTTCTTCGAAGCGGCGTCCCGGCGTCGAGACGAGGCCGATCGGGTCGGGAGCGCCGACCGAGAACTGCCACGCGTCGCCGCCCTCGTGATCCTTCACGAGCTTCGGCGCGTGCTCGGCGTACTTCTTGGGCAGGTGCTTCTCCCAGATGTCGCGCGGCTCGAGGATGTGCACGTCCGCGGAAACGACCTCGTATCGCTTGCGTCCCATCACGACCCCCTTGGAGGTTCGGCGCCCTGCTCAGGCGGCGTCGGCACCAGGATAAACCCGGTACCGGGGGACCTGACAAGCGCGTCAGGTCGGGGCGACCTTCCCGGCCGGTCGAACGAAGCGCCCCTTGTGGCCGTATTGTTCCTCAGAGGACTCCTCGGGAGGGGCACATGAGACTGCGGATCCTGCTCAGCGCGCTGCTGATGACGACGCCGTTGGTGATCGGGGCGCCGAGCCATGCGGCGACCGTCAACTTCACGGTGTCGAACTTCCGGTACTGCCACCGCACGTCGTGCCTGCCGACCGACTTCGTGTACGTGCGCAACCCGACCGGCAACGGATTGATCTCCAAGAACGCGCTGGCGGCGACGCTGATCATCCGTACCGTCGTGCATCCAGGCGATACGGTCACGTGGACCTACAACGACGCGCTGTGCGACGCGATCCCGCAATGCCCGGGCCATGCCGTCTGCTTCGAGAACGGTACGGCCGAAGGCGCCTGCGGCACGCGCATCCTCGATGCACGGAACGGTCCTCGTAAGGTCGTCTCGTTCACCGTACCGGCGAACACACCGAACAAGACGTTGCTGCGCTACTTCTGCAACATCAACAACCACTACCTGTTCGGGATGACCGGCGCGTTACTGGTGAAGCGCTAGCACGCCCGCTGCATTTCAGCCGCCGTATCGCTGCTCGAGCAGCCGCGCCATCCGTTCGCGGTGGAAGTCGGCCGAGCCGAACGCCACCTCCGATGCTTTGGCGCGCTTGAAGTACAGCTGCATGTCGTGCTCCCAGGTGAAGCCGATACCGCCGTGCACCTGGATCCCGCTCGACGACACGCGGCGGAACCCGTCGGACGCGTAGGCCTTCGCCATCGACGCCGCGAGCGACGCATCGGGATGGTCGCGCTCGATCGCCCAGGCCGCGTAGTAGACGGCGTTGCGGATCGACTCGACGTCCATATGCATGTCGGCCGCGCGATGCTTGACCGCCTGGAACGATCCGATCGGGCGGTCGAACTGCACGCGCTGCTTCGCGTAATCGACGGCGAGCTCCGTGACGCGTTCGGCGGCGCCGAGCATCTCCGCCGCGAGCCCGACGCACGCGCGGTCGAGAACCCGTTGCTTCGCACGCGCGGCATCGGCTCGATCGCCGAGCCGTTCGGCGGCTGTGCCGTTGAAGCGAAGATGTGCGACCTTCCTTGTCGCGTCCAGAACATCGACGGCGGTCGCCGGCGCCGCGTCGGCGACGAATAGGCCGTCGTCCGCCGACACGACCACCTTCTGCGCGGTGGCGCCGTCGAGTACGAAGCGCGCCTCCCCGTCGAGGCTGAAACGCTCGCCGTCTTGGGTCGCGCTTACGGACGATCCTGCATCCGCGAACGCAGCGATGAGCTCACCGGCGGCGATTGCCGGCAGGAGCTCCTTGCGCTGCGCGTCGGTTCCGGCTTCCGCGATGGCCTGCCCGGCAAGCACGACGGTCGAGAAATAGGGGCCCGGCAGCACGACCCGGCCCATCTCCGAGAGCAAGATCGCGAGCGCGACGAAGCCTTGTCCCACCCCGCCGGCGTCCTCCGGGAACGGCAACGCCATCCATCCGAGGTCGGCCATCTTCCGCCACACGTCGTCGCGGTATCCGCGTTCGTCGTCCATCATCGCGCGGGCATACGCGATCGGCGCTTCGCGCTCGAGGAAGGCGCGCGCCGCGTCCCGCAGCGCTTTCTGATCGGCGTCGAGATCGAACTCCATGGCGCCGGAATGCTACCGGGCTACCCCGCGGAGGACGCTACCTGTGCGTCGCTCAGCGCGGAGGGAGCTTGATCGTGACCGTCTTCAGCTGACTGTAGGTGCGGAGCGCTTCGAATCCCTTCTCGCGTCCGTAGCCGGAGCGCTTGAACCCTCCGAACGGCAGCTCGACGCCCCCGCCTGCGCCGTAGGTATTGATGTAGACCTGACCCGATCGCACCTCGCGCGCCAGCCGATGCGCCACGCCGACGTCACGCGTCCACACCGCGGTCACCAACCCGTAGTCGGTCGCGTTCGCGAGCCGGATCGCCTCGTCGGCGTCGCGGAAGGTCGTCACGGCAAGCACGGGCCCGAAGACCTCTTCACGCGCGATCGCAGAGTCGGGCGGAACGTCGTCGAACAGCGTCGGCGAGAAGTAGTAGCCGCCTTTCAGTCGCGGATCGGGTGGAGGTTCGCCGCCGATGACCAAGCGCGCTTCCTTCTTTCCGCGATCCATGTACTTCCCCACGCGCTCGAGCTGCTTGTCGCTGATGAGCGGGCCGAGATCCGGATCGGCCGGGCCCGGCCCGATCGTGACCGCTTCGAACCGCTTCGCGATCGCGTCCACGACCTCGCGGTGCACGCTTTCATGGACGACCAGGCGCGATCCCGCGCTGCACGTCTGTCCCGCGTTCTGAAGGATCGAGTTCACGATCACCGGTAGCGCGTCGTCGAGGTTCGCGTCGGCGAACACGATGTTCGGCGACTTGCCGCCGAGCTCGAGCGTCACCGGGATCACGTGATCGGCCGCAGCCTTCGACACGATCGAGCCCACGTCGACCGAGCCGGTGAACGACAGGTGATCGATCCCGGTGTGTGACGCGAGCGCCGCGCCGGCCTCTTCTCCGAGACCCGGCACCACATTGAGCGCGCCGGCGGGCAATCCCGCTTCGAGGCACAGCGCGGCCAGCCGCACCGCGGTGAGCGTCGCTTCCTCGGCCGGCTTGAGCACGCAACAGTTCCCGGTCGCGAGCGCCGGCGCGACGGTGCGCGCGCTGATCTGGATCGGATAGTTCCACGGGACGATGTGCCCGGTGACGCCGAGCGGCTCGTGCAACGTGTACGCGAAGATCTGATCCGAGACCGGGATCGTGTCGCCGTAGAAGGCATCGATCGTTCCGCCGTAGAACTCGAAGTACCTCGCCGCCACCGCGACGTCGGCTTTCGCTTGCTTCAGCGGCTTGCCGGTGTCGCGGCTCTCCGTGAGCGCGAGGTCCTCGGCGTCGCGGCGGATCAGCTCCGCGACGGTGCGCAGGATGCGTCCGCGATCCGCCGGCGCTGTGTGCGCCCAGCCGTCGTCCGCAGCCGCACGCGCCGCTTCGACGGCGCGATCGATCTCCGCCGGGCCGCAGCGCGCGATCTCAGCCAGCACTTCGCCGGTGGAGGGGTCGTAGGTGGGGAACGTGCGCTCGGCCGCGACGTCCTTGTCACCGATCAACGCGGGGATGCGGTCCACGTTCCGAGCATACCCCCGGGCCGGAGGCCTCAGTCTTTGTGCGACGCCCCGAAGATGCCCTGGTGCCAGATGGCCGCCATCGTCTCGACGACCTCGCCGCGGTCGAATCCGCCGCCGCGCACGAGCCAGTAGTAACAGAAGCGTTCGAGCATCGCGATCATCGCGACCGCGGTCACGCCCGCGTGCACAGGATACGAATCGTCGTGGTCGGCGCTCCGCACGGTCTGCGCGATGCGCCCGGCGAACTTCGCGAGCACTTCGCGCCCGAGGCGGTCGAACCGTTCGTCCTGCGGCCGTGCGGACATCCACGCCACCACGACCGGCGAGTTCTCCTCGTAGTTGTCGATGAAATGCTCCATCCACGTCTTCAGCTGTTCGAAGCCTTTCTCGCCGCGCTCCATGCCCTCGAGCTCGTCGGCGAGCGAGTACATGCGCTCGGCGGTTTCGATGGCGAGCGCCTCGAGCACCTCGGCCTTGTTCGCGAAGTAGAGATAGAAGGCGCCGTGACTCGTGCCGGCTTCGCGGGTGATGTCGTCGACGCGCGTGTCGGGATAGGTGCGTTGTTTGAAGACCTTCTTCGCCGCGTCGAGCAACCGCTGCCGCGTGCGTTCACCTTGCTCGCCCAGGACACGCGGGATCGTTTCGGCGCCTCGCCGGGCCGCCACGACGGTCCCCGTCTTCGCCCCGCGACGCGTTCCCGTCTTCGCCACCGTCCCTCCCGCACCTGACGGCCGTAACGTCACGTGACGCCCGGGTCAGCCGGCATGGTAGCGGACTAGACTGCTGCCGCTCATGGACGCCGGGGACCTGCGCTCCTGGATCGAACGGCGATTCGCCGTCCCGGCGGCGACGACCGACAAGGTCCGGTCGCTGCGCGACGCCGTGGCGGAGGCGGTGCGGCCCGGCGACGCGGTGCACCTCGGGATGACCCACACGCGCGGAAGCGCCGCGGTGTGGGAGGTGATGCGTCAGTTCCACGGGACCGACCCCGGGTTCACGCTGCTCGGCGTGCAGGTATCGAGCGGGTATTCGCCGCTGGTGCACGCGGGCCTCGCGCGCAAGATCGTCACGAGCTGGGCGGGCGACTCCTATTACACGCCGGGCCCGAACCCGATATACCAGCGGGCCTGGGCGGAAGGCGTCGAGTTCGAGCACTGGTCGATCCTGACCTTCGCGCAGCGTCTCGCCGCCGGCGCGCGCGGCCTGGCTTGGACGACGACGGCGTCGCTCGGCGGCTCGACGATGGAGACCGACAACGCCGACCATGTGCGACGGCTCGAGGACGGGACGATCGCGATAGCGGCGTTGGTTCCGGACGTGTCGATCTTCCACGCGCCGGCCGCAGACGCACAAGGCAATGTGCTCGTCGCACCGCCGTTGATGGAGAATCTGTCTGGCGCGCTCGCGGCACGGCGCGGGACGATCGTCACCGTCGACCGGATCGTCGACGCCGACACGGTCCGCCAGCACGCCGATCTGACGCGCATCCCGGCGAGCGCCGTGCGCGCGGTCGTCGAGGCGCCACTCGGCGGTCACCCCGGCGGGTTGCGACCCGCCGGCATCCCGGGCGTCACCGCTTACGGCGAGGACTACGAGTTCTGGGTCGACATCCGCAAAGCCGCGCGCGACCCGGCTGCCATGGACGCGTGGATCAAGGAGTGGGTGCTCGGATGCGAGACGCACGAGCGTTACGTCGAGCGCCTCGGAGCCGACCGCGTCGAGCTTCTCCGCCGCCGCGCGGAACCACAGTCGTGGCAGGAGGAGCTCGACGCGATCCTGCCGTCGATCGAGCTCGACGCACCGCCGAACGCGATCGAGACCGCGATCGTCGCCGCCGCGCGCGCGGTGAAACAGCGAGCGAGGGATGTGGGCGCCACCGCGATGCTCGCCGGCGCGGGGATGGCGAACCTCGCTGCGTGGCTCGCGGCGTACGACTTGGCGGCCGAGGGCACGCAGGTCGACCTCGTCGCGGAGATGGGCCTCGTCGGCTACTGGCCGCGGCCCGGCGAGCCGATCCTGTTCAACCAGCGCAACTTCCCGACGTGCACGATGCTCGCCGATATCGACACGACCCTTGCGGTGATCATCGGCGGCGGTCGCGCGCGTTCGATCGGGTCGCTCGGCGCGGCGCAGGTCGACAAGTTCGGCAACGTGAATTCCACCATGATCCCCGGCAAGACCCTGCTGATGGGATCGGGTGGCGCGAACGACGTCGCGACCTGCGCGACGGAGTCGGTGGTGGTCGTTGCGCAGGACCCGTCGCGGATGCTCGACCGCGTGCCGTACATCACCGCGCCCGGCGATCGGGTGACGCGGCTCGTCTCAACCCTCGGCGTCTACACCAAAGACCAAGGTGAGTTCGTGCTCACCGGTGTGTACGACGCCGACACGACCGCCGCCGCGAAGGAATGCCGCGAGCGATGCGGCTGGGATCTGCGCGTCGCGCGCGACGTCGAGACCGTCGCGCCACCGACGACCGAAGAGATCCGCACCTTGCGCGTGATGGACCCGCGCGGGTGGTTCCGGAGCTGACCGGCGTGGGTCTCCTCGACGGACACAAAGCGATCGTCACCGGCGGCGGTTCGGGGATCGGGCGCGCAACCTGCCGGCGTATGGCGGCCGAAGGCGCGACCGTCGTCGTGCTCGACCTCGACGGCGAGGCTGCGGCCGCGACGGCGAGCGAGGTCGGCGGCAGATCCGCGTCGGCCGACGTGAGCGACGCCGACGCGCTCGCGCGCGCCATCCGCGACGGTGCGGAGTGGCTCGGCGGCCTCACGCTCATGTTCAACAACGCCGGGATCGGCTTCCTCGGACCGATCCACGCGTACACGACCGAAGGTTGGGCCGAAATCGTCAACGTAAATCTGGGTGGCGTGTTCAACGGGATCCGCGTCGCCGCGCCGCTCATCAAGCAGAGTGGCGGCGGCGCGATCGTGAACACCGCGTCGATCTCCGGGGTGCGACCGGCGGCCGGTGAGGCCCCCTACTCTGCGGCGAAAGCCGGGATCGTCGCTCTGACGGCGGTCGCCGCACTCGAGTACGCGCCCGAGGTCCGCGTCAACGCCGTCTCGCCCGGCATGATCGGCACGAAGCTCACCGAGCCGCTGCGCTCCTTCCCCGACCAGTGGAAGGCGTTCATCTCCAAGACCCCGCTCGCCCGCATCGGCGAGCCCGAGGAGATCGCGGACGTCGTCGTCTTCCTCTGCTCGGAAATGGCCCGCTTCGTCACCGGCCAGAACATCGTGATCGACGGCGGGATGACGCTGCACGGTTCCGGCGTGGACGGCCTGTTGGACTACTTCCTGCCGTTCGCCGGGGAGGATTCTCCTTGAGTCGATCGAATCCAGGAGTGGGGGATATGAAGCTCCGCGCGCTCGTCACGGCTTTCGCGCTCATCGGCGCGTTCGGAGCTCTGGGCTCGCCCGCCGCGACGCCGGCCACGGACACCCTCACCACAACCCATCAGGCGGTCACGTGGGGCGGTCACTTCACGGGCAACCATCTGATCACCCTCGTGCCGGGCGTGGTGTGCACGGAAGGCGCGTGCGACACGTTCACGCTCCACGTCGCGCTCGGCGCCGGATACTGGTCGGCGCATCCCGGCGGCGTTTCCATCGCGATCCGTTGGCCGTACGACGGCATCACCGACCTCGACCTCAGCGTGCACAACGCCACCGGCAAGACGATCGCTCATTCGTCGGGCCTCGATTCGAACGCCGAGAGCTTGCGGATCCCGAGTCTCGCCGACGGCACGTACACGATCGTCGTGAGCCCAACCAACACCGTGAACCCCGACACGCTCGGCGCCGGGGTCGACTACGCGGGCGTCGCGCTGATCGAGCCGGTCCCGGCTGTGAACCCCGTGCATTCGCTTCTGCCCAACCTCATCGTGTTCCCGCCGGACGGGTTCCACGTCGCGAGCGCTCTCAACCTGATCCCGTTCCCCGAGAATCCCGTCTTGCCGTGCTACGCGGAGGAGACGATCCAGAACAAGTCCCACCCGATCAAGTGCCTCCGCTTCAACCAGACGATCGCGAACACCGGTGAAGGGCGTCTCGAGCTGCGCTTCGACATGCGCGGCATCTTCACGCGCTCGCGCTCCGACGACCGCATGATCCAGCGCATCTACCGTTCGGACGGTTCGTGGACGGAACGCCTCGCCGACTACTACAAGTTCCACGCCGTTCACGCGCACATCCACTACCAAGGGTTTGGACGCTCGTACCTCTTCAAGTACAGCTGGGCCGCGGGACGGCAGGGCCCGGCCGTCCGCATCGGGAACAAGGTCGGCTTCTGCGTGACGGACGTGCGGCTGCTCGATGCGTACTGGGCAACCACGAACATGGGCCCGCGCGGCAGCCAGACCTTCCCCGGCTGCAATATCCCGAAGGAGATCCACGCGCCACGCGGGCCGATCTGGATGGTGCAAGGTGTCGACGTCGGTTGGGCGGACGTCTACGGCTGGAACCTCGCGGATCAGTACATCAACATCACCGGCGTGCCGAACGGCCTGTACCAGCTCGAGCAATGGGCGAACCCCTCGCGGTCGGTCGTCGAGTCCGACTACAGCGACGACACCGCGTCGAGCGTGATCTGCATCCATGGCAACACTGTGACTGCCGTGAGCTCCGCGGCGCAGGCGAACGCCTGCACGGCGTAGGCTCCGCGCCGGCAACGCCTCGAACCGTTCGATCAAAGGAGTCGGCTATGCGCTGGGATTCTTCGGTCGCCGTCATCACCGGTGCGTCGCGTGGGATCGGCCGTGCGGTCGCGCTCGAAGCAGCGAAGCGCGGCGCTCAGCTCGGTCTCATCTCGCGCTCCAAGGATGAGCTCGATGCGGTTCTCAAAGACGTCGGCGGCACCGGCGTCGTCGCGGTCGCGGACGTCGCGCGACGCGAGGACGTCGAGCGAGCGATCGCCGAGATCGAAGGTGCGCTCGGCCGCATCGACATCCTGGTCAACAACGCGGGCATCGGGGCGTACGGCGCCTTCGCCGACACCGATGTCGATCTGTTCGAGAAGATCATGCGCGTCAACTACCTGGGAACGATCTACGCGATGAAGGCGGTGTTGCCCGGCATGATCGCGCGCAAGAAGGGACACATCGTCAACGTCGCGTCGATCGCCGGCCGGATCGGCGCGCCGTTCGAGTCCGCTTACAGCGCGTCGAAGTTCGCCGTGGCGGGCGTATCGGAAGCCGCGGCGATCGAGCTCGGGGCGAAAGGGATCGGCGTTTCGATCGTGAACCCCGGGCCGGTGGATACCGATTTCTTCGAGGCGCGCGGCCACCCCTACGCGCACTCGACCCCGAAGCCGGTCTCCGCCGAGCGCGTGGCGCGCGACGTCATCTCCGTCGTCGAGAAGAACAAGCTGGAGGTGTACATCCCGCGCTGGCTCGGGCCGGCCGTCGTGTCCCGGGTGCTCGCGCCGCCGCTGTACCGCTCGGGCACGACGCGCACCTTCCGCAAAGAGCTCGGCATCAAATGACCGACTTCCGCTTCTACGCCGGCGTCGCCGACACGTACGAGCGGATCCGGTCACCGATCACGCGGCAGGTTGCGAGCGACCTCGTGGCGCTTGCCGGGCAGGCAGCGAGGCTCCTCGACGTCGGAACCGGCACCGGGGTGGCCCTGGACGCGGTCGCCGCGGCGCTCCCCGGCGCGAAGGCGGTCGGCGCCGACCGCTCGTTGGAGATGCTGGCGACGGGCCGCAACGCCCGGCCGGCCGCGCGGCTCGCAGCGGCCGAGGCGAACAAGCTTCCGTTCCGGAACGAAACCTTCGACGTCGTGCTGGCGAATTTCGTGCTCGCTGAGCTGTCGCATTACGACACCGTGCTGTTCGATCTCACACGTGTGCTCCGCCGCGGGGGCCGTGTCGCCGCCTCGACCTGGGTGTGGGAGATCGACGAACTCACTCGCACATGGCTCCAGCTCGTCGAGGAATCGATCGGGCAAGAGATGATCGCGTCGGCGCGGCAAGAGGCGTCGCCGTGGGACGAGCGATTCGGCAACCGCGACGGGCTCGAGGAGGCGCTCCGCGATGCGGGATTCCACCCCGTCCACGTGGAGCGGCGGTCGTACCGCTTCGCGATGAGTCGGGACGATTACATCCAGGAGCAGTCGACGCGAACGCTCGGACGATTCGTCCGCGAGATGCTGGGTGATCGCGACTGGCAGGCGTTCCTCGAGCGCGCCCGAGTCGTCTACGAACGCACCTTTCCGCCCGAGATACAGGACACGAGGGACGTCTTGTTTGCGGTCGGGACGAAGCCCTAGCGATGGTTCATCACCCGCGAACGTTACGAGCCTGACTCGACTGGTCTCGAACAAATAGTCCGCCGGGACTATTGAAGCACCCCATGTTCTGCCGATTTCCTTTGCGTAATCGCCTACGTATCCGGCGGTTGCGTGAGCCCGGTTCAGCTGCCGGAGAGGGAGTCGCTAGCCATGCGTCGTTCGAACAACATCCTGATCATCGGCGTCGCGGTGTTCGCCGTCGGCGCGCTGCTCGCTTTCTTCGGCTTGAAGTCGTCGAGCAAACCGGTCGCGAAGCCGCAGTCTGCGCCGATCACCGCCGCGACGCCGGCGGGCGAGGTGCGCACCGTCGTGAGCAACCCTGCGGTCCCCACCGGCGCGACGACGTTCACGCTGCCGAAGGGCAAGCAAGCCGTCGCGATCCAGCTGCCGTCGGTCGCGGGCCTCGCCGGATACGCGCGGCCTGGTGACACGGTCAACCTCTACGCGACCATCCGTAACGAGCAGCCGAACGGCAAGCTCAAGGAGCCGCTCGTCAAGCTCGTTCTCTCGGGCGTCAAGGTTCTCGACGTCCGAGGCCCGGTCGTCGGAAGCGACGGACCCTCGACGTACCTGCTCGCGCTCAACGTCGACGAGGCCGAGCATGTGATCTTCTTCGCCAAGTACGAAGCGCTCTGGGTCGCGCTCACCTCCCCCACACAGGGTCCGGTCTCCTCCGTCGGTCGCAGCTACCAGAACATCCTGTGAGGCAGGACGTGGAAGCGCAGAAGATCCTCGTTCTCGATCGAAGCGAAGAGCTCGCCGAGCGGGTTCGCGCGATCACCTCGGAGATGAACCCTGTTCCGGAGATCGTGTCGTGCACGAAGATCGGCTCCGCGAGCCATGTGAACCACGAGCACGAAGGTCCGTTCGCCGTGATGGTCGCGGGACCGTCGCTCGCGACGAAGACGGGTCTCAAGCGGCTGGCACTGCTGCATCGCGACTCGCCGTCGACGTCGATCGTCATGGGCTTCGACTCCCGGCCGGAGGCGTCGCTGCGCGACATCATCCAGGTGGGCGCGGACGACATGATCGAGCTTCCCGGCGACGACACGTCGATCAAGGGCGCGCTCAAACGGGCGCTCGAGCTCGCCGAGAAGCGGTTCTTCCCGACGGCGGGCACCCAGGTCGTCGTGCAGGCGCAGGCGGGCGCGCGCCCGCTCGGCAAGGTGTTCACCGTGTCGTCGGCGACCGGCGGCTGCGGCAAGACGTTCTACGCGACGAATATCGCGCTGCTGCTGTCGCAGCTGCCGAACACCCGCGTGGCGCTGGTGGATCTGGACCTTCAGTTCGGCGAGGTCTCTACCGCGCTCCGGTTGCACCCGACCTACACGATCTACGACGTGCTGAAGGCGGACGAGTCCGACGAGGAGACCGACTTCGCGTCGCACCTCGGCGAGTACCTCGTCGATTACGAAGGTCGCTTCCACGTCCTGGCCGCGCCGAAGGATCCCGCGCAAGCGGACCGCATCACGCCGGTTGAGGTGACGAAGGTCATCGAGACGCTGCGTGCCAACTTCGACTACGTCGTCGTCGACACGCCGACCGCCCTGGCCGAGACCGTGCTCGCCGCTTTCGACCTGTCCGAGCACCTGTTCCTGATGTGCACGCTCGACCTTCCGTCGGTGCGCAACCTCGGGATGTTCCTCCAGACGCTGCAGAAGCTGCGCGTGTCGTCGGAGAACATCTCGCTGATCCTCAACAAGGTCGAAAAAGACGTCGGCATCTCCGTCGATCAGATCACGAAGCTGTTCCCGCAAGGCTTCCAGTCGACGCTGCCGTACGCGAGGGAAGTGTCGAAGTCGATCAACGTCGGCAAGCCGGTCCTCATGTCGTACCCGGACACCGAGGTCGCGAAGAAGCTGCTCGCCGGCTTCCGCGACTTCGTCCCGGAAGAGGCGCGCGATCGCGTCGCTCCGTCGACGCCCGCGAAGCGTTCCGGCGGCCTGTTCCGCATGTTCCGCCGCCAGCCGGCGCCCGTCTCCGCAGGGGGAAACTAGATGAAGCTGTCTGAGAAGCTCGCCGCCCTCGAAGCGGAAGAGCGGGAGAACGCCAAAGCCGACGACGCTTCGTCGCGGCAGAGCAAGAGCCACGCGCCGCACGCTCGCGAGCGGAAGACTTCGGCGCGTACCGCGAGCAGTTGGACCGACGCCAAGCGCAAGGTGCGCGACCTCGTCCTCGCCGACCTCGCCCCGAAGCTCACGGGACCAAAGGCGCTGAACGGGCCGGCGCTGGAGAAAGAAGTCAAGGCCACGCTCGACCGGATCCTCCGCCGCGAAGACGTCAAGGTCTCTCCCGTCGAACGCCAGAAGTTCCTGAATGAGGTGCTATCCGACACGCTCGGGTACGGTCCGCTCGACGCGCCGCTTCGTGACCCGAGCATCACGGAGATCATGTGCAACTCCTTCGAGGAGATCTGGATCGAGCGCAGCGGTCTCATCGAGCAGACGGACTGGGCGTTCACCGACGAGGAGCAGTACCGCCAGGTGATCGACAAGATCGTCACCGGCGTCGGTCGCCGTGTCGACGAGTCCAGTCCGATGGTGGACGCGCGCCTTCCCGATGGCTCGCGCGTGAACGCGATCGTGCCGCCGCTCGCGATCCACGGCGCGGTGCTGACGATCCGGAAGTTCGCCGAGACCCCTTACACGGCGAAGGACCTCGTCAACTTCGGAACCTTCTCGCTCGACTTCGTGAACCTGATGGACGCGTGTGTGCGCGGCAAGCTGAACGTGCTCGTCTCGGGCGGTACCGGCACCGGCAAGACGACCCTGCTCAACGTGCTCTCGTCGTTCATCCCCGAGCGCGAGCGCATCCTCACGATCGAGGACGCGGCGGAGCTTCGCCTGCAGCAGACGCACGTCGTGTCGCTCGAAGCGCGGCCGGCGAACGCCGAGGGCAAAGGCGAGGTCCGCATCCGCGAGCTCGTCCGCAACGCGCTGCGCATGCGTCCCGACCGGATCGTCGTCGGTGAGGTTCGCGGCGCGGAAGCGCTCGACATGCTCCAGGCCATGAACACCGGCCACGAAGGTTCGCTCACCACGATCCACGCGAACTCCGCGCGCGATGCGCTGTCGCGGCTCGAGACCATGGTCCTCATGGCCGGATACGAGCTGCCGGTGCGCGCGATCCGCGAGCAGATCGCGTCGGCGATCAACGTGATCGTCCAGCTCGAGCGTCAGGTGGACGGCTCCCGCAAGGTCACCTCCGTGCAGGAGATCCAGGGCATGGAAGGCGACACGATCCTGCTCCAGGAAGTCTTCCGCTTCCGTCCGCAGCTCACCGCGGAGGGCCGTCAGATCGGCCAGATGGAAGCGACCGGCCTGCGTCCGAAGTTCCTCGAGAAGCTCAAGATGCACGGCGTCGAGGTCCCGGCGAAGATCCTGCACGGGTCGGCGGCTTCGCGGGCCGAACGCAACCGGACCTCCGTACCTGCGTCGCGCAGCAGCATCCTCATCCGGGGACGACGCTGATGGCGATGTGGGCCGCACTCGCCATCGGCGCGGGTCTATCCGCGCTCGTGGTCGGGTTGCTCAGCCGGGCACGGGCCCGGCAGGAAGAGCTCGCACGCATCCTCGAGTTGCCGTACGGCGAGCACGACGTTCCGCTCGAGGTCGCCGAAGCGAAGTCCGCGTTCATCGATCCCGGCGTCGAGCTGGTCCAAGGCGCGTTGGAAAAGATGAACTTGCAAGCTCGAGTCGCGGCCGACCTCGAGCGCGCCCGCATCGCACTCCGTCCGGGCGAGTTCGTGATCGTTGCCGCGGTCTCGGCGCTGCTCGGAGGCGCCGTCGCGATGCTGCTGACCGGCCGCACGGTGGTCGCGGTTGTTGCGGCGGTGCTCATGCCGTGGCTGGCGTGGCGTTTAGTGCAGATGAAAATGGCTCGTCGCAGTCAGGCCTTCGAACGCCAGCTCCCCGAAGCGCTGTCGCTGATCGCGGGTTCGCTCGAGGCCGGGCACACCTTCCTGCACGCGGTCGAGATCATGGTCGAAGAGAGCGACGCCCCGCTCTCCGAAGAGTTCGAGCGAGTGCTATCCGAGGTTCGCCTCGGCGACCCACTCATGGATGCGCTCGACCGCATGAGCGCGCGGCTTCAGGTCGACGACCTCGCGTGGGTCATCCAGGCCCTCCGTATCCAGCAGACGGTCGGTGGAAAACTCGCGGATCTGCTGACCACGCTGGCGGAATTCATGCGTCAGCGGGAAGAGATCCGTCGCGAGGTTCGGGTTCTGACCGCGGAAGGTCGACTGTCGGGCAACATCTTGGGAGTCCTCCCGCTCTTCTTCATGCTGATCATGCAGATCCTCAACCCGAGCTGGATGACACCGATGTTCCACGGCTGGGGCCCTGCCGTCCTCGCGGGGGCCGGCACCTCGGTTCTGATCGGTGTCGGGATCATCCGGAAGATGGCGCGGGTGGACGTCTGATGAGCACGCTCGCGGTTCTCCTTGGGGCCGGTGGCGTCCTCTTCGGAGTCGCCCTCGTCTACAACGCCATCCGCCGTCCGGCCGTCGACGCTGCGGCCGTCCTTGCCGACCTTGACGGGGTGAACGTCCACCTCGATGAATACACCGAAAAGCTCGCTCAGCCGCTGGCTCCGCGGATCCTCGCGCCACTCGGCAAGGGCGTCGGCGGTGCCGTCAAGGCGTTCCTTCCGCACAACTACCTCGAGGGGCTCCGCAAGCGGCTGGTGCTGGCGGGGCTCGCTGAGAAGATCCTCCCCGAGGAGTTCCTCGTCATACAGCTCGTCTCCATGATCCTCGGAGCCGGTCTCGGTTGGTTCCTCGGCACGGCGCTCCGGTTCTCGTCGACGGGCGTGATCCGGCTGGCCGCATTCCTCGGGATAATCGGGGTCGCCTTCCCGGAGTCTCGTCTCGGTTCAAAACGCGAGGACCGGCAGGGCTCGATCCGGCGCGACCTCCCCGATGTGCTGGATCTGCTCGTGATCTCGGTGGAGGCGGGCGTCGGCCTCGAAGGCGCCATCGAGGTCGTCGGCAGGCACTTCGACTCGCCGTTGTCTCATGAGCTGAATCGCATGCTGCGCGAGATGGAACTCGGGGTTCCGCGGCGCACTGCGCTCCAGAACCTCCGGAAGCGCGTCGACATGCCGGAGGTCTCGAACTTCGTCCTGTCACTGATGCAGGCCGATGCGCTCGGTATGCCGCTCGGGCGTGTGCTGAGGACGCAGGCCAACGAGATGCGTTCGAAGCGGCGCCAGTGGGCGCGCGAGAAGGCCGCCAAACTGCCGGTGAAGATCCTCTTCCCGATGTTCATGTTCATCTTCCCCGCTCTGTTCGTGGTGGTCCTCGGGCCGGCGGTTTCCTCGATCATGAAGAACGTCTTGCACGGAGTTGGGCATTAACGATGCTGATCCGTTTGCGTCAGCACCTTCAGCGTCAAGACGGCGTCGCTGCGATCGAGTTCGCGATCGTGTCGATGGTTTTCCTCGTGATCCTCTTTGGGATCCTGACGTACGGCTACATCTACGGGATGGATCAGAGCATGAACCACGCGGCGGAGGAGGGCGCGCGCGCGGCGATCGCATCGACGTCCGAGGCCGCGGCGATCACGACCGCGCACGACACCGCCTACAGCCGGTTGCACGCGTATCAGCCGAGTTTGCAGTCGAGCGACGTCGTCGCGACGGTCGGGGATTGCGATACCAGTTTCCGATGCATCACGGTGACCATCACCTATCCGTGGTCCAGCCGTCCGATCATCCCGCGATTCGTCGGGCTCCCGACTCCAAGCCAGATCCAAGCGACCGCAACGATCCAGCTCACCTGACGTTCGCATGATCCGAAGCCGCCTGTTCGTTCAGCAGCGAGGCTCGATCTCGATCCTGGCCGCGATGTCGCTCGTCTTCGTCATCGCGTCGGCGGCGCTCGCCGTCGACGTCGGTCAGGCCGCGTGGAAGAAACGCAGCCTTCAGAAGACGACGGACGTCATCGCGCTCGACGCGGTGCGCGCGCTCGGAGACCGGAAGGACAGCGTCAACTGCGTATCGGTCGCGCAGACGTATGCTCAGAATTCGGCGACACGGAATGGATTCGACTACACGAACTCCGGCTTGGGGAACAGCCTCACCGTGGAGACCGGTCACGCCGATTCCTCGACGAAGGCGTTCAGCACCTCCAGCAGCTGCTCCACGGCGAACGCCGTTCGGATCACGGGTACATCCCGCTCGGACAATCGATTCGCACCCGGCAATGTCGGGCTGACGACCCAGTCGATCGCGATGGTCGACCCGCAGGCCACCTATTCGCTCGGTTCGAAATTGGTCTCGTTGGACTCGACGACGTCGCCGATCTTGAACACGGTCCTCCAAGGGATGCTCGGCAGCAGCGTGAACCTGACGCTGGTCGGTTACCAGGGACTCGCCGCGGCGAGCACGACGTTCGGACCCATCTGGACATCGCTCGGCCTCGGAACGACGTCGCAGATCCTCAACACGAGCGTGACCGTGAAGAACTTCCTCAACGCCGCCGCGACCGCGCTGACGGCCCAGGGCGACGCCGCAAGCTTGACCGCCGCGACCACGCTCGGGACCTTGGCAAGCCAGGTCAACTCGAGCAGCACCTTCAAGTTCGGCGACATCATGCAATTCGCGACGGGCGACGCCACATCGGCGGCGAGCGCGAAGATGGACATCCTCGAGATGGTGGGGATGGCAGCGTCGGCGGCGAACGGCACGAACGCGCTCAACGTGACGGTGCCGATCACGATCGCCGGCGTGACGTCGACGACGATGAAGATGGCGCTCATCGAGCCGCCGGTGATCTGGAGCGGCCGGCCGGGCCAGACGCCGGGCGCGCACACCGCGCAAGTTCGCATCCAGTTCGACAGCGTCCTTTCGACGCAGCTGACGGTTCTGCTGCAGCACGGCACGGTGCATCTTCCGGTCTACATGGAGGGCGCCGGCGCCGACGGCAATCTGACCAACGTGCAGTGCGCGATCCCGTCGAGCTCCAGCACCATCACCGTGCACACGACGACGGATGCGGTCAGCGCGAAGGTCGGAACCGTCACGGATAGCACGCTCAACGACCCGACCGTCTCGGCCGACGTGCGCGCCGGCAACATCGTCTCGATCTCCGGGTTGGTGAATGTGACCGGAACGGCGACGGCCTCGATGCCGTCGTCCGCGACGGACCTCGTGATCGCGTTGTTGCAAACCATGAGCACCGGATCGTCCTCGCTTTCCCTGTCGAGCCAGCTGCTGAGCTCGCTGGCGCTCACCGTTCAGGTGCTCGGCGGGGGCGTGAACGCGACGACGGTGGCCAACAGCACCCTCGCGATCATCAACCCGGTCCTCTCGACCCTCGATACCACGCTTTTGAACCCGGTTCGCAAGGCGATCGGCTCGCTCGGGATCGCGCTCGCCGGTGCGGACGAGACCAACCTCGCCACTTCCTGCGGCAGCCGCCGGCTCATCGGCTAGGGCCACGCGCCCACCGGGCGTGTCCGTTCTGACCTGTTTGCGGCTACCCGTTGCGGTCGCCTGAATCCCCCAAGACGCTCGGACCAGCGCGAATGCCCTCTAAGGCCGCGCATGGCGTAGATAGAAAGGAATCCGCCCGAAAGCGTCGAAGTAGGGCCTAGGCGAGCCG
>Ga0075425_100001011_pt1 | contig 26945 bp, 20 predicted proteins | sample SoiMethybrSBSTD4_FD_75300 | JGI IMG/M metagenome (GOLD analysis project Ga0075425, IMG submission 75300) | Bulk soil microbial communities from a Populus tree surrounding site in Tennessee, USA - Soil MetaG P. TD hybrid SBSTD4 | ecosystem: Environmental > Terrestrial > Soil > Tree plantation...
CGTGCGGTCGAGCACCTCCAGCATCTTCCAGAAGTACGGCGCGCGGTCGCCGGCGATCGTCCGGGACACCTCGGGCAGCAGCGGCTCGAGCAGGCCGGCGTCGACCATCAGCCGGAACGCTCCGCGCGACCAGCCCCGGCGCAGCAGCTCCAGGATCTCCTCCGACACCCGCGGCGGCGAGGCCTTCAGGATCTCGTTGCGGTGGCGGAGGATCGCGTCGTACGTGGCCGGGTCGATCGAGAACTCCAGCCGCGACGCGAACTCGATGGCCCGCATCATCCGCACCGGGTCCTCGCGGAAGCGCACGTCGGGATCGCCGATCACGCGCACCCGCTTCTCCTCCATGTCCTGCAGGCCGCCGACGTAGTCGATCACAGAGAAGTCGGCGATGTTGTAGAAGAGGGCGTTGATGGTGAAGTCGCGGCGCCGGGCGTCCTGCAGCGGCGACCCGAACGTGTTGTCGTCCGTGATCAGCAGATCTACGGCGTCGTCGGGCGGGCGCTCCGGCTCGCGGCGGAACGTCGACACCTCCACGATCATGTCCTGAAAAATGATGTGCACCAGGCGGAAGCGCCGCCCGATGATCCGGCTGTTGCGGAACAGCCGGCGGATCTCCATCGGATGCGCGTCCGTGGCCACGTCGAAATCCTTCGGGGCACGGTTCGTCAGCAGGTCGCGCACGCTGCCGCCGCAGAGATAGGCGCGGTAGCCGCTGCGGTGCAGGCGGTACAGCACCTTCAGCACGTTCTCCGGGATGCGCCGCCGCGAGATCGTGTGCGCGTCGCGATCGACGACGACTGCCTCGGCGGCTTCGGCAGCCGGCTGCTGCTCCTCAGTGGCCGGTGCGTCTGCCTCGCCGTTGGTCATGGTGCCAGCTCATTGTCGGGACTGCTGCGCTGCGGCGTGAAGTGGTACTTGCTGTCGACGATGAAGAACGTCCGCTCCCAACGCGTGCCGGAGAAGAAGTGGATGACCACGTCGAACAGCTCTTTCAGATGCGATGCCGTGCTGGCCTCGGCCTGCGGCGGCGGCGTCCGTCCCCACGACCAGTAAACCATGAACGCCCGCCCTTTGATCATCGAGCGCGGCACCGTCCCCCAGAATCGCGAGTCGCTGGAGTGGTCGCGGTTGTCGCCCATGGCGAAGTAGTGCTCCGCCGGCACGGTGTACGGCCCGTACTGGTCGCGCGAGCGGTACGGCTCCGGCAGGGCCGGCTGCGGCGGATAGACCATCGGATCGTCGAAGACCGTGTACGGCTCGCTCAGCATCTTGCCGTTGATGTAGAGCTTCTTGTCGCGAACCATCAGCGTGTCGCCTGGGAGGCCGATCACGCGCTTCACGTAGTCCGTCTCCGGCTGGAGCGGAAAGCGGAAGACGATGATGTCGCCGCGCTTGATGTCCCGCAGCGGAAAGTACTGCAGCCACGGCTGCGGCACCGGTCCGTAGATGAACTTGTTGACGATGATGTGGTCGCCCACCTTGAGGTTGTCTTCCATCGACCCGGTCGGGATCTTGAAGGCCTGGAAGACGAAGATGCGGGCGAAGTTGACGAAGATGATGGCGATGAGCAGCGCCTCGTAGTACTCGCGAAGCGTCGACTTTTTCTCTGTTTCCTCGGCGGTCATTCCGCGGCGGATTGTACTAAAGGCTTCGAGGCGTCAATCCACGGCACCGCGCGCACGGCGGTCCAGAAGGCCTCGTCGGGCGGCTTGGTCACGATCACGCAGGCCACGCGGTCGCGCTGCAGCAGCGCCGCGCGGGCGTCGCTCCAGTCGAAGAGCCGCGGCGCGATCCAGACCACGAGCGGCAGCTTCTCGTTGTAGTGGAGCGGGGGGCGAAGGACGATGCCGGCCGCGAGCGGCTCGATCGCGACGTCGAGGCGGACCTTCGGCGCGATCTCGACGCGGCGCTCTTCGCCGCCGTAGCGCATCGACTCCGTCCGCTCCGACACGTCCGGGCTGGTGACGACGACGAAGAAACGCTCGCCGTCCGGCGCCCAGCGCAGCGAGCGCACCGAGGAGTAGGGAAAGTCGACGGCCACCTGCACTGACGTCGGGATGTGCACCGTGCGGACGATGTCGCCCACCGGCGTGCGGATGACGTAGCTGACCTTGTTGCCGCGCGGCGCCCACTGCACCGCGACCTCGTCGTTCGGATCCTCGGGGATCCAGTGGATGTCGCTGCCGTCGAGCGAAACGAGGCCGACGTCGAAATTCGTCGTCCGCTTCGCCGAGAAAACGACTTCGCGGCGATCGAGCGAGATGTCGAAGGAGTCGATCGCGGCGAAGCGCGGCGTCAGCGCCGTCCGGCCACGGAAGAGCTGATTGTGCTCGACGTGGACGCGATCCGGCGAGCTCGTCGCGCAACTCATCAAAAACGGTAAAACGAGCACTGCCGCGATCCGCATAACGGCATAGTAAATCATTGATTCTAAAGGTGCAAACATCTGGTTTCAGTCTTGCTAAATAACTAAGTGTCCGGAGGAGGAACTGATGGATCTGGAGAGCAACCTCATCGAATCGTCCAGAAAGTACGGCGGGAAGTCGAAGGGATGGAAAACCTCCATCGCCTCCCTCGGCCTTCACATCTTCATCATCGCCTTCATCGTCTTCATGGGCGCGACGGCGACGCACAAGATCGCCGCCGAGGATAAGCCGATCCGCGCGTTCGTCACCCAGGGTGCGGCGCCTCCGCCGCCACCCCCACCCCCGCCTCCCGCGGGGAGCTCCGCGCCGAAGCCGGTCACGACGGTGAAGCCTGTGGAGATCCCGAAGACTTCGTTCGTGCAGCCGAGGCAGATCCCGAAGGAACTGCCGAAGGTCGAACCGGTCGCGGCGACAGAGACGGGATCGTCGTCGTCATCATCGAGTGACCAGCCCGCGGGCGAGCCCGGCGGCGTGCCAGGCGGTGTTCCGGGCGGCGTCGTCGGCGGCGTGCAGGGCGGCGTGGTCGGCGGAACAGTCGGCGGCGTCCTCGGCGGGCAGCTCGGTGGACAAGTCGGCGCAACCGGCACGGACACGGCGCCGCCACCCCCGCCGCCGCCCAAGCCCGACGGACCGCTGCGCGTCGGCGGCGACGTAAAGGCGCCGATCATCCAGCACAAGGTCGAGCCGACCTACCCCGACATGGCCCGCAAAGGTCACGTCAACGGCATCGTGGTCGTCGAGGCCATCATCAACAAAGAGGGCGGCGTCGAGCAGGTGAAGGTGATCAAGGGCCTGCCGCTGGGTCTGAGCGAGAGCGCCGTCGAGGCCGTGAAGCAGTGGAAGTTCAAGCCGGGCACGCTCAACGGCGAGCCGGTGGAGGTCATTTTCAATTTGACGGTGACGTTCAAGCTGGATTGATCACTCCCCCACGCCCTCCCGCAACGATTGCGCGGAACTCCTTTTCTTCCGCGCAATCGCCTTCGCCTGCAGGAACAGGCCGAGGTAGTCGCGGCCGCCCGCTTTCGAGTCCGTGCCCGACATGTTGAAGCCGCCGAACGGATGCACGCCCACGAGCGCGCCCGTGCACTTGCGGTTCACGTAGAGATTGCCGACGAAGAACTCGTCCTGGGCGCGGCGGATCTTCTCCTCGTTGTCGGTGAAGACGGCGCCGGTCAGGCCGAACTCCGAGTCGTTGGCGATGCGCAGGGCGTCGTCGAAGTCCTTCGCTTTGATCACGGCGAGGACGGGGCCGAAGATCTCCTCCTGGGCGATCGTCGAGTCCTCGGCCACGGGTCCGATCACCGTCGGCTCGACGAAGAAGCCCTCGTCCGCGCGCACGCCGCCGCCGGCGAGGATCTCGCCCTCGGACGCGCCTTTGTCGATGTACTCCTTGATCTTCTTCATCGCCGACTCGTTCACGACCGGGCCGACCTGGGCCTCGGCCGTCTCCGGCGGCCCGATGCGCAGCGCCTTCGTCTTCGCCACCACCTTCGGCATGAAGGCGTCGTAGATGGCCTCATCGACGATCAGCCGCGAGCAGGCCGAGCACTTCTGGCCCTGGAAGCCGAACGCCGACGTGACGACAGCGGCCGCGGCATCATCCAAATCGCGAGTCTCGCGGTCGACGATGATGGCGTCCTTGCCGCCCATCTCCGCGACCACGCGCTTGATCCAGAGCTGTCCCTTCTGCGGCTTGGCCGCGACCTCGTTGATGTGCAGCCCGACTTCCTTCGAGCCGGTGAAGGCGATGAAGCGGACGCGCGGGTGCGTGACGAGCGGATCGCCGACCTCGCCGCCGCCGCCGCTCACGAAGTTCACGACGCCGGGCGGCATCCCCGCCTCCTCGAGCAGGGCGAAGAAGCGCCAGGCGATCCAGGCCGAGTCGGACGACGGCTTGAGGATGACGCAGTTCCCCGTCACTGCGCCGGCCGAGGTCATGCCGGCCATGATGGCGAGCGGGAAGTTCCACGGCGGGATCACCGCGCCGACGCCGAGCGGGATGTACGTCAGCTCGTTCTCCTCGCCGGGGATCTTCGTGATCGGCTGCTCGCCGGCGTAGCGATAGGCCTCGCGGGCGTAGAACTCGAGGAAATCGATCGCTTCCGCGGTGTCGGCGTCGGCCTCGGGCCAGGTCTTGCCGACTTCGTAGATCATCGTCGCCGAGAACTCGTGCTTCCGCTCGCGCATCAGCGCCGCGGCTTTCAGCAGCAGCCCGGCGCGGACCTCGACGGGCTGGCGCTTCCAGTCCTCGAAGCGCTTCCAGGCGGCGTCGACGGCCTGCTCCACGTGCGCGCGCGTGCCGCGCTGGAAGCGCGCCAGCACCTGCTCCTTGTGCGCGGGGTTGATCGACTCGAACGTTTTCAGTCCGGTGACGCGCTCGCCGCCGATGACCAGCGGATATTCACGGCCGAACTCGCCGCGCACTTTCGCGAGCGCCGCTTCCATGGCCGCCTTGTTCTCCGGTTTGCTAAAGTCCGTGAGCGGCTCGTTTTTGAATTCTGTGAGGGTGGGCATTTCGTGAGGCTATGTACTCGAAAACCGTGTTGACCGCAACGTTGATCGTGGCGGCCTGCTCCGCCTCCGTCCCGTGGCGGAACGAGCCGGTCGGGCAGGAAGTCAACGTCGCCTTCACGCTCCGCAAAAACCTGATCGTGCTGACGTCGACGACGATCGACGGCCGTCCCGGCCGCTTCGTCCTCGGCTCGGCCGAGCAGCGCACGATCCTCGATGCGGCATACGCGCCCACGCTGCCGCCGGAAGCGCGGCACGCCCTGCAGCTCAACCGGCGTGAGGCGCTGCAGTTCACGCCGGTCGTCACCGACCTCCGCGGCGTGAGCGACGCCATCGTCGGCGCGGACGTGTGGGGGTCGAGCTCGATCACGATCGACTACCGCGCCGGCCTGCTGACGTTCAGCCGCCTGGGCGTGGAGCGCGCGGAGATGACGATGTTCCGCTTCGCCGCGGAGCCGATGATCAACGTCAGCGTCGACGGCAAGAGCGTCGCGGCGATCGTCGATACCGCGTCGCCCGACACTCTCGTCCTTCCGCGCGGAACGGCGGCTGCGGGGCGGCGGAAGGCGCGCGTCGTCATCGGCGCCATTGACTTCGGCAACGTCGATGTCCTCTTCGCCGACGTGTCGCAGGCACGTGCCGGAAATCGGCTTTTATCGAAATTTCTCGTGGCGATAGACTACGGGCGAAAGCAGGTCGGACTTTGGCGAGATCCACGTACTGCGCTCTGATCCTCCTGGCGATCGCGGCCGCCGCGCACGCGCAGCAGGCCTTCTCGATCAACGGCATCCTCACCGCGCGCGGCGTGAACGCCAGCGGACCGCCGTCGTGGCTGGAGCGCGACTTCGGCCGCCTCGACGCCGGCGGCGACCGCAACGAATTCTTCGCCACCGCGCAGATCGGCGCGGACTGGAATCCGGCGCCGTGGCTCACCGCGCATGCCTCGGGCCTGGCGCGGCGCGAGCCGTCGCGCTACGCCGGGCGGCGGGGCGGGCTCGTCGACGCCTACGTCGAGCTGCACAACGAGCATCTGCAGCTCCGCGCCGGCCAGTTCTTCCTCGGCACGTCGCGCGAGAACACCGGGCCGCTCTGGACGTCGCCGTACACGATCTCCTTCTCCGCGCTGAACACGTGGATCGGCGAAGAGGTGCGCCCCGTCGGCGTCGATTTGCAGTGGAAGCCGAACTTCTACGTCACCGTCGGCGCGACGGCGTTCCGCGGCAACGACACCGCCGGCGCGCTGCTGGCGTGGCGCGGCTGGACGGTCGGCAACCGGCTGACGGTCTACAACGAAGTCCCGCCGCTGCCGCCGCTGACGTCGCTGAAGACCGGCTTCGTGGACCAGCGCAGCGACGGCACGGTGCCGTTCGAGCAGGACCTGGACAAGCGCACCGGCTACGCGGGCCGCGTGCGACTGCAGGTGCCGGAGCGGGCGAACGTGCAGCTCACGCACTTCGACAACCGCGGCGACCGCGAGGAGTACCGCGGCGAGTACGCGTGGCACACGCGCTTCGACATCCTCGGCGCGCAGGTGGGCGTAACGTCGCCGACGACGCTGGCGGCCGAGTACCTGCGCGGCAAGACGGGCATGGGCGCGCCGCCGATCTTCGTCGACGCCGACATCGATGCGTGGTACGTGCTCGTGTCGCACAAGGTCGGCCGCGAGCGCTTCTCCGCGCGCTACGACGGCTTCTCCACGACGGACCGCGACCACGCCCCAGCGGAGACGAACACGGAGCGCGGCCGCTCCTGGCTCTTCGCCTGGTTCCACGACGTGAACGAGCACGTGCGCCTCGGCGCGGAGTTCGTACAGATCACGGGAGACCGGATCGCCGCGCAGGAGTCGGGGTTCAACCCGAACACGGACGGGCACACGGTGACCGTCGAGTTGCGCTACAGCTTTTGACCCCTTTGTCACCCCGAGCGTGAGCGAGGGGCCTGGGGGCGCGGGCGGCGCGCAGACCCTCCCGCCCAGGCCCCTCGCTCACGCTCGGGGTGACAGATCGACGTCAACATCCAATTCCGCCTCCGGCAACGGAATCGCCACGACCACCTCCCGATGCCGTTCGATCACCCTCCGCGCCCCGACGTCGCCGCGCAGCGCGAGCAGCTCCTCGCGAAACTGGCGCGCGAAAAACGCCGGCACCCCGGCGATCCCCGCGTACGCCGTCGCGGCGATCGGCGCGCCCGCGTCGATCAGCGCGCGCAGATGCGCCGAGGTCACGTGAGGCTGATCGCACGTCATCAGCAGCACGTCACCGTCGCAGGCGGCCACGCCGAGGCGGATCGACGAGGCCATCCCCTCTTCCGGATGCTCGTTGATCACGGCGTCGCCGAACGCGAGCTCCCGCCGCGTCACCACGATCGCCGGCGCCACCGCGCTGGCGATGCGGTACGCGCGCGCGAGCAGCGTCTCGCCGCCGATCTCGACGAGCTGCTTCGGATGGCCGAGGCGCTTCGAGGCGCCGGCGGCGAGGATCACGATCGTCACGGGCACTGCAGCATTGTCGCGTGGATCGGGCGGTCGAGCTCGCGCAGCGACTTGGCGTCGCGCTGGTTCAGTACGGCCTGGATCTCCGCCACGATCGCCAGCGCGATCTCCTCGGGCGTCTCGCCGCCGAGGTCGAGGCCCATCGGCGAGTGCAGCCGCTCGCGGGGCACCTCGGGGCCGAGCTGCGCCAGCAACTCCTCGCCGCGCGTCCGCGGGCCGAGGAGGCCGACGTACGGGATCGGGCTCGGCAGGACCGCCGCGAGCAGCGCCAGATCGTGCAGGAACGTGTGCGTCATGATCACCGCGGCGTCGAACGCGCCGAGGTCGACGCGCTCCTTCACCGTCTCGGGATGCATGTCCTTCGGCGAGATCACCGCGGCACGCCAGCCGATCTGCTCGGCGATGCGCGCCACCGGCACGACGTCGTTGCCGCCGCCGAAGATCGCGATCGCGCGCTCCGGGCGGATCGACTCGACGAGCAGCTCGCGCCCGTCGAGCGCCGTCGTCCACACCACCGGCTCGCGCCCGTTCCAGCGGAACTCCGTGGCCAGGCGCGGCGGGCGCTCGCGGTCGAAGGGCTCGATCAGGACGTCGATCTCGCCGCGGCAGCCGAGTCCGAGGCCGAAGACGATGTCGGAGGACTTCGTGCTGTCGTAGGTGAAGAGGCGCGGCTTCGGATCTGCCAGCCAGGCCCGGGTGCGCTCGGCGAGGTCGCGCTCCAGGCAGCCGCCGCTGAGCGTGCCGTAGGAGTCGCCGTCCTCGCTGATCACGGCGCGCGCGCCGGCGCGGCGGTACGTCGAGCCGCGCGTGGCCACGATGGTGACGAGGATGCCGCGCTTGCCGTCGTCAACGACGCGGCGGAGGGCGGCGAGGGTCTTGTCGATTTCGTGCATGGAAAACCAGTTCTTAGGTTCTTAGTTCTTAGTTCTTAGTTCCTGGTTCCGTCAACATGACGTGCTCCTGCACGGCTTCCGTACGATTTCTTCACAGCCTCTCAGGATGACGAACCTAAGAACTAAGAACTAAGAACTAAGAACCTAACAACCTCGCGATCACGCCACGATCGGTAGTTTACGCACTCTCTTGCCGGTCAACGCAAACATCGCATTCGCCACCGCCGGCGCGATCGGCGGCGTCCCCGGCTCGCCCGTGCCCGTCGGCGCGGCGGCGCTCGGGACGATGTGCACCTCGACGGCCGGCATCTGCTCCATCGTCAGCAGCGGATAGTCGTGGAAGTTCGCCTGCTGCACGGCGCCGCCGTCGATGGTGATCGCGCCGTACAGCGCGGCGGTCAGGCCGTAGACGATGCCGCCTTCGATCTGCGCGGCCACGCCGTCGGGGTTCACCGGCGTGCCGCAGTCGATGGCGGCGACGACGCGGTGGACGCGCGGCGCCCCGCCCTTGTCGAGCGAGACCTCTGCGATCTCCGCAACGTACGTGCGGAACGAGAACCACGCCGCGAAGCCGCGCGCGCGGCCGACAGGCAGCGGCTTGCCCCACCCCGCCTTGTCGCGCGCCAGCTCGATGACATGGCGAAGACGGTCGGCCTCCATCGGGATGGCCCCGCCCTTCGTCGGCGACTTGTAGCCGGCCGGCAGCAGCGAGAGCTGGAACTCGATCGGATCCTTTCCGGCGGCGTGCGCGAGCTCGTCCATGAATGCCTGCACGGCGAAGGCGTTCGCCGAATTCTCGACGGAGCGCCACCAGCCTCGCGGCACCGTCGACTGCACGGTGGCGAAGTCGATGCGCACGTTCGGCGTCGGCGGCAGCTGCTCGTCGGCGCTGACCATCTCGTCGAAGGGATCGCGGCTGCCGCCCATCCAGGCGTTGATCGACGGGATGGCCATGCGGTAGTGCAGCGCGGTGATCCTGTTGTTCGCGTCGAGGCCGGCGGCGATGCGGTGCACGCTCGCGGGGCGGTAGAAGTCGTGCTGCATGTCGTCCTCGCGCGTCCACTGCACCTTCACCGGCGCGCCGGCGGCCTTCGACAGCAGCGCGGCCTCGGTCGCGAAATCGGGAAAGGCGCGGCGCCCGAAGCCGCCGCCGAGGAGCGTGACGTGAACCTTCGTATTCTTCGCGCCGACCGCGCCGCCCGCGGAGCCGGCGTTCCAGTCGGCGAACTGCGTCGGCAGCCAGAGCTCGAGGCCGTCCGCGGTATAGCTCGCGGTCGCGTTCATCGGCTCCATCGTGGCGTGGGCGAGGAACGGGACTTCATACGTCGCCTCGATCTTCTTCGCTGCCGCGGCCAGCGCCGCGTCGACGTCGCCGTCGTTGCGCGCGCGCTTGGCGGCCTCGGAGCCGTCAGCGACCGCGGCGTGCATGGCCGCGCTGAGCTTCGCGCTCGTCTCGTCCGTCGGGCCGCTCCACTTCACCTCGAGCACGTCGCGCCCCTTCATCGCCGCCCACGTCGACGTGGCGATGACGCCGACGCCGTTCCACGGGAACTCCGCGCCGCGCGCTTCGATCGGCACGACGTGCTTGACGCCCGGCACGGCTTTCGCCTTCGTGGCGTCGAAGCTGGCCACCTTCGTGGCGAACGCCGGCGCGCGCAGCACGGTGGCGTAGAGCATCCCCGGGAGACGGACGTCGATGCCGTAGTGGGCCTTGCCGACGACGAGGTCGGGGTTGTCGACGCGGTTCGCTTTCTTGCCGACGATGGTGAATTTCGCCGGGTCCTTGAGGGCAACGTCCTTCGGCACGTCGACTTTCGCGGCGGCCTCGGCGAGCTCGCCGAACGTGGCCTTGTGCGCGCCGGCCGAGACGACGCCGTTGCTGACGGCGACGTCCTTCGCGTCGACGCCCCACTTCGCCGCGGCGGCGCTGACGAGCATGGCCCGCGCGGCCGCGCCGGCCTGGCGCATCGGCGTCCACATCGTGCGCACGCTGCTGCTGCCGCCGGTGCCCATGCGTCCCCACTTTTTGTCGAGGTCGGCCTGGCGGATGCGGACGTTCTTCCACTCCGCGTCCATCTCCTCGGCCACGATCATCGGCAGCGCCGTGCGCACGCCCTGGCCCATCTCCGACTTCGAGACCCAGATCGTGACGATGCCGTCAGTGCCGACTTCGACGAAGGTGCCGAGGGGGTGCGCGGTGTCGGCCGCCTTCGCGGCGCGCGGCAGTTGCAGTCCGAGGACGAGGCCCGCGGAGGCGGCGGAGGTGAGCTTGACGAAGTCGCGGCGGGAGACTTTCACGATGTTCATCGCTACACCTCCTCCGCCGCGCGATGGATCGCTTTTCGGATGCGCAAGTACGTCCCGCAGCGGCAGAGATTCCCGTTCATGGCCTCGTCGATCTGGGCGTCGGTCGGCTTCTTGTGCTTCATCAGCAGCGCCGCGGCGGACATGATCTGCCCGGCCTGGCAGTAGCCGCATTGCGGGACGTTCTCGGCCTGCCAGGCGCGCTGCAGCGGATGCGCGCCGCTCGGCGAGAGGCCTTCGATCGTGGTGATCTTGCGGCCCTTCACGTCGTCGAGCGCGGTGCTGCAGGAGCGAATCGGCTCGCCGTTCGCCAGCACGGTGCAGGAGCCGCAGACGCCGCGGCCGCAGCCGAACTTCGTCCCGGTCATGCCCAGCTCGTCGCGCAGCACCCACAGCAGCGGCGTGTCGGGCGACGATTCCACGTCATGAGGCTTGCCGTTGATCGTCAGCTTGGTCATGGTTCCGCAAATCTACCCTAAACACCGAAGCCCGCGGCCCGAACCCCCTGTTACAATCGGCGCCGGTTTCCCGGTGATCACGTATCTCGCTCTCGCCATGACATTGATGCTGACGGACGCGCCCGCCCGAACGAGCACTGGCTACCCGATGCTGCACGCGGCCGGGCGGCAGGAGCGCGTGCTCATCGTGGCCCCGCACATCGACGACGAGGCCATCGGCGCGGCCGGCTACGCGCTCGACTCGATCGCCAACGGCGCCGAGGTGTACGTGGTGTTCCTCACCGCGGGCGACTGCAACCGCTTCTCCGCGCGGCTGATGCACAAGACGATCGAGCCGACGGCGTCGAATTACCTCTCCGTTGGCCGCACGCGCATCGCCGAGGCGTCGGCGGCGATGAGGCTCCTCGGCATCTCGCCGGAGCGCTTCTTCGTCCTCGGCTATCCCGACCGGGGGCTACGGGCGATGATCGATCATCCGAACGCCGTGGTGCGCTCCGAGGGAACGCGGCGCCGCGCCGTGCCGTACGAGACCGCGCTCACGCCGGGCGCGCCCTACAGCTTCGGCAGTCTGATGAGCGACATGACCCAGGTAATGCAGCTGACGCGGCCGACGATCGTGATCGCGCCGGTGGCGTTCGACCAGCACGCCGATCACGCCGCCGCCGCGGAGATCGTCGACGACGCCATCGAGGAGCTGCAGATCCACCCACAACGCCTCGGCTATCTCGTCCACAGCGGCCGCATCGCCCGCAATCTCGTCTCCACCCCGCGCCGCCCGCTCATGCCGCCGCTGCGCATGCGCTCGTTCACGTGGGCGACGTACCCGCTCTCGCCGCACGTGCAGCAGGTGAAGACGAACGTGCTGATGACGTACAAATCGCAGAGGCCGTACAACCTGCTGCTGCGGAATGCGTTCGTGCGAGGGAATGAGCTGTTCTACGTCTACTAGGGAACAGGTCGCAGGGAACGGGTGACAGGTGGTTTGCTCAAGTAGCGGAGTAGACCATTCAACATTCGGGCGATCTCGGTCGTGCGCTCTGTGAGGGAATCGGGGTTCTCGATGTAGCCGATGTCGGCGGCGATGATGATTTGCGCTTCCAGTTCGAACGCGGAGCCGCGGGCGATGAAGAGGAACCGGCGATAGTCCCGCCGGTTCCAGCGACCTTGGCCTTCCGCGATGTTGCATGCGATCGAGATTGCCGATCGGCGCATTTGCGAGATCAGGCCGAATGTTTCACTTCGCGGAAAACGACGCGTCAGAACGTAGATGTCTTTGGCCAATACACGTGCTTTTTGCCACACAAGAAGATCGCGATAGCTGCTTTTGCTCATATAGGTTGCGCGGAGGAGGACAAGCGCAGAGGTGTGGGACCTGCATGATACCTCGGATATGCGTGTACTCCCGGTTATCCTGGCCCTAACCTGTGCTCCCAGGAGCACACCTGTCACCCGTTCCCTGTCGCCTGTTCCCTCCGAGTACGACCTCCGGATCCTCAACGGCGAAATCATCGACGGCACCGGCGCCGCCCGCCGCCGCGCCGACCTCGGCATTCGCGGCGATGCCATCGCCAAGATCGGCGACCTCTCGCACGCCACCGCGAAGGTCACCATCGACGCCTCCCGTCAGGTCGTCACCCCCGGCTTCATCGACCTCCTCGGCCACAGCGAGTTCTCCGTCCTGATCGATCCGAGCCTCGAGGGGAAAGTCCGGCAGGGGGTCACCACCGAGGTCACGGGCGAGGGGCATTCGCCGGGGCCGATCGACGACAAGATGGCGGCGGAGATCGACCGCACGCGGCTGCCGGGATTTCCCGACGCCACCTGGCGCTCGCTCGGCGACTTCATGCGCGCCGTCGAGGCGAAGCACTCTGCGATCAACTTCGCCTTCTACATCGGCGCGGCGAATCCGCGCGAGATCGTCATCGGCACGGCCGACCGCGCGCCGACGGCCGAGGAGCTCGCGCGGATGGAGCAGATCGTCGACAAAGCCGTGAAAGACGGCGCGATCGGGTTGTCGACGGCGCTCATCTACCCGCCGGGGCGCTTCGCCACCACCGAGGAGCTCATCGCGCTCGCGAAGCACAGCGGCGGCTATTGGACGCATCTGCGCAGCGAGGCCAACAACATCCTCCCCGCCCTCGACGAGGCCTTCCGCATCGGGCGGGAGGCGCACGTGCCGGTCAACGTCTTCCATTTGAAAGTGGGCGGGGCGATGAAAGGGCACATGAGCGATGTCGTCGCCAAAATCGAGAGCGCGCGGAAGAGCGGGCTCGACGTCGCCTCGCAGATTTATCCGTACACGGCAACGTCAACGGATCTGACGAGTGTCGTCCCGGCGTGGGCGCTCGATGGCGGATACCTGAAATTCGTCGAGCGGCTGAAGGACCCGGCCACGCGCGCGAAGATCGCCGGCGAGATCCGCGTCGGCGACGGCTCCGGCATCCTCGTCCGCAACCTCCCGCGCGCGCCGCAGCCTTGGCTGCAGTACGAGCGCAAGCGCCTCGACGCCATCGCCAAGGCCATGAACACCACGCCGGTCGAGGCGGCCCTGCGGCTCTTCGAGGTCAGCAACTCCTCGCCCATCGCCATCTACTTCGGCCTCAGCGAGGACGACCTGCAGCTGGCCATGAAGCAGCCGTGGGTCGCGGTCGGCTCCGACTCCGGCGCCGTCGTCGGGGCCATGAAGGACGTCGGCGCGCACCCTCGCGCCTACGGCACCTTCCCGCGCATCCTCGGCCACTACGTCCGCGACGTGCACCTCTTCCCGCTCGAGGAAGCGGTGCGGAAGATGACCTCGCTCGCCGCGTCGCGCGCCGGCTTCAAGGATCGCGGGGTTCTGAAAGAAGGGATGAAGGCGGACGTCGTCGTCTTCGATCCCGCCGCCATCCACGACGTCTCCACATACGAAGATCCCCACCATTTTTCGGTGGGGATCTCCTGCGTGATCGTGAACGGGACGGCGGTGCTGCTCAGCGGGAAGATGACGGGAGCGCTGCCGGGGCGGGTGCTTCGGCGGTCGCCTTGACTTCCTCGAACTGCAGCTCGATCGACGGCGCGCCGACCGGCTTGCCCGCCACCTCGGCGTGCGGATAGATGAAGTAGTTCAGCGGCTCGGACGTCTTCGGCTTCAGCACCAGGTCGCGGCCCATCGTGAACTGCACGCGGTCGGCGTCGAGGTTGCCGAAGAGGAAGGCGCGCACTTTCGGATCGCTGCTCTTCGAAGCCTCGGAGGCGTCGACCGGAATCCACCCCTTGCCGTCGAGCCAGAATTCCGCCCAGCAGTGGTAGCCCTTCACCATGCCGTCCTTCGCCGTCAGCGGGAAGCCGATCACGAAGCGGGCCGGAATCCCCTTGGCGCGGGCCATGGAGATAAAGAGCGAGTGGAAGTCCGTGCAGTTGCCGGCCTTGATGTCGCAGGCGCGCTCGGTGTCGCCCTTGCCCCAGCCGGGGATGCTCTTGTCGTACTTCATCGTCACGACGAGGTAGTCGTAGATGGCGCGGGCCTGATCGAGCGGCGCGGTCTTCCCCGCCGTCACCTCGTCGGCCAGCTTGCGCACGCGCGGCGAGAGCGTGACGAGCTTGTTCGCGGCCAGCTCGCGCTCGCGGTCGCGGGCCGTCGCCTTCGTGTCGTAGGAATGGCCGAACTCGACCTCCTGCCGCACCGCGGTGAAGCGCACCGGCACGCGGAGGTCCTCGGGCGGGTTGGCGATCGTGGCCACGGCGTAGTCGTTGCCGTAGACGTGGTCGTGTTGCCGCGTCCACTTGTACGGCGATTCGATGGCCACGTCGCGCACGGACTGCGGGCCCGCCGACGCCGGCAGCGGCAGCCACACGGTGACTTCCTTCGTTCCCTCAGGAATGCCGTTGATCGTGGCCGTGTACGTGGCCCGGAATGTCTTCGCGGTCCCGGCGAACGCGACCGTTGCGACGAGAAGAGCAAGCGCTGCAACCCATGCTTTTTTCATACAGCGAATCGTAACGCTAATGCCGGGTCGCCCGCTTCCTGGTCGTCGAACTTTCGTACGTGTAACCGTTTTTCACCGTAAAGGACGTGCCTCCGATGGTGACGACGACGTCGACGCTGCCGGCCGCGTGCGCCGGCGCGGTCACGCGCATCGTGATCGGGTCAATGATGCGGATGTTCGTCGCCGCGGCGCCGCCGAAGGTCACGCTCGACGGCAGCGCGCCGTTGAAGCCGGCGCCGCCGAGGGTCACGTCGATGCCGCCGGCGGGATAGCCGGTGGAGGGGCTGAGCGAGTCGACGTTGAGCGCCGGGATCGTGTACTGGAACCCGCCGGTCTTCGTGATGCGCGTGCCGTCGGGATTCGTGACCACGACGTCCTGGGGCAGGCTGGCCAGCTCGCTGGTGATGCCGAGCGGCGATAAGGCCGTGATCGTCGTGGCGTTGACGACGTTGACTTCGCCCGCGGCGCGCCCGCCCACCGTCACCGTCGCCCCGGCCACGAAGCCGGTGCCGCTGATGGTGAAGACCGTGCCGCCGCTCGTTGGGCCGGTGGCCGGCGAGACGGAGTTGATCGTCGGCCCCGGCAGCGTGTAGGTGAAGCTGCTGAAACTGACGCTCTGCCCGTCGGGGTTGCGGACGATGACCGGAACGGCGCCGGTGGTCGACGACGCCGGCGTGACCGCGCTGATCGTCGAGGAGCTGGTGACGTTGACGTTCGTGGCGGCGACGCCGCCGAAGGTCACGGTCGCGCCGCTCTGGAAGTTCGCGCCGCTGATCGTCACCGTCGTGCCGCCCGCGTTCGAGCCGCTGTTGGGCGAGAGCTGCGTCACGGTCGGCGCCGGGTTCGAGATCTTGTTCACCTTCATCGAGCCGATCATGTTCGAGTGGCCTTCCCCGCACGTCGGCACGCTGCAGCCGAAGGCGAAGATGCCGTCCTGTGTGGCCTGGAAGGTGACCTGCTTGGTTTGCCCTTTGCCGATCTCCACGCCGTCGGTGACGTAGGTCTCCATCAGGAAGCCGTGCCCGACCTTCGAGGCGTCGCCGGCCGGAACGCTGATGTTGAGGACCACGGTATCGCCCTGGTTCACGGTGAAGGTCGACGGCGTGAACTGGAAGCTGATCGCCTGGATGTTGATCGTCACGGTCGCGTTAGTGCCGACGGTCGACTTCGTCCCGACGACGGATATGGCGCCGAGCATTTTCAGGAACTCCGCGTCGCTCATGCGCTGGTGCTCCTGCGCGGCGGCGGCGGTGCAGACGAGGATCGCTACGCCGGTGATGAGGCTTTTTCTCATGATGGGCGACATGACGGACGCTCCGTTCGAACTGTTTACACCTTGACGATGATGTTGCGCCGATACAGCACGGCCAGAATACCGAGCCACAGGGCGACGAAACAGAGCGCCCACAGCAGCGATGCAAACTTTTCGGGAAAAAATGGCTCGAACAGCCGCTCATAGCTGAGCTGGTGCAGCGAAACCTTGTGCCCGCCGTCGTCGACCTTGATCAGGGAGTCGATGGTCCGCGCCATCAGCCCCGAGCCGGCGAAGGCGACGAGCGGGTTGACGCCGTAGATGACCCACGGCTTCGTCCAGCCGCGGACCTCGTGGACGTCGATGATCCAGATGCACGTCGCCAGCGCGACGCAGGCGAAGCCGGCGGTGAAGAGGACGTAGCTGCTGGTCCAGAGATTCTTGTTGATCGGAAAGACCCAGCTCCAGAAGAGGCCGGCGACCATGCCGAGGCAGCCGGCGCCGTAGAGACCGGCCACGCGCTCGACGAGCGGCCGCTCGCGCCGCGTGATCCAGCGCCCGGCCAGGACGCCGAGCATGGCCGTGGCGACGGCGGGGATCGTCGACAGCGGCCCCTCGGGATCCCACGTCTTGCTGATCGCCCAGATGTGGTTGAGGCCGAGGATGGCCCGGTCGCTCCACGCCGCGAGGGTCTTCGAGGGGTCGTCGAGCGTGAACGCGCCGATGCTGCCGGTACCGGGCACGGGGATGAGGGTCAGGGCGATCCAGTAACCGAGGAGGATGCCGGCGATGATGGCGATCTGCTGCCGGAGCGTGGTGCGCAGGGTCAGGAGCGCCGCGGCGATGTAGACGATGCCGATGCGCTGCAGCACGCCGAGGAAGCGGAGATGCTGGGCGCGGTAGAGAACGCGCTGCCAGAAGCTCGGGTCCGGATTTCCGGCGATCTTTCCCCACCAGAAGAACGGAAAGGCGTTCAGCAGGAGGCCCACCAGCACGATGAGCAGTCCTCGGCGGATGATCTTCCCGCGCACGGTCGCAGGATCGCGCTTCGACAGCGACAGATGCGTGGTGATGCCGACGATGAAAAGGAAGAACGGAAAGATGAGGTCCGTCATCGTGCACCCATGCCACGGGGCATGCTCGAGCGGCGGATAGATGGCCGACCAGGAGCCGGGGTCGTTGACGAGGAGCATGGCCGCGATGGTCAGCCCGCGGAAGACGTCGAGCGCCGTGAGCCGCTCGTTCATCGCGCCGCCCGCCGGCGCGGCGGCGCATCGGACAAGTCGAGCTGCCAGACGCCGGCGAACCACGTTCCGGCGTAGAGGCGGTCTGCCTCCGGATCGATGACGAGAGCGCTGATCGAGCCGATGTCGTCGTCGAAGCCGTCGTTGAGAGCGCGCCAGGAGTCGCCGCCGTCGTCGCTCTCGAAGACGCCGAGGTCGGTGGCGGCGAAGAGGCGCTGGCTGTGCTTCGGATCGACGACGATGGCCGCGACATCGCTCACGTACCACGGCCTTCCATAACGCATGGCCGGCAGCCTGGCGGGAGCACCCCATGTCCGGCCGCCGTCGGAGCTCTTGTAGATGCGCGCGCCGAGGCAGTTCCAGTTGGCCATGATGACCGTCGCGCCGTCGACGGCGAGCGCGCGCACGCGCTGCTGCGAGTCGACGCTGGCACGGCACTCGTCGTCGACTTTGACCGGCGCCGCGGGCGTCCACGTGGCGCCGTTGTCGGTCGAACGAAAGAGGCCGTAGTCGGTGCCGGCGTACATCGTTGCCGGCGACGCCGGCACGAAGTCGTTGACGACGCCGTCGATCGGCCCCAGCTCGCGCCAGGAAGCTCCGAAATCGCCGGAGGCATGCACGGTCTCGAACGGCCAGTCCCGCTCGGCGACGAACACCGCGGACGGGCTGCGCGAGTCAAAAATCACGCGAGCCTTCCAGGGCGTCGACCACGAGCCGGCGCCGGCGATCGCAGCCGACTTCGCCCACGTCGCCCCGGTGTCGCGCGACTGGAACAGGATCTCCGCTCCGCTGCTCTGCTCCCAGACCAGCGCGACGGCGCGCGCCGGAATGGCCGGATCGAAGGCCAGGCCGGTCGCGGTGAGCCCGGGATAGTTGAAGCTCGTGGTCCACGCGCCATGGTCGCGGCGCATGACGCGGCCGCCGACGGTGGCGAGGACGAGGCCGGGGACGATCGGATCGGCGGCGATCGAATCGACGAAGCCGCCGATGACGCCGGCCTCGCTAATGCGCCAGGCGCCGCCGCCGTCGTCGGAGGTCATGAGATGCCCGGCGACCGACACGAGCAGACGCGAGCCGGCCGCGGCGAACGCCGAGGAACCCGCGGCCGGAAGGCCGCCGGCGTCGCGCCACGTTGCGCCGCCGTCATCGCTCACGCGCAGGGCGTTGAGCGCCGTCAGGTAGAGGCGATGATTGGCAGGATCGGCGACGAGCCCGCCGCCGCCGAGCGTCGTCGACACGGTCGCCCAGTGATCGCCGCGGTCATCCGAGCGCTGGAGCTCCCCGTCGTAGTTCCAGACGCGGTCGCCGTCGCAGGCGATATAGCCGGCGCGGTCGCTGACCGCTCTCCACGTCCTGCCGCCGTCGATGCTGCGGCTCAGCTGCGAGCCCGCGGCGTAGACGACGCCGTTGCCGGCGCAGAGCGTGAGCGTGCTGTTGTCGATGCGCGACGATGCCCAGCTCGCGCCGCCGTTCGTCGTCGCGTAAACGGTGCCGACGCTGCCGGCGTACATCGTGGCGCCGTCGAAGACAACGGATTCGAAAAAGTCGGGGACGACGGTCGCGAAGGTCGCGCCGCCGTCGCGGCTGCGCATGAGGCCCTCGATCGTCGCCGCCCAGACGACGTTGCGGTTGCTCGGATCGGTGGCGGCGTCGCGCAGCACGGTTGGACGGACGGCGAGGGTGAGATGCCGCCACGTGGCGCCGCCGTCGTCGCTCATCCAGGAGCGGTAACCGGCAGCCGCGAACATCCGCCCCGGCACGCGCGCCTCGGCCACGACTTTGTGAAACAGGCCGCCCTCGGGGCCGATCGGCCGCCAAAGCGGAAGCGCGGCCAGAAGCACGACGAGCGCGTTCATGACTTCAGTCTGCGGTACTCCTTGAGATGGCGCAGCGCCCCGGCCTTGTCGCCGCGGCGCTCGTAGATGCCGGCGAGGTTGTAGTGGGCGTCGGCGTTGTCGGGATCGAGCTCGAGGGAGCGGAGGTAGGCGTTGCGGGCCTCGTTGAGGCGGCCGAGGTCCTCGAGGGCCACGCCGAGGTTGAAGGCGGCGGTGGGGTGGCGCGGGTCAGTTTCCAGCGCGCGGCGGTAATGCTGCTGCGCGGCCAGCGGCGCGCCTTCCTCGTGGAGCATCCGGCCGAGGTTCACGTGGGCGTCGGAGTGATCGGGATCGAGCTCGATGGCCCGCTGGTAGGCAGCGCGGGCCTCGTCGGGCGAGCCCGCTTCGAGATCGCAGGCGACGTCGTACCAGGCGTCGGCGTCGAGCTCCTGCTCGTTCGGAGCGATGTCGGCGGGCGGGGCCTTGGCCTCGAGCTCGGCGACGGCGAAGTCGAAGAGGGACTGCCCCGACTCCGGGTTCCAGACGGCCCCGCCGTCGCGGACGACGACGCGCTCGCCGTCGGCGGAGATGCGCACGCCGGTGAGCGAGCGCCCGGCCGGGAGCTGCTCGCGCAACCGCTCCAGCGCGCGCTGCACTTTGCGCTGCGGGATGTGCGCGGCCACGAGCTCGCCGGCGGTGCGGAGGATGACGAGGTCGCGGAAGCCGAAGCGCAGCTCGCCGCGGTTGCCGCGCTCCGGCTCGAGAAAGCCCTTGGCCGCGTATGCGCGAACCTGCGACGGCGTCAGACCTAACATCGCCGCGACTTCGCGCACCGTGTAGGACATGTTGGAGCGATTATAGGGGGCAGCGCGCGGGGAGCATCATCCCACCCAGGACTCAGCTCTGTCCGTTACCTTCCTCCACGTAGCTCCAGCGTTTGCTGATTGTGCGCGGATGTGAGACCCTTGCCATACATTCGTAGGTCCATTTATGTCGAACAAAACCGACGAGGAGGGCGGGAACAGGAAGCTTGTCCCGAGCGGCGCCCGTATGCCGCTGCTGATCGCGCTTGTCGTCGTCGGCGCGGTGGGCGGCATTTACTGGGGGTATTACCGAGGCCGGGCCGACTACTTCACAGGGCGCAATCTCCGGCTCCTGGCGATGCTGACGGCGCAGATCGAAGGACGCGTCCGGATGTACGAGGGCATAGCCGACCGCGGAAGCAAGGATCCGGCGCTAGAGAAGCAGCCAAATTGCGAGCCACGGCGCTCCGTTCGGGAGACGTCGAAGGGGTGGAGCGTGGTGCTGCCCGGGAACCCTACCGGCCTACCCTGCCTCACTGTCCCCCTCGCCGCGGTCCTCGGGCCCGTTTTCGCGCGCCGTGTCGGCGCGGCATTTGATGTCCTGATCGTGGCGAAGGATGACGGGACGGTGCTGTACAGCACGCGGCAACCTCCCAACTCGTCGTCGCTGCTGTATCAAAAGGACCAATGGATCGACGAGGCGGAGGAGCCCCACGTCTCCGAAGACCCTGCCATTAAATCGGAAACTGTCGCGCCGGCTTCGAATCGTGAGACGAGAGATGCAATCGCAGAGCGCGAGAGCGGATCGCCCCTTCTGATCGCGAATCTCAATGCGCTCCTGCAGCGAAAGGGGTGGCGCGAAACCGGGGCAATCGATCTCGCCAAACTCAAGCTGGCGACGGTGACGACTCATACGCCTGTGGTGCTCGGCGACAGCGGCTACATCCTCTTCACGCAACCGTACACGTTCGTCGAAAGCGCCGGGGCGCTCGACGGCAAACAGGAATCGCATCCGTGGATCGTCTGCGGGCTGGTGTCGTCGTCACGTTTCCGCGATGAGGTTTCCGCGATCTCCACGACCGTCATCCTCAGCGGGTTCACCATCGCCCTGCTGGCGCTCTGCTGCTGGCCGTTCCTCCGCATCGCGCTGATCAATCCGGGCCAAGCGCTCACCATTACCGACGTCGTCCTGGTCGTCATTTGCACGGTCATCGGTGCGGCGGTGATCACGCTGGCGTCGCTCGGCGCGCTCTCCTATCGAAGGATGATTCAAACCGCCGACAGGCAGATCGAGCGATTCAGCCAGAAGGTCCACGACGATTTTCAGGACAACGTCGCGCGCGGCATGGAGGCACTCGAGGCCGCCGAAGCCTTGACGGAGAGTCAAGCCCATCTCCTCGCTTCGAAGAAGGCCTCGTCCAGCGAGTTACTCCCATCCTCCCTCCTGAAAGCCGATGCGTTCTTGAAATATCCCTACATCCACGCCGTCTCCTGGGTCGACAAAAAGGGGAAACAGACAGCCCGCTTCGATCGAACTCTGGGCACTCCTCTCTTCGATGTCAGCGACAGAGAGTACTTTCGTCTCGCCAGCATGGATAGGACGTGGAAGATCGGCGACCATCCTTACGTGCTGGAGTGGGTCCGTTCAAAATCGACCGGCGAGGTGTGGGCGGTTCTGGCCAAGAAAACCGAGGCGGCGAAGAAACACAAAGCATCAGAGTTCACTGTCATCGCCCTTGGCACGGAGCTCATCGACATCTCGAATACCGTTGCGCCGCCCGGGGTGCAGCTCGCCATCGTCGACGAGAACGGCGAGGTGGTTTATCACTCCGACAACCAGCGGATCGGATTTGAAAACTTCTTCGCCGAGGCCGACCGCAACCGCGATCTCCGCTCGGCCGTCCTGGCCCGCCGGGCAGGTCTCGTGTCGGCGGAGTACTGGGGCGACGATCAGTCGATCTATGTCAGGCCGCTTGCGAATTCGCCATGGACGCTCCTCACCTTCCGGCCGAAGCGGCTCACGCGTGTGCTGAACGTCGAGGGAGCGCTGCTCACCTCGGTGCTCCTGATGATCGCGGCGATGCCGCTAATCCTTTTCTTCATCGCCGTACTGCTGATTTTCCCTCGCTATCGCGCGCCACGCCTGTGGCCGGACGTCTCGCGGACCCGCGATTACCTGAGGTTGAGCATCATTCTCATCGCGCAACTGCTCCTCTTCTGGATGAACAACTACGCTCTCGCGCCGTGGTGGGCGTTCTTCGGCGTCCTGATCATTCCCGCCCTTGCCATCGTGACGACGTTTCTCATCTTGCACCGAGGCGCGCCGCGGCGCTTCTCCATCGCCATGGCGGTCTGGATCTCGGTCAACGCCGTGTTGGTTGCCTCCATGATTCTGGCCGAGGTCGATGCGGGAAAATTTCCACATGGGGTTCACGTCGCCGGGAAGATATTGCTCGTTCACATCGCCGTGAAGGTAGTCCTCGTGTTCGCCACATTGGCAGCGGCGATTCTTACCATCGTCGTACTCACCGGTTGGCAGGCCGGCGCAAGCCTGGCCGAAGCGCTCCGCGCGCAGAGCGCCCGCATCGGTTACTCCCGCCTCTACCGTCTCTGCGGCGTACTGCTGCTGGTGATCTGTGTCGTCATGCCGGTCGCCGGCTTCTTCACCATCAGCCGCCATGTGGAGTCGCAACTTCTGGTGAAGTATGGGCAGCTCCGGGCCGCCGCCGACCTGGAGCACCGCATCGATCAGCTGGTAACGCTCAATGCCCCAACGAAGATTACGCCGCGCGTATGGATAGACATCCAGCACACTAATTTCGAATTCCTATTCGGCAGCTTTTGGGAGCTCAATGCCGAGCCATCTCCCGAGCAGAAGCTCGATCGAGAAACAGAGGACCCGACGAGCATTCCCTCGTGGGCGGCGGCGTCGCTGCCCTCTCTGTACGAGGATTCCCTTGCCATTCGGCCGCTGTTCGACTCCGCATCGGCGGATCGTCTATGGCGCTGGTCCTTGAAGGAAGGCGTTCTCAAGCTCTATCGCAAGATCCGCTTCGATCGTGACGTCGCCGACATGTTGTGGCCCCCGGGGAAAGATGCGAAGGAGAAAGATGCGAAGGAGATGGTCATTACATCGAATCTTCCCCATCCGCACTCGATCACGGCCACCTGGAAACGCCTGGGCGCGGGAGTCGGTGTCGGCCTCCCTCTGCTCGCCATTCTCTGGTTCGCCACGACGTTCATCGCCAGGCGGGTCTTCCTCATCGACGTCACCGAGCCGGACTGGCTCGTCCCGATTCCTCTCAGTCCCAGCCTCGGCGAGCATATCTTCCTGGTCCGCCGCGGCCGCGATCTGAAATCGCTCACCGAGAACGATCCGATGGAGCTCGGGCAGCCCTACATCGACGTCTCGTTCGAGAATCTCGAGCTGACGGATGGTTGGCTCAGCGTCCTCGAAGCTCTCGACAGCAGCGAGCCGGGACGCAACGTGCGCATCGTCGATTTCGAGCACCGCATCAACGACGGCGAGATCAATGAGAAGAAACTGAGCTGGTTCGAACGGCTTCTGGCGCTCCCCGATCGGACCGTGATCATCGTTTCCAACGTCACCCCCGCATACGTGATGACGACGCCGCCCCCGGCCGGATTGCCGGCCGGCGCCGCCGGCGTCCTCTGGTACTACGAACGCTGGCGCGCGCTGCTCGACCGCTTCGTCTGCATCACCGCCGAGGAGCTCGAGCTGCGCCACGAAGAGCGGGTGCGGCGGCAGAACTTCCGGACCATCAGCCAATTCAAAGAACCGACCACATGGCTTGAGAAAGAGACGGCGCACAACTCGTTCCTCCGGCACGTGGCGAAGGAGATCGAAGCGGAGGCCAAGTTGCGCCGCGCAGCGGGGCAGTTCGACGCCGAAGCCGACCGGGAGCACCTCCTCGACGAGATCGGCGAGCGCGCCGAGACGTACTACGCCGGCCTCTGGGGGAGCTGCCACGACGATGAGAGGTTGATGCTCTACCAACTCGCCAGGCATGGCCTGGCGAACGCGCGGAACCGCCGGCTGCTGCGGCGCCTCATCGCCCGCGGCCTGGTGCGGCGCGATCCGAATTTGAAGCTTTTCAACGAGACGTTCCGCCTCTACGTTCTCGGCGCCGGACAGCGGGAGAACCTGGTCACCCGCGAGCGCGAGCAGCGCGGCCCGAGCACCTGGGACTCGCTACGCATCCCGTTCTTCATCATCATCATCAGCATCATCCTGCTTCTCTTCGCAACGCAGAAGGACCTGCTGACAACCACCACCGCCTTCGCCACCGCCCTCACGACCGGCTTGCCGATGATGATGAAGCTGATCGGAGTCTTCACGGAGCGGAGGTTGGGAGGGGACAGGACGTAGGGCGCGGCGACGGTCGCTGCAGCGAGCAGGGGCCCCGCGACTGACGAATGATTCGGAGGGAGCGATGTGCGGCCGCCATGCCGCCGCCGGCGGCTTTTGTCACCTTGTGAGGATCGTTAGGCGGGCCTGCTATCCAGTAACCATTTCATGGACCGCAAGGAGGTCAGCATATTTTCTGTCAAACCCCTCCGCCTCAAAGACAGATCGTAGCTCCGCGTCGTTGTTGTGTCGTACAAGATGGACGAACGAGACGACGTTCTTCAATTGCACGAGCCGGGCCGGCCAGTCTTTCGCAACGCCCGTCCACCGTATCTCGGTGTTATATTTGTCGAATAGCAGGAGATAATCGGACCAGTTTAGAGCCTCAAGCAGCGCCTGAAGGCCGGCGGTTTGTCCGAGATTCACCAGATCGTCTCGTCCGAGCTGGCGGTTATCAGCTTCCTTTGGTATCGCAGCGACTATCGCCTCGACAGTAGCGGTATGATCGCGAGACGCTGAAAGGTCGAGGCGTAGGCGTACGCGAGCTGACGCCTCGAGCATATCGATTGCTTCGCGAAGTTGCCGCTTCTGCTCGGGCAACGCACTGGCGACCGGCACCAGCAAGGCGTCGCGAACCAAACCGACCGCGATTTCAGGATGTTCGCTTTCAAACTTCAACAGACCGTACTGGGAAAGATGCTCGGCAAAAGTGTCGCGGAAGGCCTGGTCGGACCAGTCCGTCAAGTATTTATCGCGACCGCCAACGGCGATATCCTTTAGGAGACGAAATTCATCGGGCGCGACATCCCTGAGGTGGTTAAGAATCCAATCGACATGTGCATAGAAATCGCGTTTAGTTCGCTCAAATGTCCGGGAGACTTCGGCACCGGTGACTGTCATCTGTTCAGAGCGGCTGATGTTAGCCTTGTGAAGTTTTGAACCCAGTTTGCGTAGAAGCCACGGATGGCCACCCGTAATAGCGTAGGCACGTTCGATCGAATCGTCGTTAAAGATAAAGCCGACCCGTGATCCGAACCCAGTCAACAATTCCTTCGACTCTCGTAATGACAGCGGACCGAGAACGAGTTTGGTCATTTCGAATAACGGGTTGGGCCGACCTTTTATGGAGCCGAGTTCGACGCCAGCCGGATTAACCCCGCCGAGAACATACACGATTTCTGCTGGATCATCCAGGCCACGCTTAATGGCTTGAAGTGTATTCCATAGAAGAAAGTAATCCTCCGACCAGTAGCCACTATCTGGAAGATGCGGATAAAGGTGGTCGACTTCATCGAAAAATGCTACAAATCGGGCCTCCGCGAGTGCGTGGTCAGTTTGAAGCTGCTTCGCGGCGCGTACTAGTTTGGAGTAATCACGCTCGAAAGCTTCCGCGACTGCAGCCGCGTCCTGTGTTCGACCGTCGCGGATCAGCTCGTCAAGTCGGCTTATCCGAGGCCGGACGGGAGAGCCTAGCTGCTCCGCGCGTTTCTCCACAGCCTTCGCCCAACCTCTCAGAACGTCCGCCGCGACAGCCCACCACCTACCCGACTTGATCCGTGCGTTGTTACAGAGAATCAAGGCCGTGGCTGTGATGTGGCTGGTGTCAGCGTCGAGGAGTCCCTGAACGCGCCGAATAAGCGAACTCTTCCCGATTTTGCGTAGCCCGAAAACGGCCGTGGGTTGACCTAGAAAAGCTTTCGTTACGACTTCTTGGACGACATGCTGGCGTCCGAAGAACTCTGCCGGATCTGTGACAGGCTCCGAATCGTCGAAAACGTCCCGTCGCCATAATGCCGCCGTGAGGATTTCGTAGATCCGACTAAGGTCATCCTCTTCCGAGGACACCTCTTGAGGATCCAATGGAATGACAGCTATTCGTTTCTGCGCCGCCCATGCCGCGCAACTCGCTCGCATTAGCGGTGCAGCAGACGCGACGAAGCGAATACGCGGGTCCACGCGGTACATCTCGTTCAACGGCGGCTCTGCAAGAAGTGTGCGTTGCTGGAAGTCATTCGGAAAGCCGTGGCCGATAACCACATATTCCATCGATAGCGAGAAGTGCTGTGCTAGCTTTTCGGTCGGTTTAATGATGGCCATCCAGACACGTTGATTCGTTTCTTTGAACCAATTGATGAAGAACCCTGCGGAAAGAAACAGGAGCACTGGTTCAGCATCAATCTGTGTGACGCGTCCCGAGCGGTCAAATGACGCCTTGGCCTCAGCGCCCCAGCGGATTCGCTTGCGATCTGGCACGAGCGGATTATAACGCCGGTTACCGCACTTGCTTAGCTCCGCCTAACGCGATCACTCTAAGCTGCAAAAGCCGCCCTCCGTGCCTGCCTCAGGGCGGCGCGGCGGCTGCCGCGACGAACACGCAGTGGCCGGAGCGAAGTGCAGCCGACGTGCCGCCGCGTG
>Ga0075425_100001012_pt1 | contig 26944 bp, 18 predicted proteins | sample SoiMethybrSBSTD4_FD_75300 | JGI IMG/M metagenome (GOLD analysis project Ga0075425, IMG submission 75300) | Bulk soil microbial communities from a Populus tree surrounding site in Tennessee, USA - Soil MetaG P. TD hybrid SBSTD4 | ecosystem: Environmental > Terrestrial > Soil > Tree plantation...
GGGTACTTTTGCAAGCTGCAGCCCGAAGAAGTCCTTAATCTGCGTGCTGGCGATCAGCACCGCGATGCCGTTGGTGAATCCAATCACTACGGGTCGCGGAATGAACTTCACGGCCGAGCCCATGCCGGTGGCGCCGAGCACGAGCAGCATCACGCCCGCCATCATGGTGCACATGAACAGGCCATCCACACTATGGGCCGTAATGATTCCGGCAACTACAACGACGAATGCGCCGGTCGGTCCACCGATTTGGGTACTCGATCCGCCGAGCGCGGAAATCAGGAAGCCGGTGACGATGGCGCAGTAGATTCCCGCCTGTGGAGTGAGGCCGGAGGCAATCGAAAACGCCATGGCAAGCGGCAGAGCAACAAGCCCAACTGTGATTCCAGCAATGACGTCTTTAGAGAATTTGGTGAGGTTGTAGTCACGAAGGCAGAGAATGGACTTCGGCAGCCAGCGGTCATCCACAGGAAGAGAAAGATCAAGCCCCATAACGTAAGTTCATTATGACATCTAGCAGGATGCGCTCGGGTTACTGAAGTGGCGTCCCACTTTCATCAAATCTTTCACCACAGGGGCACAGAGACACAGGGGAAAAACAAAAATCGAATTTGACCCCGCTTTAGTCCCCCCTGGTACTTGCTAACAAAAAGGGATCAGGTTCCCCTGTGTCTCTGTGTCCCTGTGGTGAAATGACGTAAATCCGTAGGGAACGTTAACAGCAATGCCTTCCATAGATTTTTTCAATTGGACGCGGCGCCAACCATTTGGCACAGTAGAAACGTAATCGCTGCCTTGTAGCAGGTCACGGATTATGACTACCCGCCCCGTCGCACTCGCTCTCCGGCCCTGTTGTCCTGAATCGAATTAGCCTGTCCACAATTTAATTTCACAACTTGCTGCAGGGCGCATTACTGCGCGGGAGGATTGCAATGGGAAACGAGCGAAAAGTCACGCTGCGAACGGTCGCGGATTATCTTGGACTTACACCGGGAACAGTGTCTGCTGTCCTGAACAACTCACGTGCAGCACAGAGGATTCCACAGACGACCAAGGACCGCATTCGCGCGGCTGCGCGAGAACTGGACTACCTACCGAACCCGCTGGCCCGCGCCTTACGCACCGGCAAGCCGATGGTTAGAGCCGATGCGCACGATCTCGGCGGCACACGCGGAGCGTTGGTGATCATGGACTCCAATCATTTTGTGGTGGCCATGAATGCCCTTCAGCAGGCGGGGCTGCGGGTTCCGGATGACGTTTCGATAGTGGAGTTCGATCAGACGTCAGCACCGGTCATATAACGTCAACTTCCTCGCCACGGATCTACGCGGATTAACACGGATCAGAACAAATCCGCCAGAATTCGCGTTCATCTGAGTGAGCGAAGATCGCTTATTCGTAGCGCAACGCCTCGACTGGATCCAGCTTCGAGGCGCGCAGAGCCGGAACCAATCCGCTCGCCACGCCGACAAAGAGCAGCACGCAGCTTGAAATCATGAGTGTCATTGAAGAGATATGCAGATGAATGTCGGCTTTGCCGGACTCGTCTTCGAATAGCGGACCCATAAGCGGCAGGGTGCCGACCGCGGCTGCCACTGCGTAGGACACGAGCACTCCGATGGCGCCGCCGAGCAGCATGATCAGTAGAGTCTCGGCGAGAAATTGGAGTTTGATGTGAATCTTTTTTGCGCCCAGGGCGCGGCGCAGACCGATCTCGCGGATTCTTTCGTCGACAGAAACCAGCATGATGTTCATGACGCCGACGCCGCCAATGCCGAGTGTCAGCGCGCCGACGAAGGTGAGCAAGACTTCCAGGCCGATGGTGATGGCGTCGATGACCGGGCGAAATTCGTCGCGGCCGAACATCTGAAAGGCTTTGGGATCTGTTGGAGAAAATTGCTGGCGTGTAGCAACCGCCGCTAGCACCTGGGCCATAGCACGTTTTTCGAACTGCGGAGCGATGGGCTGGAACACCAGAACTGCCGCGCGGCGGGTGTTCCATAGGTCACCGGCAGTCGAATAAGGAATCCACACGGATTGATCGTCGCTGGTGAAATAGTTGCTCAGCTGAATTTTGCGCTCCATGACGCCGACGACTTCGAAGCGCACTCCACCGATGGTGACGAATTCACCAACTGCGGGACGCCCGCTAAACAACTGTTCGCGAATGCGTCCACCAAGGAAGCACACGCGGCGGCGGTCCAATTCATCTTCGGAGTTGAGCCAACGCCCCTCCGACGGGACCTCGTTGCGCATCTCGCCGTATTCGGGACAGACACCGCGAATTGCTGCGGTACCGGAAACCATGCGGTCCTGATACGAAATACCGATCCAGCCCACGGTTTCACGGCAGACATATTTCACCAGCGTGGCCGTTTGCTTGACCATCTCGAGATCGGCTTGCTCAATCAGAACTTTCTTGCCGGCGCGCTGACCGCCCGGCTGTTCGCTGGTTTGTCCGGGCCAGGCGATGACCACGCTTTTGCCGAATGCATCGAACCCGCTCACAAGTACGTTGCGAAAGCTGCTGCCGTAAGCGATGAGCAGGGTTACCGTCGCAATTCCCCACACGATGCCGAGCATGGTGAGAAAGCTGCGCGTGTAGTTGCGCTTGAGAGCGATCCAGGCTTCGCGAATGAGCTCGGTCAGCATCAGAAATCTGGTGATCTGGTGATCGGGAGATCGGGGCATCGGGTGATCGGAAACAACGAGCCTTTTAGATGGCCAGATCACCCGATGGCCAGATCACCCGATATCTTTATCCTCCCGCTTCAAATCGCAACGCTTCAATCGGATCAATGCCGGCTGCGCGCCGCGCGGGATACACGGCCGAGAGTATAGCGATGATCCCCAGTATGGCGGTTGCAAGCAGCCCGGATTTCCAGGTTGCGATCAAACCCGCAAAAAACGCCGGCATGGGCAGCAGGTTGACCAGGGCGCAGATTCCATACGCAACGCCGAGACCCACCCCTCCGCTGACCAGCGCGATGATTAATGCCTCGACGAAGAATTGCCGCAGAATCGAACGAGCCGGAGCACCAATCGCCTTCCTGACGCCGATCTCGCGTGTGCGCTCGCGGACGGCGACCATCATCACGTTCATCACGCCGATGCCGCCGAGAAACAGGGTTACGAACCCAACTGCTCCCAGAAAATATTTCATTCCGTCGGTCATGCGGGTGAAGGCCTGGGCTTCCTGAACCGTGTCCCAGATCGGGCACGCTTCTTTGTCGGTTGGGTCGTAATGGTGCATCTTGCCGAGAGCGGTGCGCAGCTCACGCTTGCAATCTTCGTGCTGGTGCACCGACTTGGGAGTGACCAGCATTTGATCGAAGGTGCGCGAGGTGCCCGGAGGCTTGTCGGGAAAATCGCGGCGCTGGGCAGAGAATGGAACGAAGATTTTGTTGACGTCCCAGCCATCATAGCTTGAATCCTGTTTCTTTTTTGCCATGACTCCGATCACGAGATAAGGCGTCTCGTTCAGATAAATGTTTTCGCCGATCGGATTGCGACCTTCGGGAAAGAGCTGCTTCGCTGCGTCCGTGCCCAGAAATGCTACGCGGCGGCCCTCGCGTTCGTCGTCCCAATTGTAGAAACGGCCGGAGCCAACCGTCAGGGTGCGAATCTCGCCGAACTCGGGATAAGAACCCGTCACCAGGAATGCAGCATTGTTGTAATTGCTGTGCGTGCGCACGTCGCCCTGCTCAAGTTCAGGGATGGCGTATTGGCAATCGGGACTCTCCGATTGCACCGCCTGGACATCGGCATCTTCCCAATGGACGGCCCGGCCGGCGCGGGTCCCGCCCGCCTGCAGGCTAGTGCGGCCGTGGAAGACGATCATGATGTCCTTGCCCAGGGTCTTTGCCTGTTCTTCCTGTCCTTTGCGCAGGCCTTCGCCCGCGGCGACCATGAGCACGATCGAAACGATTCCCCAGGCTATGCCGAACATGGTCAGAAACGTGCGCAGCTTGTGCGACCAGAGGGTGCGGAAGACGTCGCGAATGAGATCGCTCAGGACCATGATTACGGTTTGTGCGGCGCGGACACGTCGCAGACCAACCAAAACTAGCCAGAGAAAATCACTTCAGTTGGACGCATCCCCGGCCGGAAAGTAAGCTGGGCGGAGCGGCCCTAGAAGTGATACGAAGGGACAGGGGATTTTGTTTCAGCGAAGACAACCCGATTCTTAATGGGCTACATGATCAAATTTCTTAGGCTGTTTGACCAAAATCCACAATTATCGGACAGCCCCCGGCAAAGCTATCTCGGCGAGGGGGCGCTTGATGATTTGTTTATGCCGATCGTTTTGCCACTGTTTGTATGCTTCGAAGTAGTCTTTCGGCAGATCCATTTGATCCTTTACAAGAGCAGTCGTGCTTGTTCGCAGGATCTTTCCGGGAACCGCTAAATGCTCTATTGCGGTAGTAAGGTGAAATCCTGCACAATTTGGGGTCGGTATATTCTCGATTCGGATGTGCACAAGATTGCCTCTCTTTCCCTGCGACTCGACGTTCAGAATTACGAGCCTCGATTCTTCTGCGCCTGGTGCAGTCTCGTAGTTCCACACTTGGCCAACTTTGTATTCCGCGGAAGTTCCCCCGCCGGAGCTTGTTTGAGCACGGACTTCGGTTAAGGAGTACATCCAAAAAAGAGCAATCGCGAGCAAGAGTTTCGCGTTCATGAGACCTCCAGGATGGTTTCGTTGCATAGCCGAGTCGTTCGCGAATTATCTATCCATCGGTCCAGTTCCTGCAATGCCAAGGCACATTGAATTTTGCGCCTTTGCTGGCGATCACGAACTTTTTTGTCCAACGGCGGTAGGAGGTCAAACGTAATATTGGCGGGTTGAAATCTCTTTGCCTCGGCATTCGTGATGTAATGCACTAGCGATCCCAGCGCAGTTGGACGCGGCGGCGCAATCGGAGTTTCTCCCGACACCATTGCAAATGCATTGATTCCCGCCAGCATGCCCGTCGCTATTGACTCGACGTATCCCTCGACTCCGCAAATCTGCCCCGCAAACAAAACATTCGGGTGCGCTTTCATCTGCAAGGTGGAAGTGAGTAGTGCTGGCGAATTGATATACGTATTACGGTGAATCTGGCCGTAGCGCAGAAACCTCGCATTCTTCAGGCCAGGAATCAGTCTCAGCACACGCGCCTGCTCGGCGAACTTCAAATGATTCTGGAATCCAACGAGGTTGTAGGAATCTGCTCGAAGATTTTCCTGGCGAAGTTGCACGACTGCATATGGCGGCTTGCCTGTGCGTGGATCTTTGAGTCCGACCGGCTTCATCGGACCGAAGCGCAGCGTGTCGCGGCCACGGCGGGCGATTTCTTCAATCGGAAGGCAGCTTTCGAAGTAATTCAGTTTCTCCCAGTCTTTGGCTTCGACCGATTCGGCTGAAACCAGCGCATCGTAGAAGCGGTCGTACTCCTCTTTGTTCATCGGACAGTTGATGTAGTCGGCGGAGCCTTTGTCGTAGCGCGCGGCGAGGTACACCTTGGAGATATCGATCGAGTCGGCCTCGACGATGGGGCTGATGGAGTCATAGAAATACAGACTGTGTGGCGCGGGCGCCCCCGCCCGCGAACTGCCGGCCTCAACTTCGCCCTGCGATCCGCACGATGATTCCGGCTCGGACAAGAGTGTCCGAGCCACACGGGCTGTGCTCAACCTGGCAATCTCATTCGCTAAAGCGTCCGACGTTAGCGGTCCAGTCGCGATGATTGTGAGTTCATTTTCGTTGATGCTGTTGACTTCTTCTCGGCGAATTTCGATCAAGGGCCCGCGTGAGAGCGCTTCAGTCACTCGAGCCGAGAATTGTGCACGATCAACGGCCAGTGCATGCCCAGCGGGTACGGCGCACTCGCGCGCGATCTTCAGCAAGAGCGATCCGGTACGCCGCATTTCTTCCTTTAGCAGCCAGGGCGCGGTGTTTTCACTTTCGGATTTCAGTGAGTTCGAGCACACCAGTTCAGCGAACTCCGCAGTCTGATGCGCGGGAGTAGGGCGTACAGGACGCATTTCATACAGCTCGACCGGCACACCGCGCCGCGCGCACTGCCATGCCGCTTCCGAGCCCGCGAGACCAGCGCCTATGATTTTTAGAAGAGTCATTTGAGCGAAGTCCGGCTGGGACTATTTGAAGTGTCCGGCAGCTTCAACCGTCTTTGGTCCGGAACTCTTGACCTGCTTGAACTTGGGCGTTCCGTATTTCGGCTTGATCTGGTGACAGCCATCTTCGCAATACACCCCGCCCTCGGCAGTCTCGGGCGCGGGCATGGGAGAGTTCACGGCAATCTCGCGTTCGCTCTCGAGGTAGGCGTCGACTTCCGCAATTAACTTTGCGTGTTCCTGAGACGTCAGCCACTTCTTCACATTCACGAGGTAATTTTCAAATCGCGTAATCGGATCGCGCCGCCGCCAGTAGTCGAACATGGGCTGGGGAACGTAATCGGCCGCATCGTGGATGGCATGGCCTTTCATGCGCATCATCTTGGCCTCGATCAGCGTGGGCCCTTCGCCGCGGTGCGCGCGCTCGACAGCATCGCGAGCGGCGTCATAAACCTGGCAGGGATCGGTGCCGTCGATAATCACTCCGGGAATGCCGTAGCCGATTGCGCGCTCGGCGAGGTCTTTCACGCGATACTGCATTTCGGATGGTGTTGAGTACGCCCACAAGTTGCTCTCGACCAATAACACCAGCCCGAGATTCTGGACCGCGGCGAAGTTGATGCCCTCGTAGGTGACGCCCGTGGACTGTCCGCCGTCACCGATGTAAGTCATCACTGCCACGTTCTTACCTTGCAGGCGCGCACCGAGAGCGACGCCGGCCATGACGGGAATCAGATCACCCAGCATCGAAATCGGTGAGACTACGTTACGTTTGTAGATGTCGCCAAAATGCGAAGTCCCGTCGCGGCCTTTGGTCGGCGAATCAGCTTTTGCCATGTACTGCATCATCATGTCGCGAGGCTCGAAGCCGCGGACGAGCAGCGAACCCTGATTACGGATCATGGGCGCGACCCAGTCGTCTTTGCCGAGGGCGTAGGCGGATGCGCACGAGCAGGCTTCCTGCCCAAGGCCGAAATAAACTCCGCCTACAACCTTGCCCTGCTTGTATAGATTCTCGAGGGCTTGCTCCATTTTGCGATTGAGCACCATCCATCGATAAATCTCGATGCACTGCTGCTTCGTGAGGTATTTCGAGTCGCGGATGGGAGGTGCGGGAGCATTCAGGTCGCCGGAAATTTCGTAGCGGCATTCTTCGCCCTTACGAACCTGGCGTACGCTGAAACCCGGCTTCTCAAGCCGGAAATCGGGGACCGAATAAGTACGTTCCTGAGGAAGAGAAGGTGCAACGCGACGACTCCCGTTTCGAGAGCCGTTGCTTTTAGCGCGCACAACTGGTGACTTCTTCTTTTTCATGGCGCAGATATTAATCCTACTACTGACGGAAGCGCTTATGCGACCAGCTAGGCAAGCAGTTCCGAATCGAACTTCTCGAACAGTGCCCGCATGATCGCCGGCGTACGCTCTTTGGTGGCGTGAATTTCCTCGATCAACCGGTGGATTCTTGGGGTCATGATCAGAAGATAGCGGACGCGCTCAGGCGTCGGGTTCCAGTAGGTGTGAGGCGTTCCACACGGCACCAAAGCGGCTGATCCAGCGCGCAGCTCCACGATTTCGTCGCCTCTTTTGACGCAAAGCGTGCCCTCGAGTACGTACCACGCTTCGTCGTCGTTTCGATGAAGGTGGAGCGGGGCAATCCATCGCGGCGGGCCGGGCGGGGCGCCGGGATCTTGCCATTCGGCGATAACAAAGTCGCTATCGGCAGAGCCGAGGACGCTTCCAGCAAGGGGAGATGTAATCGTATGGGAATTCATAACACGCGCGACTTTACTAACAGGAACCGGCGGATCAGGCAGTCATGCCCAAGTGACTTCATCGTCACCACGAAATGTTCGGATCTCTTCAGGCACTTTCATTGGAACTCCGAGATTGTGCCCAAGCAGCGCATCAAGGCTTTCCAGCCAGAGCACTTGGCGCTGGAAGACGACACCGAAATTTCTGGAGAGAGCATGAGCTACATCCTGCATGGGCAGCGCTCGGTCGAGTTCGTTTTGCATTGACGTGACCGGTTTCGACGCGATGCCGCAGGGGACGATGAGATTGAAGAAGCTGAGGTCGGTGTTCACGTTCAGGGCGATGCCGTGCGACGTGACTGCACGTGAGATGTGAATGCCAAGCGCTGCGATTTTGGCATCAGAAGCCGTCGAGCTTCGCTCGACAGAAGGGGCGAGGGCGCTCGTTCCCACGCGCGCATTGCCGCCCGCGGATTCCGGGCCACCGGTCCAAACACCGGTCAGTCCAGGAATTCTCTTCGAGGGAATTCCAAAATCAGCACACGTTCGGATCAGCACTTCTTCCAAGCGGCGAACGAACTCCACGGCGCCGAGCGTTCTTCTGTTTTCATTGCTTGAAGGAAAACCTCGCAAATCAAAGATCGGATAGGCAACCAGCTGACCAGGACCGTGAAAAGTTACATCGCCGCCGCGGTCGCAGTCGAAGACCTCGACCTGACGCTGCGCAAGAAATTCGGGAGAGGCCACAATGTTTGCCGCCTTTGCATTGCGTCCTAAAGTAATGACCGGAGAGTGTTCAAGGAGAAGCAGTGTGTCACCAACTCGGCCTTCTTTGCGCAACCTGACCAGCTTCTCCTGCAGCCGAAGGCCAGTAGAGTAGTCGATCGTGCCGCGTTGGAGAACGGAGATCATGAGCAATCAATTTCACCACAGAGTCACAGAGAAAAGCGTTCGCATTTGTTCTCTGTGCCTCTGTGTCCCTGTGGTGAACCGAATTTCACATGTTTATCGCCAGCCCATACACACTGTTCGATGCATCCAGCATCGCTTCCGCCAAGGTTGGATGCGCGTGAATGGTCCACATCAGGTCTTCGACGGTAGCTTCAAGCTCCATCGCAGTTACGGCTTCTGCGATCAATTCGGTCGCCTGCGGGCCGATGATGTGAACGCCGAGAATCTCGCCGTACTTCGCGTCCGAGACAATCTTGATGAAGCCGTCGTGTTCTCCAACGATTGATGCGCGCGAATTTGCCGTGAATGGAAACTTGCCGACTTTCACGTTATGACCCTTCTCGCGAGCTATCGCTTCGGTCAGTCCCACGCTTCCAATCTCGGGATGACAATACGTCACGTTGGGGATCTTCAGCAAATCAATCGGCCGATCTTGCTTGTTTGCAATTTTTGCCACGGCGACAATTCCTTCCATGGCCCCCACATGCGCCAGCTGCGGCGTGCCCAGCACGATATCGCCGATCGCGTAGACTCCAGGTTCCGCCGTCTGCATCCATTCATCGGTTTTAACGAATCCACGATCGGTTTGGACCTTCGTCTTTTCGAGTCCGACGCCGTCAGTGAACGGCTTGCGGCCGATCGCAATCAGGATCTTCTCAGCTTCGAGCTTTTGCTGCTTGCCGTCAGCGGTAAAGGTGACCGCCACTCCGGTCTTCGTTTTCTCGACCTTTTCCACTTGCGCATTTACGTGAGCGTTGATGCCGCGCTTGCGATAAACCCGCGCCAATTCTTTTGAGACTTCCACATCCTCGAGCGGCACCATGCGCGGCAGCATTTCGAGGATGGTCACATCGGTGTCGAAGGAGCGAAAAATGGAAGCAAATTCAACCCCGACCGCTCCCGATCCCACAACGATCAGAGATTTCGGAACTGTCCCAATCTTCAAAATCTCGATGTTGGTGAGAACACGGTCATCGGGCTGAAGACCCGGAATCATACGGGCCTCAGACCCCATGGCGAGAATCACATTCTTGGTTTTGAGTTGTGTAGTCTTGCCGCCGTCTTTGATTTCAAGGTTGTTAACCTCGTTCTTTGCGGGGCCGGTCAGTTTCCCGAAGCCCTTGACGACGTCAACCTTGTTCTTGCGCATGAGGAACTGCAGGCCCTTGGCATGTTTGTCGACGACTTTGGTTTTACGGTCGAGGATCGCAGCCCAGTTCAGTTTTCGTGAAGCAACACCTTCGATCCCATATTCGCTGGCATCTTTCAGATGGTCCCAAAGCTCCGCGTTGAACAGCAGCGCCTTGGTTGGAATACACCCCACGTGCAAACAGGTGCCGCCAAGATAGGGATCTTTTTCGATCAGGGCCGTCTTCAGGCCGTATTGTCCGGCGCGGATGGCGGCCGTATATCCGGCGGGACCGCTGCCAACGATGGCAACATCGTAGATGGTCTCAGGCAAAGTCTTACTCCTCTACTATGAATGGATGAGCCAGGGCAAACGAATGATTCTAGCAGGGCTGCAGCCGAGAGCGCCGACATGAAACTCAAGGAAAGTCGCCCGACGATGCCGTGTTCAGCTGACACGGATGCATGTTTGAAGACAGGTCACGTTACTTCCGTAAGCCAAAATGCAAGTCCGACCGCTCCCACCAACTCTATTCTTGCTAGCATCCCCGCATGTTCAACTCGAGGGGGGAGTTCAGGCCTTCGTCCGTACTGCGAGTATCTGTGTTGGTTGCACTCGCTTGCGCCACGGCATTCAGCGCCGAACCCGCCAAAGAATCCACATCGAACCTGCCGAAGGTCACGGCGGTCCTTCAACTCACTCATGACGGAATCAGCAAAGCCAACCTGATCGCCGGGGACAACGACTTGTTCGTGACCGAGTCGCCAGCGAGCGGCCGGGTTGTTTCCAAGCTCTCGCTTCGCAACTCAGAGCAGGTTGTTGTGCCTGCTGGTTTCGCCGACGCGCAGGTGATGGACATTTCGGCGGACCACGCAAAGCTGCTGGTTTCACATCAAGGGACATCGGGAGAAGGCGAATTTTGGGCGGTGCCAATCAAGTCTGGTACGCCGCAGCGGTTGGGTGACATTACAGGCCGCTACGCAACCTGGTCTCGGGACAACAAACATCTTGCGTTTGTGAAAGGCTCTACCATCTTTGTGGCGAACGGCGACGGGAGGGACGCGCAGGAGCTCTACACAGCCAATGGATCGGTCTTCGCACTGCACTTTTCACCGGACGGAAAGCGCCTCCGGTTCAGCGTTGGCAGCACCGTCCAGAACACGAACGAAATTTGGGAAATTGGCATACGCGGCTTGCACGCTCGTACTCTGCTGGAAGGCTGGCAGCGGGCATCCTCCGCATGCTGTGGCAACTGGACGGCAAATGGCGCCTATTACATATTCCAGGTGACGCAAACCAGTCCATCCAATTTGACGACGTTATGGGCGGTTGCGGACCACGAGCAATCTGGGAAAGCCGTACCTTTCCAATTGACGAGCGGTCCGATGTCGTTCGGAAACGCTCTGCCCTCAAAGGACGAGAAGAAGGTTTGGGCGCTTGGCGTGCGACCAACGGCCGAGGCGGTAAGATACGATCCCGGACAGAAAACATTCATTCCTCTCCTGACTGAGGTTTCAGCCACGGACCTCGACTACTCGCAAGACGGCAAATGGGTCGCGTACGTTTCCGTTCCTGACGGTGCGCTGTGGCGGTCGAGGGCTGATGGCACGGAAAAGCTTCAGCTTACTTCTGCGCCGGAGCGCGCAGCGCTGCCACGCTGGTCTCCGAGCGGAGATCGGATCGCCTATGTTTCGCTCCAGCCGGAGAAACCTTCGCAGATCGTTCTGGTGTCACCAGGTGGCGGGGACGCTCAGGCGATTGTTCCGGAAGATCGGGGACAAATCGACGCCAACTGGTCATCCGACGGAAGCCGGATAATGTTCGGCTACTATTTACGCGATCCTCACGGTTTGAACATTGCAGTTGTGGACCTGAACTCGCACAAAGTTGAAGTCCTGCCGGGGTCCGAGCAGCTGTTCAGCCCGCGCTGGTCGCCGAACGGCAGATATATTGCGGCTCTTTCGACCGACTTCACGAAAGTGATGCTGTTCGATTACAAAGCGGAAAAGTGGTCAATGTGGCTGAGCGAGCCGGCAGGAGCGGTGAGTTATCCAGCCTGGTCTGCGGATAGTAAGTATCTTTACTTCGATGACCTGGTCAGCGAGGAAGAATCAATCCGTCGCATCAAGGTTGGGGACAACAAGGCCGAGCGGGTATTCAAGCTGGAAGGAATCGACCGCTATCTTGGCCCGTTTGGCCTGTGGAGCAGCCGCATGGCGGATGGCTCATATATGTTCGTGCGTGACCGTAGCACGCAGGAAGTTTATCAATTGACACTGGAGCTGCCGTAGACAGGCACAAAACAATGACGAACAGAACCATTCTTACGTCTGAGCTTTCTCGGACGATCCGCCTCATGTTCCTTGCGGTCGTGGTGACCATGTGTGTTTTTCCCAACCACGCGCTCTCCCAAAATGCGCCAGAAAGAAAAGTTGTGACCCGGGTCGCGCCCGAATACCCCGATACTCTGAAGCGGCTTTACATCGGTGGAGTTGTGCGCGTGGAGGTCGTGGTCAATAGCAACGGCAACGTGCAGACCACGGAACTACTCGGCGGGAATCCCATCCTCGGGCAGTCAGCGATGAAGGCGATCAAGCAGTGGAAATACGAAGCCGGGACGAAGGAAAAACTGATCGTGCAACTGGAGTTTGATCCGCACCGGTAACTTGTCAACCGTTCTTCTTTCAGCCGACCCAGCGTAATTAGCCTATTGCGGCATATAGTCGCTCCCACAAGATCTTTATGATTTAATTCCGTCATGCCGCGCCAGGGGTCGTTCAAACTTCTCAGGATCGCAGGCATCGATGTATTCGTGCACTGGTCCTGGTTCTTTGTCGCCGTGTTCGAGATCAACGCGCGCAGCGGACGTTACTCCTCCATCGCCTGGAATGTTCTCGAGTACCTCGCATTGTTCCTCATTGTCACCGCGCACGAATTCGGCCACGCGCTGGCGAGCCGCCAGGTTGGCGGCAAGGCTGAGCATTGTGCTGTGGCCTCTTGGAGGCGTATCGTTACGTCGCTCCGCCACCTCGGCCTGGCGCAACACTTTGGAGTCTCGCCGCCGGGCCATTGGTCAACGTTGCGCTGCTCCCGGTATTCTTCATGCTTTGGCGCATCTCCCGCGTATCGGGATGGGCTGTGTCATCGCCGGATATATATCATTTCGTTGGGGCTCTTTTCGTCATCGATCTCTCGCTCCATGCTTCCCATCTATCCGCTGGATGGTGGTCAAATCCTTCGCTCTTTGCTGTGGTTTGTGATCGGAAGAGCGCGCAGCCTAACCGTCACTACGATTTCGGGTTTTGTAGGGATCGCAGGCTTTATGGCGCCCGTGACTCCACTTGGATCGCCGTTGTATCCGTGTTCATGCTTTTGAATTGTTGGGGTGGGTTGAAACACGCGCGAGCGCTTTCACAGATTGCAAAGCTGCCGCGGCGAGATGGTTTCTCGTGCCCGACCTGCGGCGACAAGCCGCCGCTCGGCGCCTTATGGAAATGCACGCAATGTGGTCAGGCGTTCGATACATTTCAGTCCGGAGCTGCTTGCCCGAGTTGCGCGACAAGGTTTCCGGCAACCCAGTGCTTCAACTGTGGCGCCATGCGGCCGATATCCGACTGGGCGATGGCCGCAGTCGCGCCGGCGGGACTGTAAAGCAGCCAATTCAATTCGCTCGAGTTGGAGACCAAGAAGTGGGCAAGACTGCCCGGAGGTTAACTATCAACTATCGCTCGGGTCGAGGTTTCGTCAACAAACGGAACAGTGATGCCCAACCACGGATCTCCAATCGTTTCGAAGGAGACGTCCCAGTGAACTGGATGCTGAGTCGGATCTTCGAGCTCGAAACCAGAAAGCTTTAGAACGCTGAAGATGTCAGTCGGCAAGGACCTATTCAGCCATTCCTTGAATACACCTTCCAGCCGCGGCCGACACTCGGCCATGACCCATTCGAACCGCTGTGGCAGGCCGAGGTAGAACTGCCGCGATTCCTCGGTAGGTCCACTTTCATCGCCACGCAACGCGATAAACACATTTATTCCAGTGTTGGGAAACTTCCACTCACATTCCCAATACGATCGCTCCGGGTGCTTTGAAATGTGCATGAACAATAAATTCCCGAAGTCCGGATCGCTCATTCGTGGCGGACGCAGCCACAGTCTGAGATTTCGAAGGAATCCCATTAGCTTCTCAGGAATTAGCCTCCACCACGTGCAGCCTCATGAAATTCGTCGAACCGCTCGCCATCTGCGTGCCTGCAACAACTCCTAAGACGTGACCCGGCTTGATACGGCCACTGCGCAGTAGCTCCTGCTCGGCGGTCGCAAGCATCTCTTCGGAATGGAGCGCGTGATCGCGGCGGATTGGGTGCACTCCCCACAGCAGGTTCATGCGGTTGCATACGGCGGGCACATGGCTGAACGCGTAGATACGCGACTTAGGCCGATACTTGGAGAGCATGCGCGCAGTGTTGCCGGTTTCGGTGAAGACCGCAATCGCGGCCATATCAAGGTCGTCGGCGGAATGCGCGATGGATTCACAAATGGTTTCTGAAATCGAGAGCGCGCGGTTCTCGCGGCGGCGGCGGGGCTGGGTGAAATCGGCGATGTTATTCTCTGCCTCGACCACGATTTTTGCCATCATGCGAACCGCTTCAAATGGATACTTGCCGCTGGCGGTTTCGCCCGAAAGCATGACTGCGTCGGTCCCGTCGAAGATTGCGTTGGCCACGTCGCTGGCTTCAGCCCGTGTTGGGCGCGGGTTGTCGATCATTGACTCCAGCATCTGGGTGGCGATGATTACCGGCTTGCGCCATTCCGCAGCGCGCTGGATGACATGTTTCTGGATCACGGGAACTTTTTCCGGCGGCATTTCCACACCGAGATCGCCACGCGCGACCATCACCCCGTCGGCAGCCTCCAGAATGGTCTCGAGTTGGTCGAGCGCCTGCGGTTTTTCGAGCTTCGCAAAAACGGGAATATCTGAATTGCGCGCCGCGATAATTCCCCGGGCGGTGCGTACGTCGGCTGCAGAGCGCACAAAGGAGAGCGCAACCAAATCAACTCCGTGCTTGACCCCGAATTCAAGGTCTTTCCGGTCCTTTTCCGTCAACGCAGGAATCGACAGCGCCACGCCGGGCAGGTTGATGCCCTGGTGTTCAGCCAAGGTGCCGCCAGTGACGATCGCACACTCGATGTCTTTACCATGCACTGTTCGTACCTCGAGTTCGATTCGCCCGTCAGAGAGCAAAACACGGGAACCGGGGCGGACCTCCTCGGGAAGTCCTGCGAACGTGGTCGAAATCAGCTCGGCAGTCCCTTCCACATCGCGCGTGGTAATGGTCACGACTCCGCCGGCCTTTAACTTCACCGGCTGATGGGCCTTCAGCGCTCCTGTCCGGATCTTGGGCCCTTGCAGGTCCTGCAAAATGCAAATCGTCTTTCCTGCTTCCGAGGCTATCTGGCGCAGAATTTGAATCGACCGCGCATGCTCCTCATGCGATCCATGGGAAAAGTTCAACCGGGCAACGTCCATGCCAGACTGCAGCAACCCGCGAATGCCGGCTTCGGTATTGCAGGATGGACCGAGAGTGCAGACGATCTTGGCGCGGCGCGAGGTTTCAGGAGGACACTTCGTAGTGGAGTCTAAGGGGGGCTCAGTCATGAGTGTGGATATTGTAGCGAAGTGTCGTCGGTGTTCGAGCTGGCTTCAGAGAATTGTGGAAGAGCCACACCAGGGATGGGGAAGAGAGAACCTAGTTGTCGAGACATGGGAACTGAAGTCGTGATTGAAAACTAATTTCCTGGCAAAGAACAACTTGCCGGCTAAATCTTTGTCTTGGCCAGCTCACTCCCCAGTAGCGATCTAGGAAACAACATGGCGTTGAATTCTGCGCCAATCAGGATTACCAGCGAGATCAGATACATCCACACCAGCAGCGCAATCGCCACACCCAGGGAGCCGTATATCACGCTGTAATCGGCATAGTGCTGCAGGTAGAAGCCGAACAGTATGGTGGTGAAGAACCAGAGCACGGTGGCCAGTGAGGCGCCGGGGAGCACGCTGTGCCAGGGCTGGGTGCGGGGAACGGCATTGTGGTAGATCAGCGCGATCACAGCCACGCTGGTAGTGATCGCGATAATCCAACGGATGACCATCCACATGAAATATACGTACCAGCTGAACTCGTGCCCGATGTGGAAGAGGATGCGGGTCTCGATGCGGTTGCCGAAGGCGACCAGAATTGTGGCGCAGCTTAGTGGAATTCCGGCAAGGACAACCAGCGAAAGGGCAACCAGGCGTTCTTTCACCAACCCCCACAGCTTGGGCAGCTCGTAACAGCGGCGAAAACCTTCCATCCACGAGATCATGACGCCGGAAGCGAGCCAAAGCGCAAGCAACGAGGTAGTGAACTGCAGGCCGACGGAACGGCCGGTACTTCCTCGAAGGTAGGCCTGCGCGGCGGACGTGCCTGCGGGCATGATCTTGGCCAACGCGTCAGAGATTTCAAGCAAGAACGGTTGCGTGTTCCGGCGCGCCGCGAGCACCGAGCCCAAGACCAGCAAGCTGGGAAAAAAGGTCAGAATTGAAGAGTAGGCGGAGGCCTTCGCGATTGCGAACCCGTCGTGCTGAAACGCCCGCCAGACCGCCATTCCCAGCAGTTTGAAGAAACGCAGGACTAACGGAGTCAGAGTCGAGTCGTCTGGCGCTTCGAACAAGTGAAAACTCGGCTGAGGTTCCTGAAGCTGCACTCGTTGAGGGTTAGCGTTCATGCCTGTTGGCGAAGTTCTCTTTGCGAACTTTGCGCCGCTTTGGCGATCTTTGCGGTCAAGAGCTTTTAACCGCAAAGGACGCGAAGAACTGCCGCTAAGGGCGCAAAGAAAAAGGGCAGCTCGAAAGCTGCCCTTCTGAATGCAATTACTCCGCTGTGAGCTCCTCGGTCTCGCCTTCGGTACGCATGAGTTCGAGCGCTCGCTCGGCCTCTTCGTAGGCCTGCGAGACTTCCTCCTGCACCTTGGCGGCGGCCTCTTCCATCTCCGGCGAGAGGCGCACGTTGCGGTAGTACTCCATGCCGGTGCCGGCAGGGATGAGGCGTCCCACGATGACGTTCTCTTTCAGGCCGCGCAGGTGGTCCACCGCTCCCTGAATGGAGGCTTCGGTGAGCACGCGCGTGGTCTCCTGGAACGACGCCGCCGAAATGAATGAGTCGGTCGAGAGCGACGCCTTGGTGATGCCGAGGAGCAACGGCCTGCCGGTTGCCGGCTTGCCGCCTTCGCGGATCACACGCTCGTTCTCTTCGCGGAAGCGGAACTTGTCCACTTGCTGCTCGAGCAGGAACGTGGTGTCGCCAACGTCTTCGACCTTCACCCAGCGCATCATCTGGCGAACGATCACTTCGATGTGCTTGTCCGAGATGTTGACGCCCTGCAGGCGATAGACTTCCTGGATTTCGTTCACCAGGTATGCCTGCAGTTCTTTCTCGCCGAGCACCGCCAGAATGTCGTGGGGGTTAAGCGGGCCGTCCATGAGCGGTTCGCCCGCCTTCACGCGCTCGCCTTCCTGCACGTTGACGTGAACGCCGCGCGGAACGGAGTATTCCTTCTCCGTGCCGTTATCGGCCTGGACGTAGAGCTTGCGCTGACCTTTCGAGACCTCGCCGAACTTGACGGTGCCATCGATTTCGCTGATGACCGCAGTCTCGTGCGGCTTGCGGGCCTCGAACAGCTCGACCACGCGCGGCAGACCACCGGTGATGTCTTTCGTCTTAGTGGTTTCACGCGGGATCTTCGCCAGCACGTCTCCTGGGAAGACGGTATCGCCTTCCTGCACCATGAGGTGCGAACGCGACGGCATCAGGTAGCGCTTGCTGCTCTTGCCCTTGATGACAATCGCAGGCTGGCGCTTCTCGTCAGGCGAATCGCCGACCACGTGGCGCGACAGACCCGTGACCTCGTCCACTTCTTCGTGCAGCGTGACGCCTTCCTGCAGATCTTTAAACTGCACGGTGCCGCCGATTTCCGTTAGGATCGCGAAGGTGTACGGGTCCCACTCGACCAGCACTTGACCAAGCTGGACCGGGTCGCCTTCGTTCACCTTTACGCGTGCGCCGTAAACAACCGAGTAGCGCTCACGCTCGCGGTTCTTGTCGTCAACCACGGCGATCGACCCCTGCCGGTTCATGACCACCAGATCGCCGGCCTTCGACTTCACCGTCTGCAATCCGATGAAACGGACTGTTCCGGCAGTGCGGGCATCCAACCGAGACTGCTCGGAAACTCGCGATGCCGTACCACCGATGTGGAAGGTGCGCATGGTGAGCTGAGTTCCAGGCTCGCCGATCGACTGGGCAGCAATGACGCCGGTGGCTTCGCCGAGTTCGACGAGACGGCCGGAAGCCAGGTTTCGGCCGTAGCACATCACGCACACGCCGCGCTTCGATTCGCAGGTGAGCACGGAGCGGATCTTCACCCGCTCAATGCCGGCTGACTGAATCGAACCAGCCAGATCTTCCGTGATCTCGTTATTGATATCGACGATCAGGTTGCCGTCGTAATCCTTGATCTTCTCGAGCGAAACGCGGCCAACGATTCGATCGCGCAGCGGCTCGATGATTTCACCGGCTTCAACGATTCCGGCGACGTAAATTCCATCGACTGTGCCGCAATCGTATTCGCTGATGATCACGTCCTGAGCAACGTCAACGAGACGGCGAGTGAGATAGCCGGAGTCGGCGGTCTTCAGCGCCGTGTCGGCCAATCCCTTACGCGCGCCGTGCGTCGAGATGAAGTACTGCAACACCGTCAAGCCCTCGCGGAAGTTGGCGGTGATAGGTGTCTCGATGATTTCGCCCGACGGCTTCGCCATCAGACCACGCATACCGGAGAGCTGGCGGATCTGCTGTTTCGATCCGCGAGCGCCGGAGTCGGCCATGACGTAAATCGGATTGATGTTGCCTTCTTTGTCGCGCTGCTGCATCTGGCCGAACATCTCATCGGCGACCTTCTCCGTAATCGCCGACCAGATTTCGATGACCTTGTTGTAGCGCTCACCATTGGTGATAGCGCCATCCAGATATTGCTGTTGAACCGCGACCACCTGCTTCTCGGCATCGCGCACCAGCGTCTTCTTGTTGTCGGGAATGACCATGTCGTCAATTCCGATGGACAATCCGGCGCGAGTGGCGTAACTGAAGCCGAGTTCCTTGACCTCATCGAGCATTTTTACGGTCAATTCAAGACCGTACTGCAGATAGCAGAAGCTGACCAGCTGGCCGATACCTTTCTTCTTGAGCAAGCCGTTGATGTACGGCATACCCTCAGGAAGGTGATCGTTCAGGATTGCGCGGCCGACGGTGGTGTTGAGGAACGCACGATCGTAGTTGACCGCATCGGTGTGAACGATGTCCTGATCGTCATACGCGGTGGTCAGGTCGATCACGTCGCCTGTATAGCGCAGGCGGATCGGCGTGAGCGTCTCGACTTCTCCTGCGTGCAGTGCGAGCAGAACTTCGTCAATGTTGGCGAAGGCGCGGCCTTCACCCTTCGCGCCGGGTTTGCCCTTGGTCAGATAGTAGAGACCGAGCACCATGTCCTGCGTGGGCACGGTGATTGGCTGGCCTGACGCCGGCGACAGAATGTTGTGCGAAGACAGCATCAGCACGCTGGCTTCAACCTGCGCTTCGGGCGAAAGCGGAATGTGGACCGCCATCTGGTCGCCATCGAAGTCGGCGTTGAACGCCGTGCAAACCAGCGGGTGGATCTTGATGGCCTTGCCTTCGACCAGCACCGGCTCGAACGCCTGAATGCCGAGGCGGTGAAGGGTTGGGGCGCGGTTCAAGAGCACCGGATGGTCTTTAATGACCTCTTCGAGAATGTCCCAAACGATGGATTCCTGCGCCTCGACCATCTCTTTTGCCTGCTTGATGGTGGTGCAGTGGCCCGTCTGCTCGAGCCGGTGATAGATGAACGGTTTGAACAACTCGAGCGCCATCTTCTTGGGCAGACCGCACTGGTGGAGCTTGAGCTCGGGGCCGACCACGATGACCGAACGGCCTGAATAATCCACGCGCTTGCCGAGCAAGTTCTGACGGAAGCGTCCCTGCTTGCCCTTCAGCGTGTCCGAGAGGGACTTCAGTGGACGATTGTTCGCGCCGCGCAGAATGCGTCCGCGACGCCCGTTATCGAACAGCGCGTCCACGGCTTCCTGCAACATGCGCTTTTCGTTGCGCACGATCACTTCCGGCGCGTGCAGGTCCATCAGCTTCTTTAACCGGTTGTTGCGGTTAATGACCCGGCGATAGAGATCATTCAGATCGGAGGTCGCGAAACGTCCGCCATCGAGTGGGACCAGAGGACGAAGCTCCGGCGGAATGACCGGAATCACGTCGAGGATCATCCAGTTCGGTTTGTTGCCGCTCTTGCGGAAGGCCTCGACGACCTTCAGGCGCTTGGCATACTTCAGCCGCTTCTGCAGCGAGGTCTCGTGGCGCATCTTCTCGCGCAATTCGGAGGACAGCGACTCTACTTCTACTCGCTTCAGCAGGTCTTTAATTGCTTCAGCACCCATGGCCGCGCGGAAGCCGGCGGGACGATACTGCTGATCGAGTTCGCGGTACTTGGCTTCGTCTTTGATTACCTCGCGCTCTTTGACCGGAGCATCGCCTGGCTCGACCACGACGTAGGCTTCGAAGTAGAGAATCGCTTCGAGATCGCGAAGAGAAATATCGAGCAGGTGGCCGATGCGGCTCGGCAGCCCCTTGAAGAACCACACGTGCGAACACGGAGACGCGAGTTCGATATGGCCCAAGCGCTCGCGGCGGACTTTCGAGAGCGTGACTTCCACGCCGCACTTGTCGCAGATCACGCCGCGGTGCTTCATGCGCTTGTATTTGCCGCAGAGGCACTCCCAGTCGGTGACCGGACCGAAGATGCGCGCGCAGAACAGGCCATCGCGCTCCGGCTTGAAGGTGCGGTAGTTGATGGTTTCGGGCTTCGTCACCTCACCATGTGACCAGCTGCGGATCTTCTCGGGAGAGGCCAGGCTGATGCGAATAGCGTCAAAATCGGCGACGGGATTTGCCAGATCAAATGGGCTCGAACGGAACAAGGTTTCCTCCACTTCCCGCGGCTGTTACGCTGCCGCCCTGCGGCTCCGGAAAAAAGTGGCTAGTGGCTAGTGGCCAGTAACCCAATCTGACTGACATCGTGGGAGCAAAAGATGCCAGCCGTTTTCTGTCAAAACTCGTGTTCCCCTGTGCTCTCTGGGTCCTCTGTGGTTAGATTTTCAAAACCTTTAACCATAGAGGACACGGAGTTTCACAGAGGTGCCACAGAGCTAATCTGCATCCATCAGCACGCCGCGCGGTGTCTTCGCGCCGGCGTAGCCGTCTCCACCCGGCGCCGCGCTCACCACCGGCTTTCTTTCTCCGGCTTTGATCAGCTCGACATCCAGGCAAAGCGATTGCAATTCGCGAATCAGAACGTTGAACGACTCGGGCACGCCCGGCTCCATGGCAGCTTCGCCCTTGACGATGGCCTCGTAGATCTTGGTGCGGCCATAGACATCGTCGGACTTCGCCGTCAGCAGCTCCTGCAAGATGAACGCCGCGCCGTAAGCTTCTAGCGCCCAGACTTCCATTTCTCCGAAGCGCTGTCCGCCGAACTGCGCCTTGCCACCCAGAGGCTGCTGCGTGATGAGCGAGTACGGCCCGATGGAACGCGCGTGGATTTTGTCGTCCACCAAGTGCGACAGCTTCAGCATGTAGATGTAACCGACCGTGACCGGCTGCTCGAACTTGTCGCCGGTCATGCCGTCGTACAACCAGGTTTTGCCGGCCTCTGGCAGGCCTGAGCTCTTGAGCAGCGCCTTGATTTCGTGTTCGCGCGAGCCGTCGAACACCGGAGAACCGGTGAAGACGCCCCGCGTCAAAGTTTCAGCGACTGCGTTTAGCTCGTCGTCGGGAACCTCCGAAATCTCTTGTTCAAGAGTGGTGCCCTTGAACAGAGCCTTGAGTTCTCGGCGAATCGCTTCTTCGCGCGAGTTCTCTTTGAGCATCTCGGCGATCTTTTTGCCGAGCTCGTGTCCTGCCCATCCGAGGTGGGTTTCGAGAATCTGGCCCACGTTCATACGGGAAGGAACACCCAGCGGATTGAGTACGATTTCAACCGCTGTGCCATCTTCGAGGTAAGGCATGTCCTCGTCGGGCAGAATCCGCGCGATCACGCCCTTGTTTCCGTGACGGCCGGCCATCTTATCGCCGACGCTCAGCTTGCGCTTCATGGCGATGTAGACCTTGACCAGCTTGATCACGCCCGGCGGCAGCTCGTCGCCCTTAGTCAGCTTGTCTTTTCTCTCGTTGACGATCTTCTTGAGCACGTCAATCTGACGCGAGGTCATTTCCTCGATCTCGTCGATCTGCTCATTTACGCGCGGATCTTTGTCGGCGTACTTAATACGCTTGAGGTTCCGCGTGGAGATGCGCTCGATGGTCTCGCGATCCAAAATCGCGCCCTTGGTAAGCAAACGCTTGTTGGTGCGCTCGTCGTGCAGGTCAGCCTGCACTTCCTTGTTACCGAGAATATTCTCCAGACGCTTCAAACGCTCGTCGGTGAGAATTCGAATCTCGTCGGAAAGGTTCTTCTCGAGCTTCGCAACCTGTGTTGCCTCGATGGACTTCGCCCGCTCGTCTTTCTCCTGGCCCTTGCGGGAGAAGATCTTCACGTCGACAATGACGCCTTCGATTCCCGGCGGGCAGTAAAGCGAGGCATCGCGAACGTCTCCGGCCTTTTCCCCGAAGATCGCGCGCAGCAGCTTTTCTTCCGGCGTGAGCTGGGTCTCTCCCTTGGGCGTGACCTTGCCCACGAGAATGTCGCCCTGCTTTACGCTTGCGCCAATACGAATCACGCCGGCTTCATCCAGGTTGCGCAGCATGGCTTCGCTGACGTTGGGAATATCACGCGTGACTTCTTCCGGCCCGAGCTTCGTATCCCGCGATTCGATCTCGAACTCCTCGATGTGGACCGAAGTGTAGTAGTCCTCTTTCACGAGTTTTTCGGAAACGAGGATCGCATCTTCGAAGTTGTAGCCGCGCCATGGCATGAACGCGACCAGCACGTTTCGTCCAAGCGCCAACTCGCCGTGATCGGTGCAAGGCCCGTCGGCAATGACTTGGCCCTTCGTGACCTTCTGTCCTTTCTGCACCACCGGCTTCTGATTGATGCAGGTGTTCTGGTTGGAGCGCTTGAACTTCGTCAGCTGATAGATGTCGCTGCCAACTTCACGCGACAGCTGCCCAGGATGGTGCTCACCTTCGACGCGTACGATGATGCGCTCGGAATCGACCGAATCAATAACGCCGTTCCGGCGCGCAAGCACCACTGCGCCAGAGTCGCGAGCAGTGACACCTTCCATTCCGGTGCCGACGATCGGCGCTTCTGCGCGAAGCAGAGGAACCGACTGGCGTTGCATGTTCGCGCCCATCAGCGCCCGGTTCGCGTCGTCGTGCTCGAGGAAAGGCACGAGCGATGCGGCAACGGAAACCAGCTGCTTTGGGCTGACGTCAACGTAGTCAACTTCGTCTTTGCTGACAAGAACGAAATTGCCGGCCTTGCGGGCGTTGACCAGGTCGCCAACGATGCGGCCCTTGTCATCAAGTTCGACGTTCGCCTGCGCGATGACATGGCGGTCTTCCTCCCATGCCGAGAGATAGAAGGAGAACGGCTCAAGCTCAGCGGGACGCTTACGACGATCTTTCAGCTCGCCATTTGCCTTTTCAGCTTCGTGCTTCTCAAGGTGGTCTCCGGCTTTGTAATCGCTGTCGCCGGCGTTCACCACGCTCACGTAATCGAGCACGCGGCCGTTTTTCACGCGACGATAGGGCGATTCGATGAAGCCGTAGTCGTTAATGCGGGCATAGCAGCTCAGCGACGAAATCAGTCCGATGTTCGGGCCTTCCGGCGTTTCAATCGGGCAGATGCGGCCGTAGTGCGTCGGATGTACGTCGCGGACTTCGAATCCTGCGCGCTCACGCGACAGGCCGCCTGGCCCAAGCGCGGAGAGACGCCGCTTGTGCGTGATTTCCGAAAGCGGGTTCGTCTGGTCCATGAACTGCGAGAGCTGCGATGAACCGAAGAACTCGCGAATCGCTGCCATCACTGGCTTGGCGTTTACCAGGTCGTGCGGCATGGCCGTGGACATTTCCTGGTACACGGACATCTTCTCTTTGATTGCGCGTTCCATGCGGACCAGGCCGATACGGAACTGGTTTTCGAGCAGTTCGCCGACAGCACGCACGCGGCGATTGCCAAGGTGATCGATGTCATCGACCAGACCTATGTTCTTGCGCAGCTTGAGCAAGTACTTGATGGTTGCGTAGAAATCGTCCGGATCGAGTGTGCGCTTGTCGAGCGTGGTTGCGTCGGCATTCTCGAACAGCTTGATATTGAACTTCAGCCGGCCCACGCGCGAGAAGTCATACTTGCGCGGATCGAAAAACATTCCGTGGAAAAGAGCGGTCGCGGTGTCGAGCGTCGGCGGATCGCCGGGACGCAGCTTGCGATAGATTTCGATCAGCGCCTCTTGCGGGGTGTTGATCGAATCGCGCTTCAGCGTCTGGCTGATGACGGTGCCCACGTCGTCGCGCTCGGGGAAGAAGAGATTCATCTCAACTACGCCCGAGTCGAGGATCTTGGCGACCTTGTCGGCCGTGAGTTCGGTGTTGGCTTCGAGCATTACTTCGCCGGAAGTGGTGTCCACAATGTCGCCAGCAGCCCATGCGCCTTCAAGATCGCTGACATCAACTTCGATCTCACTGATCTTCGCCTTCTGGATTTCCTTCAGGATCGCAGCATTCAGCTTGCGGCCGGAGTGCACGATCTCTTCGCCCGACTTCGACTTGATGCTGTGCGCCAGCTTCATGCCGAGCAGGTTGGTAGCTTTGTCGCTCGTCGGGTCGAGCGTCCAGTAGAGCTTCTTGTCGCGAACGACCAGGCGATCAACCGTGTAGAAGGTCTTGAGGATGTCCTCGCCGGAGCGCAAGCCAAGCGCACGCAGGAAGATGGTGCCGAGAAACTTGCGTTTGCGGTCGATGCGGACGTAGAGCACGTTCTTCTGGTCGTATTCGAACTCCACCCACGATCCGCGGTAGGGAATGATTTTGCCCAGGAAGTAGGTGCGGTTGTTGGCGGTCTCGAAGAACACGCCGGGTGAGCGGTGCAACTGGCTGACAATCACACGCTCGGTGCCGTTCACAATGAAGGTGCCGTTCTGCGTCATCAGCGGAACGTCGCCGAAGAACACTTCCTGTTCCTTAATGTCGCGAATCGAGCGGTTTCCGGTCTCGGCGTCCTTGTCGTAGATGGTCAAGCGCATCGTGACCTTGAGCGGCGCAGAGTACGTCATGCCGCGCTCTTCGCACTCGGCGACGTCATACTTCAGCTGCAGGCTGACTGGATCGCCGCACTTATTGCAGAAATCCGGAGTGTTCGCGTTGTACGTGCCGCACTTGTGGCAGAGCACATCGCCGGGATGAAACGGGTCGGTGATGACCGTCGAGCCGCAATTCTTGCAAGTGGTGCGCAGGTGATGCAGGCCCTTGAGGTGACCGCACTTGCACTCCCAGTTGCCGATCGCGTAATCCACAAATTCGAGTTGTGATACGTTGCGGAAGTCAGTGATCGGAAATACTGACTGAAATACGGACTGCAGGCCGCCGTCCTCGCGCTCGCTGGGCAGGCGGTCCATCTGCAGGAAGCGCTCGTAAGAACGCTTCTGGACCTCGATCAGGTTTGGGATCTGAATGGTTGCTGGAATTTTTGAAAAATCAAAACGATGACGGAATCCGTTCTTCTTAGACATTCGGTGTGACTCCCTAAACTTTTGCGCAGCCGAGAGGCCGCATCAACAACGGTAAACGTGGGCAGGAAAACAGCAGTTAGCACTTAGCATTTGGCGCTTGGCCAGATTGCCAAGTGCTAAATGCTGGCGAAACGCGAAGACACAACAGCGCACCCGTAAGGACAGCATGTCCCTCAGGCGCCGCACAGAGCGCATGCCCAATTAAGTTGTGTCGTTTCCGCGCCAGTATGCCTTGTCCCGTCCCGCCGCCCGCAGGACAGTCTGCTAAATCCGTTTTGCGCAGCCTCCGTCCGCTCCCCGGAACGTACCGCGTGGAGGACTGCTCACCTGGATGAAGTGGGAAGCGGTGCTGATAGTGACAATAATAGCACTAGCTCCCGACTTCTGCCAAGTAGTGGTCAAAAAATTGCTAGAGACGACCAATTGCACGAGAAATAAAGCACTTAGCAGTTGGCATTTAGCATTGGGCCGGACTGGCTAAGTGCCAATCGCCAATTGCTAACTGCCCTCCGTACTGATGCTGCTTATTTCACCTCGACGGTCGCGCCAGCGTCGGCAAACTTCTTCTTGATGTTCTCGGCCTCTTCCTTCGAGACACCTTCCTTGACCGGCTTGGGCGCGCCGTCAACCAAGTCCTTGGCTTCCTTCAAGCCCAGGCTGGTTACTTCACGGACGGCCTTAATGACGTTGATCTTGTTGGCGCCGACTTCTTTCAGGACGACCGTGAACTCGGTCTTCTCCTCAGCCGGAGCCGCTGCCGCGCCTGCACCCGCACCGCCGCCGGCAACCACCACCGGGGCCGCTGCCGCCGCCGACACACCAAGTTTTTCTTCGAGACGCTTCACCAGCTGCGCCGCATCGAGCAGCGACAACCCTACGATCTGATCTTCCAATGCTTGCAAGTCCGCCATTTCAGTTCTCCAATGAAAAATTGAATTCGTCACTTCCGTAGAGACGTTGCTCGCAACGTCTCTTTCTGCGTTATCCCGATGCCGAGTTCCCAGTGCGTATGAGCCGTCATCCTCCACGCCAGACAACGCGGCGGACCCAGCCCTTCGCAACCCTCGACTCAGATAACCAAATTCGTTCTTCGCGGCCTTGCGCTACCTTTGCGAACTTTGCGGTTAAAAGCTTTTGACCGCAAAGA
>Ga0075425_100001013_pt1 | contig 26939 bp, 28 predicted proteins | sample SoiMethybrSBSTD4_FD_75300 | JGI IMG/M metagenome (GOLD analysis project Ga0075425, IMG submission 75300) | Bulk soil microbial communities from a Populus tree surrounding site in Tennessee, USA - Soil MetaG P. TD hybrid SBSTD4 | ecosystem: Environmental > Terrestrial > Soil > Tree plantation...
AATGGCGACGGGTTTCTTTTCGGTCGAGATCGCCGCGGCACTGATCCTGGTGCTCACGACGGCCCGGCTCCTGTCGGCACCGCGCATCGTTCCGCCGGCACCCGTGGCTGCTCCCAAGCCGGTCCCGAAGATCCTCGACCTTTAGCGCTCGGGCTACGTCCTTCTCCGCATTCCCTGCAGTACCAGCAGTGCGCCGGCCACCACCAGCGCCCAGGGCCACAGCTTCCAGAGCGTGTCGAAGAGCTCCTCGGGGAAACGGAGATTACGCGAGAGGGCGGTCGCCAACGCGATCGCCACCAGGACCACTCCCGGCACCAGCGGCACGTGCCGCGCATCGGCGCCCGACGAACGGAGGACCGCCGTCGCGAGGAGCAACCCGCCGCCGAGGCAGAGCAGCAGGACGGCCCAGTGAGGCATCCAGGGCTCCAGCGGCCGGCGCAGCAGGAATCCCGCGCCCAGACCCAGGCACACGCAGGCCGGCACGACGGGTCCGCGGAATCCTCCCAGACCCGACGCGGTGAAGAGGACCGTTCCGATCAGGAGAAGGATGGGCCCCGGTCCCGTGAGGTCGAACTGACGCGAGAGGATGAAGTAGACGCCGACGGCCGTCAGGGCGATGCCGACGTTCAGGCTCCGCCGGTCGCGCGGGGCCTGGTTCATCGCTTGCGGGCGAGCTCCGCGGCCCGGGTTCCCGGTCCCGTGGCCTTGTCGGCATCCCACCGGTAGAAGCCCTGGCCAGACTTCCGGCCGGTGTGCCCCTCGGCCACCAGAGTGCGCAGGATCTCGGGCGGCGTGAAGCGCTCCGAGGGAAGCTCCGCGGCGAGCGTCTCCGCGATCGCGAGGCGGACGTCGAGTCCCACGAGGTCGCTGGTCTTCAGGGGACCCATGCGATGCCCGTAGCCGAGCTCGAGAGCCCGGTCGATGTCCTCCGGCCCCGCGATCCCGTCTTCGACCATGCGCATGGCCTCCAGGCCCAGAGCCACGCCCAGCCGCGACGTCGCAAAACCCGGCGAGTCGAAAACGAGCACGGCCTCCTTGCCCAGCGAGCGCGCGAAGTCGAGCGCCCGGGATTCGGTCTCGCGGGAGGTCTCCTTGCCCCGGACGATCTCCACCAGTGGCATCGCGGCCACGGGGTTGAAGAAGTGGATGCCGATGACGCGGTCCCGCCGTCCGGTGGCGTGGGCGATCTTCGTGATCGAGAGCGAGGAGGTGTTGGTGGCCAGCAGGGTCCGGGAAGGGCAGAGGTCGTCGAGCTCCGAGAAGATCATGCGCTTCAAGTCGAGCGCTTCGGGGACGGCCTCGATCGCGATGTCGACGTTGGACCCGTCCTTCAGCCTCTCGACGGCGCGAAGACGGTGCCGCGCCTGCTCGGCGGCGCCGGAGGTGAGCTTGCCCTTGTCGATGGCTCGTCCCCAGGAGGATTCAATGTGCCCGCGAACGGCCCGCTGCGCTTCGGGGTCGGCGTCGAAGACAGCCGTCTCGTGGCCGGCGAGAGCGCAGGCGCCCGCGATGCCGCGGCCCATGGTGCCCGCGCCGATGACGAGGACGGAGGCCACGGAGAGGAATTATATGAAGCTATCGAACACCCGCGCGGCGTTTCCCCAGAGGATTCGCTCTTTCGCTTCCGGCGAGATCGGCAGCGACAGGAAATCGTCGACGTTGCGCTTCATCGAGGCCACACCGGGGCTCGGATAGTCCGTGCCCCAGAGGCACCGGTCCGACAGCTCCTCGAGACGCGGCAGATAGTCCAGCAGCTTCTTCGGCGGGATCCCGGAGAGATCCAGGTGCACGTTGGGATGGCGGCGCACCAGGAACGCCGCGGTCTCCATGTACAGCGGACGTCCCGCGTGCGCCAGCAGGATCTTCAGGCGCGGAAAGTCCACGGCGACGTCGTCGACGGGCATCGGATCCGCGAAGCGGTTGCGCGCGCCCGGGAAGATCGAGGTGCCGGTGTGAATGGTGACCGGGCGCGAAAGCTCCTGCGCGATCGCATAGACGTCGGCGAGCCCCTTCAGTCCGTCGAGGTAGGCGTTGGCCGCGAAGAGCTGATGCGGCGGATGGATCTTGATCAGCCGAATCCCGAGCTGCTCGACGAGGCGTCGCGTTTCGCCGGCGGCGTCCTTGCAGTGGCGCGGGTGGACGGAGCCGACGGCGTAGAGCCGATCCTCGTGTCCCCGCACGTAGCGCGAGACCCAGTCGTTGGCGGACGCGTCGAATCCCATGACCTCCGGAGCGACGTAGTTGATGAGCGCGGCGCGCTCGACGCCCTCCCGATCCATCAGGCGCAGCAGCGCGTTCGGATCGGCCAGCGCCGTCTGCACATCCTCGAGGTCCTTCCGGCCGGAGCGCATGAGAGCCAGCGCCCCGGGATGCATCTGTTCCCAGGGCTGGACGTGGATGTGGCAGTCGAAAACGCGCATGCGCAGAGCCTATGTCACCCTTCTCTGGTACCCTTGTGGACAACACGTAATGCGGAAAGTTCGAGCCGGGTTTCTGGCCGGTGTGTGCGCCCTGGCCGCCGTCGCGGCCGCGGCTCCGAGATCTCCTACGCCCGTGCCCACCCGAATCCCGACACCCGTGCCGCCCGAGCGCGCTCCCGCGGTCAACAAAGGCGCCGCGCCCGACAGGCGGGACCCGCGCTATCCCAACCCGTACGTCAGCTTCTCGAAGATCACGCGCGTGGAAGAAGTCGACCTCGACAACGACGGAATCTCCGAGGCGCTGGTGGAGGGGATCGGCACGTTCCGCGGCCTCCCGCAGGACATCCCGACCTTCGGCTTCCTCTCGCGCTCGCGGCTGCCGTTCGAGAACCCGATCTTCGCGGTCTTCAAGCGCATCAAGGGCAGCGGCGACTGGGACCTGCTCCTCGCCGGACACCTTCCGCTGCGTTGCCGCCAGACCGACGATCCCGCCAAGTGCGACGAGCTCTTCGCCTTCTACACCGTTCCGTTCCGCTTCGACGACCGCCGGCAGGTCGCCGTACAGATCGTTCATGCGGGCGAGCCCCGCGTTCTGGAGACCCGGATCTACCGTCTCGACGCGGGGCGCCTGACGGAGACGTTCGGCATCGCGCTTCCGAAATCGTCGGTCGACGTCGCGTTCGGCCCTGACGGGATCACGCGGAGGATCGCGGTCGACACCTTCATCAACAAGGACCTGCCGCCGCGGTACCGCAGCTTCACGCTCGATTCGAACTACGTGTTCGGCGAGCGCAAGTTCCGGATCCTCGCGGAGAGCCTCGAGCCCGAGTGGGGAAGAGGAGACGTCGATCTCTCCTACTGGGGGCTCGTCCATCAGCCGACGTTCGCCGGAGATCTCGCGCGCCTTCAGGAGCGGCAGCGGCGGGCGGCGGCCGAGGCTCCGTGGTCGCTGGACCCGGTGGAGCTGGTCAAGAAGCGCTACCCGGACGCCAAGGACGTCCGGCTCGGAATCAAGCAGCCGGGCCTCGCGGTCGTCGACTTCGAGCGCGTCGGCTGTCCCGCGCACGTCGTCGTCTTCCAGCCTCTGCGGGAGGCCGAGGGAGACAAGAGCCTCTGGGACTTCGCGGTGATCCGCTCGCCCGAGGAGCCGGCCTACGAATGTCTCGGCGAGGCGCCGCTCAAGGGGCAGTAGCCGGAACGCGGCGCAGGCGTCCGTAGAGGAATGATGCAGTCAGCGCCGCCGCGTTGACCGCCGTTCCCACCAGCACCGGATCGTGGCCTCCGAAAAACCCCGGCGCGAAGCGCGCGGCCACGGCCGTGGTGCCGCCGAGGATCATGGCGGTGATCGCCCCGGCGGGAGGAATCCAGCCGCGGCCGGGCAGAAACGCGACGAGAACCGGCAGGATCAAGCCGGACGCGAAGATCGAGTAACCCAGCTTGAGGGTCTCGAGGACGTTGCGGTCCAGGGCGAGCGCGGTCGCGAGCCCGAGCGCCCCGAAGACGGCGGGGAAGGCGCGCGAGATCGAGAGCGGGACGGCGCGGCCCGTCAGCGCCGGCAGCAGGTCGCGGGCCGTCACGGCCGTCGCCGAAAGGAGTACGACGTCCGCCGAGGTCTGCATCGTCGCTACCAGGGCGACCAGCACGAGCGCCGAGAGGGCCGGGGGAAGAAAGGCCAGGACGGCGGAGGGCAGAGCGTGCGTCGGCTCGACCGGGGCCATGGCCGCGCGCGCGACGAGCGCGATCGCCGCCACGGACGCGCCGAAGAGAATCTTCGAGACGGCCGCAAGAAGCGCGGCCCGCCGCGCAGCCGTCTCGTCGCGGCTGGAGGAGAGCTTCAGGTAGACGTCGCTGCCGACCAAGTGCGGGAGGCCGACGAGGACGAGCATCGCGACCACGTCGGTGAGACGAAAGTTCGGCGAGGTCGGAAAGCTCCAGAACTCCGCCGGTAGCGTGGAGAGCCGTTCCGCCTTCGACAGCGCGGCACACAGCGCGATTCCCGGGATGCCAATCAGCATCAGACCGTACTGGAGCAGGTCGGTGCGCACGACGGCGAACTGCCCGCCCAGCGCCGTGTAGGCCACGAACACAGCGGAAGAGGCGATGATCGCGAAGTCCGGCGCGACGCCGAACGCGGTCGTCAGCACGACCTGCGTCGCCTCCGTCAAGAGCGCGAACCAGACGATCTCCGCGGCCACGACGAGCACGGCCGCGGCGCGCCGCGCGGCCTCGCCGTAGTAGCGGCCCACGATCTCGGGAAGTGTGACGGCGCCTTCGCGGCGCACGCGCCGGGCCAGGAAGAGTCCCAGCGCCGCGAGGCCGATCGCTCCCGCCAGGTCCAGCCACAGGCCGGTGAGTCCGTGCGTGTAGACGAGGGCGGCCAGTGCGATCGTCGTCGAGCCGCCGGTCGTCAGCGAGGCGAGGCCGGTGAACGTCCAGAACGTCGAGAGCGAACGGTCGGCGACAAAGAAGGAGGCTTCGTCTTTCCCGGCGCGCCGGCGCCACGCCAGACCGGTCGCAAGGACGGCGGCGAGATAGACGACGAGGGCCCCCAGGAAGAGGGTCGGCACGGTGCCGCATTTATCACGGGTTCACCGAATGAATGGACGGTGTTCTCGCGGAGCGTGAGTCTCTGCAATAATGCCGCTTCTTCTTGAGAGGCGGATTGAAGGACGAAGCATCCATACGCCGGCGTTGCGCGTGAGACTGCGCAGAGGACGATCGTTCCTCGCGCGCGCCGGGGCGTTCGGAGCGCTTCTCGCTCTCGCCGTTCCTCTGCGGGTCGCCGCCGAGACGTTTCCGCTCTTCGACGGAGAGGACCCGGGCAGCGTTTTCGCCGGCGAAAGGGAAGCATTCACGCTCGACGCGGCTTTTCCGGCGCTCGAGCCTCCGGATCTCGTGGCGGCTGCGCTCGCATCCATCGAGGGCCCCAAGCCTCCGGAGCCGACCATTCTCGCGCCCCCGGGTCGCCGCCCGAACAAGAGACGCGCCACGATCATCTCGACCGCGGTGCTCGTCGGATCGGCGATCGCCTCCTCCTCCACGATCTGGCGGCACGGCTACGAGCCGTTCAACTTCCATAACGAGTTCTGGTTCGGCAAGCACACGTACGCCGGTGGGGCCGACAAGGCGTCCCACTTCGTCCTCTACAACGCCCTCGCGCGCGAGCTCCAGATCGGTTACTACCGGATGGGCTACTCCCGGGACCAGGCCGAGCTGATGGCGTTCCTCACGTCGATGGGCGCCGGCCTCGCGACGGAGATCGGCGACGCGTTCACCGTCTTCGGCTTCTCGTACGAGGACCTGGTGACGGACGCCGTGGGCGCGGCCACGGCGATCCTCGTCTCGCGGAACGGCCTGGACGATCTGATCGGCTTTCGATTCGGCCCCGTGCCCAACAACCTGCCGCAGCCCTGCTGCCCGGTCAGCGAGACCGGCAAGGACTACTCCGAGGAGATCTACACGGGTGACCTGAAGATCGCGGGACTCGCCCAACGGATGAAGTTCGACCCCGGGCCGGCCCGCTTCCTGCTGGTGTCGATGACATATGGCAGCAAGGGCTACAAGAGTTCCCTGCCGCAGTACCGGGAACAGCAGATCGGCATCGAGGTCGGCGTGAACTTTCCGGAGATCCTGACGGCGCTCGGCGTGCGCGACACGACCTGGTGGGGGCGCTGCCTCTTCATCTTCTTCAATCTCGTCCGCGTCCCGTACACGCAGATCGGATATCGCTACGATTTCGTCCACCACAAGTGGTGGGGCCCCAACATCGGACAGCAGTACGATCCCGGCCCCGGGAAGTGAGCTGAGGCGCTAGCGGAGCCGCTTCGCCGCTTCCCGCAGGACGGCTTCCATGACGACGGTCCCGACCGCGAGGGCGCGCTCGTCGAGGTCGAACTCGGGGGAGTGGTGGGGACGCAGGCTGCCCTCGCGCGCGCAGCCCACGAAGAAGAAGCAGCCGGGCACCTGCTCGAGGAAGACGGACATGTCCTCGCCGCCGAGCGTGCGGGTGTCGGTCTCGACGTTCTCCTCGCCGAGGATGCGGCCCGCGGTCTCGATGACGAGGTCGGCCATCGCCGGATCGTTGACGGTGGCGCCGTTGCTGCGCTCGTACGACAGGTTCGCGGTGACGCCGCACGCCGACGCCGTGCCGTGGACGATGCGCGCGATCTTCTCGGGCAGCGCCTTTCCGGTCTCCGGGGTGAACGAGCGCGCGGTGCCCTCGAGCCGCACGGTGGACGGGATGATGTTGAAGGCGGACCCTCCGTGGACGCTGCCGACGGTGACCACGGCGGAATCGAGGGGCGAGACCTCGCGGGCCACGACGGACTGGAGGGCTTCGATCACGCGCGCGGCCGCCAGGATCGGGTCGGCGGCTTCGTGGGGCATCGCGCCGTGGCCCCCGCGGCCGACGATCTCGATCTCGAAGTGGTCGACCGCGGCCATCAGGGCGCCTCGGTTGACGCCGATCCGGCCCACGGGCATCGGGCTCCAGAGGTGCAGCCCGAACGCCGCTGCGACTCCCTCGAGCGCGCCGTCTTCGACGCATGCCTGGGCTCCGCCGCGGCCCTCCTCGGCGGGCTGGAAGAGAAATCGCATCGGAACCGGCGGAGGCGCCTTCGCGAGGCGCGCGGCGACGGCGAGCGCGATCGCGACGTGGCCGTCGTGCCCGCAGGCGTGCATGCGGCCCGGGATCGTCGACGCGTAGCTCTCGGAACTCGCCTCCGTCAGCGGCAGCGCGTCCATGTCGGCGCGGTACATCACGCGCGGGCCGCCGTGGCCGAGGTCGCCGACCACGCCCGTGCGCCCGACACGCTCGCGCGGCGAGAGACCCAGCTCCTTCAGGCGGACCGCGGCGATGCCGGCGGTCCGGCGCTCTTCGTACGCGATCTCGGGATGGCGGTGCAAGTCGCGCCGCGTCGCGACGAGGCGCTCGTACTCCTCGGCCGGGAATCCGTCGGGCGGCGACACGCGCGGATTATAGAATCCCGCCGTGGCCGACATTGTTCCGCCGGCGATCGACGAGTACGTGCGGGGTCTGATTCCGCAGCGCGAGCCCGTGATCGCAGAGATGGAAGCCTATGCCGCCAAACACGACGTGCCGATCGTGGGCCCGGCGGTCGGGACGCTCCTGGAGGTCCTGGCGCGGTCGATCGGCGCCACACGCGTCTTCGAAATGGGCAGCGCCATCGGCTATTCGACGGCGTTCTTCGCGCGGGCCGTGGGGAAAGGCGGCCAGGTGGTTTACACCGACGGCAGCCAGGAAAACGCGGACCGCGCCCGGGCCTATCTCGAGCGTGCCGAGCTGGCCGACCGCGTGGTCTTCCGGGTGGGCGACGCGGCCGAGAGCCTCGATTCCACGACCGGCTACTACGACCTCATCTTCATCGACGTCGACAAGGACGGCTATCCGCGCGCTTTGAAGTCCGCGGCGCCGCGGGTCCGGCGGGGCGGTTACCTGCTGGCGGACAACACGCTCTGGTCCGGACGCGTCGTGGATGCCTCGTCGCGCGACAAAGCCACGGAGGGAATCCGCCAGTTCAACCAGATGCTCTTCGCCCTCCAGGAATTCAAGTCGGTCATCGTGCCGTTGCGCGACGGCGTGGCGATCGCCCGCCGCGAGTAGCAATGCCGACCCGGGACGAACTGCGCAAGCGTTTCGAAGCGCTCGTCTCGCGAGGGGAGCCGGACCTCTTCGAGGGAGCGCTCGCGGTGTCGACGCTGGTGGATCCGCGCGAGAGCCTCGAGTCGGCGCGGGCCGCCGTCGCGGGTCTGGCCGTTCGCGTGCGGGATTCCGCGGGCCGAAACGAGGCGCCGCACGAGGCGCTGCGACGCGTGCTCTTCGCCGAAGAGGGTTTTCGAGGGGATGGCGAGACCTACGACGCGCCCGAGAACTCGTCGGTGGCGCGCGTGCTCGCACGGCGGCGGGGCATGCCGATCACGCTGTCCATCCTGACGATCGAAGTCGGACGCCTGGCCCGCGTCCGACTGACCGGAGTGGGCCTGCCCGGGCACTTCGTGGTGGGCGGACCGGATCTGCCCGAGGGAACGTTCATGGATCCGTTCGACGGCGGAGCCCTCTACGATCCCGCCGGTCTCTCGCGCCGGCTGGGGTCGATCTTCGGTTCGCCGGTGGCGCTCTCCTCGGATCTGCTGCGCCCGGATTCCCCGCGCGCGATCCTCGGGCGCGTGCTGCTGAATCTGCGGCGGTCCTACGAGAGGCGCGAGCGCTGGGAGGACGCCCTCGCGGCTCTCGACTTCGCCGAGATCCTGCAGCCGGACGTGGCGGCGCACCGGCGCGAGCGCGCCCTGCTTCTGTGGAAGAGCGGCCGCACCGACGAGGCCGCCCAAATCCTGGAGAGCGAAGGCGAGCTCTCGGAGGACGAGGGCGAGGATGCCGAAGGCCTGCGGCGCCTGATGGTCCTGGCGCGGAACCGCGAGGCCGGAGGCGCCCGGGCCGAAGGCGCGCGGCGCACCTTCACGCTCGAGGAGGCGCGGGCGCTCCTGCCGCGCGTCCAGGAGCGGACCGCCGACGCCGTCTCGCGCTACGGGCAGCTTCCGGGAGACCAGGACGAGGCTCGGGAGTCCGTGGTGCGCGACTGGGCCGAGGAGATGCAGTCGCTCGGAATCGAGGTCAAGGGGATCTGGCTGGTCGACTTCGATTCGGGCGCCGGGTACTACTGCTGGAAGTATCCCGAGCCGGCGCTCAACCACTTCCACGGATACGAGGAAGGATTCGCGGGGCGTTTGCCCCTGAATTAGACCGTCGCCTTCGCTTGCTAGGAGACCTGCCCTGCGGCACCGGGCCGCGGCTCGCGGGACACGCTCGACCGTCGCCGCGAATTACAGGAAGAGTTCCGCTATCCCGAATCCCCTCTCCCCCGTGAGGGGGAGAGGGTGAGGGTGAGGGGGCGCTCCTAGAGCTTTTCCCACGCGACCCGCGGCGTCAGGATCTCCACGAACGCCTCGAGCCCCGTCCGATCTTCTTCGTCGAAGCGGTTCTTCTCGGGCGAGTCCACGTCCAGGACGCCCCGCAAGACCCCGTCCTGGAGGATCGGCACGACGATCTCCGATCGCGAATCCTCGTCGCATGCGATGTGGCCCTCGAACGCGTGGACGTCGGGCACGATCAGCGTCTCGCTCGACTGCGCCGCCGTTCCGCAGACGCCCTTCCCCAGCGGGATGCGCACGCACGCGGGCTTGCCCTGGAAGGGTCCGAGCACGAGCTCGCCGCCGCGCACCAGGTAGAAGCCCGACCAGTTCACGCGATCCAGCGTCTGCGCCAGCAGTCCCGACGCGTTGGACAGATTCGCGAGGGCGTCGGTCTCGCCCTCGAGAAGAGCGGACAGCGAACGCGAAAGCTCGCGGTAGGTCTCGCTCTTGGGGCCGATCGGCCGTGCCGTCATCTTGAACACGGCCGGATTCTACGCTCTGTATGATGCGCCGCGATGTCGGTGCTTCGGGGGCGTGTTCTGGCCCTCTACCTCGGGTGCTGCGCGGTCTGGGGCTCGACGTGGCTGGCGATCAAGATCGGCCTGCAGGACCTTTCGCCGCTCTGGTTCGCGGGAATCCGGATGGCGCTGGCGTGGCTGCTCCTGACGCCGTTCGCGCTGGCGGCGTCCTCCCGCAAGCCGGCGCCCGCGCAGAGGAAGTGGATCGTGCTCGGCGGCCTCCTCCAGATCGGCCTCCAGTATGCCTGCATTTTCACCGCCGAGCAGTGGATCCACTCGGGCCTGGCCGCGCTGCTCTTCGCGACTTTCCCGATTTTCGTCGGCGTCTTCGCGCACTATCTGCTGCCGGACGAGCCCCTGACGCGGCGCACACTCGCGTCGGCGGCGCTCGGGCTTTCGGGAGTCGCGGTGATCGAGGCGCCGTCGGCCCGGACGATGTTCTCGACGGAGACGCGGCTGCTCCTCCTCGGAAGCGCCCTCATGCTCCTGGCCGCTGTGGTCGCGGCCTTCGCCAACGTGCTCAACAAGAAGTACCTCTCGAATGTCTCGCCGCTGCGCAACGTCTGGGCGCAGACGCTGGTGGGGTCTTCGCTGTTGCTGGCCTTCGCCGCCGCCGTCGAGCGCGGGGCCGTGTTGCACTGGACGCCCCGCGCTCTGGGGGCGCTCTTCTATCTCGCGATCTTCGGCACCGCGCTCCCGTTCGTCGGGCTGTTCTGGCTGCTTCCGCGCGTGCCCGTCGCCGTTATCGGCATGATCCCCGTCATCGACACGGTGATTGCCGTCGTCCTCGGGAACCTCGTCCTCGGCGAGGCCTTTTCGCCGCGCGTGCTGGTGGGAGGGGTGCTGATTCTCGTGGGTGTCGTCTTCGCCGCAGCGCCTGCAGGCGCGTGGCCCGAAGCCCGTTAGAGCGACTCAGGTATTCGATCCGCCGAAGTTTCCGCCGTGTGTTCATCTTCTCGCGCTCACCCGCGCTTGGAACGGGTCTTTCTCGACGTCCGGTCGCCGGGCTTGCGACGGCGGCGGGACGTCGCCCGTTCCTTCAGGAACGCGCTCAGCACGATCGCGCCGTTGTGAGCGGTGTCGTGAGCGCTGTAGAGCAGCGTGACCGGCCCACCCCTGGAGGCCTCGAGGATTGGGTTCCAACCGGCGGGGTTCGCGCCCAGCTCCTTCCGGTAGCGCCGACGAAACTCCGGCCATCGCTCTATGCGATGGCCGAACCACTTGCGCAGCTCCGTGCTCGGAGCGACCTCCTTGCGCCACTCGTCGGCCTTCAGGTCCGCCTTCTTCATTCCTCGCGGCCAGAGGCGCTCGACGAGGATCCTGCGGCCGTCCCCGCTCTCCGGAGGCTCATAGGCCCGTTTGATCTGAATCACGACGCTCAGGCTATGGCCGGAAAGTTGTCGGAGCAAACGACCGGGGCCGAATTCCTCACCGGGGAGAACAGCCCCGCTGTCTGCGCTGTGTGAGCCGCCTCTCTCTGCCCGCGACGGATGAGACGAGTGAGCTCCGCGCGGCCGTGAAGATGTTGACCGGCCGAGGGATAGCCGCGAGCGTCCGGTCCGCCTCTTCTGGCCAACGCATCGCACCTCCGTATGGCAGAGATCTTGAGATAGCCGGCGGTGAGGAGGATGCTCATGATGGCGAAGTCCCGGAAGGCGGATGAAGTCCCCGAGAATCTCTGGGCGCTCATCCTCGCGGGTGAAGACGGAACGGGTCTTCTGGCTCGGACTCCTGCGTCTCCTGGCGACGATCGGCGGCGGATCGAGGCTCCCGTCGACGGCTCGCTCCTGCGTCAGGCGCTCGACCGGGCGGGTCTCGCCGTGCCCGCGGAGCGGACCGTCCTCGTCGCCAACCGCCGCCACGACGTGCACTTGGCCCCCGGGATTCCGGCGTCGACGCGCCATACGCCGCGCCTGCTGCTGCGGCCGCAGGGCCGGGGAACCGCGACGGACGTGCTTCTCGCCGTCCACTGGATTCGGCGACAGCAGGCCGACGCGGCCCTCGTGATTCTTCCGTCCGATCAGGTGATCGTCGATCCTCGCGCCTTCATGCGGCACGTCGTCGCCGTGTCACGCTTCGTGGAGCGCCACATACGACAGATCGTCATCATAGGGGCGCGCCCGAGCGACACCGACTCGGATTGCGGATGGATCGAGACCGCGCAACCGATTCCCGACCTCGGCCGTACGCCTATCTGGCGGGTCCGGAGCCTACAGGCCAGCCCGACCGACGCTGTGGCCCGGGCCGGGAACGGGCAGGGATGGCTCCGCAACACCTCGGTGTTCGTGGCTCGAGCGGAGGCGTTGCTCCAGGCGGCTCGCCGCCGCTCGCCCGAGCTCGACGTGAGGCTGGAGACCGCCACGGCGCTCATCGGGACGCGGTACGAATACCGGACTCTGGAAGAGTGCTATGCCGTCGCGCGGAACGCCAGCTTCGCAGAGGCGGTTCTCGCGGGCGCGAATCGGCTTCTCTCAGCGTCGAGCCTTTCGCCATCAGCGGGGACCGGCCGGATGAGGTTCGGACGGACCGGCTGGCCGCCCGCGCCGCGCGGACGATTCGATGGACTGGTGGACCAGCACTTCCTCCGCGCCAACGTGGAAGCCTGCCTCACGAGGACCGTGTCTCCGGGCTCGCCCTGGAAGGCGAAGCCGCGTGCGGAGATCGCACGGAAGGCGCCGCACGGACTCGAAATTTGAAGGCCGCTTCGAGAGCGGCCACCCAGGAGGAACCATGAACGAGAAGCAGATCCAGCTCACAGATTCGGATTTCAAGCGCTTGAAGACGCTCCTTCGGAGTAACTGGGTCGACGGGCGGGAGGACATCAGCGACCTGAAACGCCTGGAGCACGAGCTCGAGCGCGCCGACATCGTGAGGTCGACTGAAGTGCCGAGAGACGTGGTGACGATGAATTCCCGCGTGAAGCTCCGGGACCTCGATTCCGGAGACGCCGTCGACTTCTCGCTCGTCTTTCCAACCTTTCCCTTCGCCGCGGGGTCCGACCACCTCGCGCCGATGAAGGTCTCGGTGCTGGCCCCGATCGGGACGGCCGTCTTGGGGTACCGAGTCGGTGACACGATCGAATGGGAGGTGCCCGCCGGCGTCCGGAGGCTGAAGGTCGAGGACGTGCCATTTCAGCCGGAGTCCGCCGGGCGGTACGACCTGTGAACGGCGTTCGAAATTCTTAGTCAAGGCGAGCCGCCGAGCGCAACGAAGAGGCGCTATCGGACTCTTGCTTCGGGTGGGGAAAGAAAGAAGGACCAAAGAAATGAACACGGACAAACGGCTCGACTCGGCCTGGTGGGCGCTTCGCATCGGACTCGGACTCGGCCCCCTTCTGGCGGGTCTCGACAAGTTCTTCAACGTCCTGGCGGATTGGAACGCGTACCTGAGTCCCATCGCTGCGTCTCTGCTTCCCGTGAGCGGCCCGACGTTCATGCGGATCGTCGGCGTGATCGAGATGATCGTCGGCCTGGCGATTCTGACTCGCTGGACACGCATCGGCGCCTACGTCGCAGCGGTCTGGCTCGTGTCGATCGCCGCGAATCTCGTGACGACAGGAATGTTCCTGGACGTGGCGGTCCGGGACCTCGAGATGGCGATCGCAGCCTTCGCGCTCGGGCGCCTGACGGAGGTCCGGAAGCGGGCGGCTCTCGCCGAGGACGCGCCGCGCGCACCCGGACACGACCTCTTCCAGGCCGTAGCCGGAAGATGAGCAGCGCGGAGCCTAGGGCCCTTCCGCGTGGCGAACCTGGTCGTCCGGCTGGAGTTGTGAGGCCGGCCGCGCGTCCGACGACCGAGGAGCTGAGCGCCCGGCGGATGGTCCAGGCGATCGAGGGCGCGTCCGGCCAGGAGCTCTTCGAGACGGAACGCAAACAGCTCATCCGCGGGCCGAACGAGGAGGATCTCGTCAATTCCGGGCTCGAGGAGACGATGAGCGCCGCGTTTCACGACATCCGCGGGGCGCAGACGTCGAACCCGAAGATCCCAGTTCTGCGGACGGCCGCCTTCGTCCGTGCGATCGAAAAGATCGCGCAGAGCTACCTGGAGCTCGGCGTGTTCCCGTAGGCCGGGGGCCGGGCGAGCTTCTCTCGGAGAGTCTTTCGGTCGATTCCGAGGATCTCGGCGGCACGCGTCTTGTTGTCGCGGACCGCGGCCAGAACGTTGCGAATGTGCTCGGCCTCGACTTCCGCAAGCGTGCGGTCGAGCCCGCGTCCCCGGGGAGCCGCGAACCGCATCGACGAGGGCAGATCCGGCACGTCGATCACCTCGCCGTCGTCGGCCATGACGACCAGGCGCTGGATCAGATTCTCGAGCTCCCGCACGTTCCCCGGCCAGTCGTAGGCTTGCAGGGCGCGCAGCGCTTCGTCGGAAAAGCGGGGAACGGGCTTCTCGAGCTCCCGGGCGAACTTGGACCCGAAGTGGCGTGCGAGCAGAAGGACGTCGTTGCCGCGCCGGGAGAGCGGGGGGATCTCCAGCACGAGGACGTGGATGCGGAAGAAGAGGTCCTCCCGGAATGTCCCTTTCTGGACGAGGCTCGGGAGGTCCCGGTTGGTGGCGGAGAGGATCCGCACGTCGACCTTCCGGGGGCGATTCGAGCCCAACATGAACACTTCCTTCTCCTGCAGGACCCGCAGGAGCTTCACCTGCATGGACGGGCCGACCTCGCCGATCTCGTCCAGAAAGATCGTTCCACCCTCGGCAGCCTGAAAGAGGCCCGGGCGCGTCTCCGTCGCTCCCGTGAACGCGCCGCGGGTATGGCCGAAGAGCTCGCTCTCGATCAGGGAGTCCGGAATGCCCCCGAGGTGGACGGGAACGAACGGGGCCGAGTGCCTCGAACTGCCGTAGTGGATCGCGCGCGCCACGAGCTCCTTTCCGGTGCCGCTCTCTCCGGTGATCAGGGCCATCGCTTTGGTGGAAGCGGCCTTCGCGATCGAGCGGAAGACCTCCTGCATCGCTTCGGATTCGCCGAGCAGACCGAGCGGCGCAAGAAGCTGCGGCGTGGCGGCGCGGCCAGCCCGGCGCCGCTGCAGCTTTTCGAGAGACTGCTCGACCGCGGCGAAGAGCTCCTCGTCCGTGAAAGGCTTCGCGAGGTAGTCTTCGGCGCCCGCCTTTACGGCCTCGACGGCGCTTCCGACGGAGGCAAACCCGGTGATCATCACGACCTCGGTGTCCTTGAGGTTCTCCCGGACGTGCCGCACCAGGTCCATGCCGCTGACGCGCGGCATCTTCAGGTCGGTGATCACGAGGTCGACCGGGGTCTCGTCGAGCAGCGCGATGGCTCCCGCCACGTCGTGCGCCCGGAAGACTTCGTATCCCCGGGAAAACAGGTTTCTTTCGATCACCTCCACGGTCGGGAGAGTGTCGTCGACCACGAGGATTCGGGCCTTAGGACCGAATGACTTCATCGGGGTTGAGGCTCTCGGGAGGGGGAGTGAGCGGAAGCCGGATCTCGAACCGGCTGCCATGCCCGACCTCGCTTTCCGCATGGATCGTCCCGCCGTGGGAGCTCACGATTCCGGAAACGACGGCCAGGCCGAGCCCGGTGCCCTCACCGACGTCCTTTGTCGTGAAGAAGGGGGTGAAGAGCTGCTGGAGCACCTCCGCGCTCATGCCGGCGCCCGTGTCCTTGACGACGACGACCGCCTGGCCTTCCTCGCTGCGCGTCTGGACCTCGATCCTGCCACCTCGCGGCGTCGCCTGCAACGCGTTCAGGAGCAAGTTCACGAGCACCTGCCGGATCTGGGAGGGGTCGGCGGTGAGGTCGGGCAGATCGTTCTGGAACGAGCGCACAACCTCGATCCCGCCGTCGGCGCGCCGCGCGTCGAGCAACGCCAGAGCCTCCTCGACGAGTCCGTTCAACTTCAGCCCCGTTCTCGCGGGCGGCATCCGCCGAGCGAAGAGCAGCAGCTTTTGGATGACCTCCCGGGCGTGCAGCGCGCCTTGGACGATCTTGTCCAGGTCCCGGGCTGCCTGCCCCGGCAGATCCGCAGACTTGCGGGAGAGCTGGGCCAGTCCGAGGATGGCCGCGAGCGGTTCGTTCAGTTCGTGCGCGACGCCGGCGGCGAGCTGGCCGATCGTGGCGAGGCGATCGGCGTGTCGGAGCTGCTCCATGAGAATGGATCGGTCCCGCTCGGCCCGGTACCTCTCGACGATGAGACCCAAGCGGCTCGCGACTGTGTTGAGCAGATTGCGTTCCTCGCGAAGGAAAGGGCCTTCGTCTCCGTCGGGCCTCGACTCGCCATAGACGACGAGGACCTCTCCGCATGGCTCGTGTCGAACGATGATCTCGGCCCGCTGGCAGAAAGGCGTCCTGCGAAACCCGGGCGTCGCGAAGGACCGGCCGTCCACCGTGATTTGCGCGGACGCGATCTCGGGGTACTGCCAGCCCGAGGGGAGAATCTCCACGATCCGCTGCATCGTTTCGGCGAGGGACAGATCGGTCTGGCTCGCCAGGCTCGCGATCGAGTAGAGACACGTCAACTCCTTGACGCGCTCGAACAGAACCCGTTCCAGGTCCTTCTGCGCCGCGGACATCTCCGGAGTCTATTCCTCCTCGCCGCGACCCGGCCGGCTCCTGAGGTGAGAAACCTCAGCGAGGATAGATCGGCAGCCACGCCCGCGTGACGTAGTCCGACACCGTGATCACGATCAGGAACGCGAGCCACAGCACGCTCGCGGCGACGACGAGGATCGTCAGCCGCGGCGAGCTCTTCAAGTGCATGAAGATCAGGGCGACGAGAAGCGCCTTCGTCACGGCGATGGCCAGAGCGACGGGCGTGTTCCAGACGCCGAGGTGCTGAAACGCGGCCCAGACCGTGAGCGCCGTGAAGAACATCAGCGCCGCGAAGACGAGGAAGTAGGCCTTGGGCGCGCGGGAGTGCGATCCGTTCTGGCTCACAGCGTGTGCCTCCCGAGCAGGTAGAGCAGCGGGAAGAGGAAGATCCAGACGATGTCCACGAAGTGCCAGTACAGCCCGACGTTGTCGACCGGCGTGTAGTACCGAGGCGAGAACGCGTCGGCGCGCGCCTTGACGATGAGCCAGGTCAGCAGACCCACGCCGATGATCATGTGGAGGGCGTGGAGCCCGGTCATGCAGAAGTAGAGCGAGAAGAACATCTCCGCCTGCCTCGGGAGCGGCTCGTGCGTATTCTCGTCGTGTGGCACGACGAAGTGCGGCCCGGGAACCTCGTGGTGGTCGAACTTCTGCTTGTACTCGACGTACTTGATCCCCAGGAAGACGCTGCCCAGCCCGATCGTGGCGAGGAGAAAGAGGATGATGAGTTTCTTCTTCCCGACCGACGCCGCCCAGACCGCCATGGCCATCGTCAGCGAGGACATGATCAGCACGCCCGTGTTGATCGCGCCGAGCTTGATGTCCAGAAGGTTCGACGCTCCCTCGAACGCGCGGCGGTAAGTGGATCGGTATACGACGTAAGCGGTGAACATCCCGCCGAAGAACAGCACCTCGGTGACCAGGAAGAGCCACATGCCCAGCGAGGACGCCTCCCTCTGGGCCGGCAGGTCCACGAAGTGATGCCGAAGCTCCGGCGGCGCGGCGTGGGCCGCGGCGTGCGCGTGCGCGTCAGCCAACGGCTTCCTCCTCCCGCCCCGTCAGGTAGTCGTAGGGGCGTCCGGTCACGACCGGCGTATCGGGGAAGTTCTCGGTCGGCGGCGGCGAAGGCGTCTGCCACTCGAGCCCTGTCGCGCCCCACGGATTGTCGGCCGCGTCCTTGCCATAGCGCATGGAGTAGACGAAGTAGATCAGCGGAATCACGTACCCGATCCCCAGGATCGACGCGCCCGCGGTCGACATGACGTTCAAGACCTGGAACTCCTCGGGATACGCGTGGTACCGGCGCGGCATTCCGAGATAGCCGACGATGAACTGCGGGAAGAACGTCAGGTTGAAGCCGATGAAGATGACCCACGCGGACACGCGCGACCAGTACTCGGGGTAGAGCTTGCCCGAGATCTTGGGCCACCAGTAGTGGAGGCCTCCGAGGTACGCCATGATCGTGCCGCCGACCATGATGTAGTGGAAGTGCGCGACGATGAAGTACGTGTCGTGCACGTGGACGTCGAGTCCGAGTGTCGCCAGCATCAGCCCGGTCAGGCCGCCGAACGTGAAGAGGCCGATGAAGCCGAGGGCGTAGAGCAAAGGCGTCTGGTACGACACGGATCCCTTGTAGAGCGTGGCCGTCCAGTTGAAGACCTTGATCGCCGACGGGATCGCCACCATGAAGGAGAGGATCGAGAAGACCAGACCCGCGTAGACCGACTGGCCCGAGACGAACATGTGGTGGCCCCACACCAGGAAGGAGAGGACCGCGATCGCGACCGACGAGGCGGCGATGAACTTGTAGCCGAAGATGGGCTTGCGCGAGAACGCCGTCACGAGCTCGCTGATCACCGCCATCGCCGGCAGGATCATGATGTAGACGGCCGGGTGCGAGTAGAACCAGAACAGGTGCTGGAATAGCACCGGGTCGCCGCCCTGCGCCGGGTCGAAGACGCCGAGATGGAAGATGCGCTCGGCCGCGACCAGCAGCAGCGTGATCGCGATGACCGGCGTGCCCAGGATCTGGATGATGCCCGTCGCGTACATGCCCCAGCAGAACAGGGGGAGCCGCATCCAGGTCATCCCGGGAGCGCGCATCGTGTGCAAGGTGACGAGGAAGTTCAGGCCCGTCAGAATCGACGAGAACCCCGAGATGAAGATGCCCACGGCCGTGACGACGACCCAGCCGTTGGCGTACACCGTGGAATAGGGCGTGTAGAACGTCCACCCGGTGTCTACACCGCCGTGAACCACGGCCCATAGCGCCGTCAGGCCGCCGATCGCAAAGAGGTACCACGAGAGCAGATTCAGGCGCGGGAACGCCACGTCCTTGGCGCCGATCATCAGGGGGATCAGGAAGTTTCCGAGCACGCCCGGAATGCCCGGGATCATGAAGAAGAAGACCATCATGACGCCGTGCGTCGTGAAGATCCGGTTGTACATCTCGGCCTGGAAGACGTCTCCGGCGGGCGTCAGCAGCTCCAGCCGGATGAGCGCCGCGGCGAGGCCTCCGATCGCGAAGAAGAACGTGATGCCGATCAGGTAGAGGATCGCGATCCGCTTGTGGTCGGTCGTCAGCAGCCACGACTTCACGCCGTAGCTCGCGTTCAGATAGTCGACGCGCTGTGAGGGAGTTGCCGTCGGAGTGCTCATGGCCGAATGGTTTTCCTTTCCGGGGTAGGGGCTGGGGCCGCGGAGGCGGCGGCCCCGGCCGGCGGAGCCGAAGCGAGCGACTTGATGTACGCGACGAGCTGCAGGAGTCCTTCTTCGCTGATGAGGCCCTGGAACGTCGGCATGATCGGCTGATAACCCGCCGTCAGCACGGCCTGAGGGTTCACGATCGACTCGCGGATGTAGCTCTCGTCGGCCAGGACCGTCCGCCCGTTGGCGAGCTGGACCTGCTTTCCGAAGAGGCCGTTGAGCGATGGCCCACGCGCTCCCGGCTGGTCGCCGTGACACGTGTTGCACTGATGCTCGATAAAGCGCTTGGCGCCCGCCGCCGCGAGCGTTTCGCCGGGCACGCCGCCGGCCAGCCACGCCTGGTAGTCCGCCGGCTTCATCACGTAGACCCAGCCGATCATGTTGGAGTGGCGCGTGCCGCAGAACTCGGCGCAGAAGAGGTGGTACTTGCCGGGCTTGGTGGCCTCGAACCAGGCGGTCGAAAAGCGGCCCGGCACGACGTCGCGCTTGAAGCGGAACGCGGGCACGTAGAAGCTGTGGATGACGTCCTCGGAGGCCATCGTCAGGCGCACCGGGACGCCCACGGGGACGTGGAGCTCGTTCATCTCGCGATGCCCGTCGGTGTGCTGGAGCTTCCACATCCACTGCTTCGCCGTGACGTAGATGTCCAGCGCGTTGGCCGGAGGACGCGACAGGCGGAAATAGACGCTGGCGCCCCACGCGAACATCACGAGCACCAGGCCGAACGGGATCACCGTCCACACGATCTCGAGCAATCCCGACTCGTGGACCTCGGTCGCGACCTCGTCGGGCGACTTGCGATGGAACTTGATCGCGAAGACCACGACGAGCGTCCCGATCAGGAGCGAGAAGAACGCCGTCACCAGGATCAGGAAGATGTAGAGCGCGTCGACGTGGCCGGCGAACGAGGAGGCTTCCGGCGGGAAGAGCTGAGGCATCAGCGGACGCCCCCGGGAATCGCGTTCAGCGAGCGGGCGCGGCGGCGGGTCATCGCCCAGATCCCGATTCCGATTGCCAGGACGGTCGCCAGGCCTGCGAGCCGCACGATGTTGACGACGACCGCGCCGTACTTGCCGTTGGCCGGGTCGTAGTGGAAACAGAACAGGAGAATCTGGTCCACCGGCGTGCCGATCTTCCCGGCTGACGCCTCGACGAGGCCGAGGCGCAGGTCGCGGGGCGCGTACTCGATGCCGTAAAAGTAGCGGGCCAGCCGGCCGTCCGGAGTCGAGACGAAGATCGCGCTGGCGTGCGCGAACTGCTCGTTTTCGGCGTCGTAGCGGTACCGGAATCCGACGGCTTTGGTCAGCGTCTCGATCGCGGCGGCGTCACCGGTCCAGAAGTGCCAGCCCTCGGAGGCGTTCGGGTGCTTGTAGCGCGAGAGGTACGCCTCCTTCTTCGCGGCGGCCATGGCCGGCGTCTCGCGAGGATCGAAGCTGACGGCCAGGACGTCGAAGTCCTTGCCGGCCTCGAGCGACATCACGTTGAGCGCCCCGACGAGGCCGTTCAAGACCTGCGTGCAGAGCATCGGGCAGTTGTAGTAGACGAGCGCCAGGATCACGGGCCGCTTCCCGAAGGCGTCGGAGAGGTGCACCGGGCGTCCCGTCTCATCGCGCAGCGCGAGTCCGAGCGGCAGCGGCGCGTTCAAGCGCTGGTCGATTCCGATCTCCTTCAGCATCTGCGGCTTCTCGTCCGCGCGCACGATCTGGCCGGGCGGGGGAGCCATGGATTGGGCGAGGGCGGAGGTGGCGATCGCAATCATCGCGAACGTGAGGAGGATCGCCCCCCTCACCCTGACCCTCTCCCCCCGCCGGGGGGAGAGGGGAATTCTCGGAAAGAGCGGTCTCCCCAAAAACTCCCTCTCCCCCTTGGGGGAGAGGGCAGGGGTGAGGGGGAGAACGGCGAACCGTCTCACTGCTTTCCCTCCTGCTTTGCGCCCGTGCTTGGCGCCGGAGCCCCAGGCACGGCTGCCGGTGCGGGCGGCAGGGGACCGACGCCGCGCTGCTCGACCAGTTCCATCGCCCGCTCGATCGGGATGTGGACGACACCGGTGTTGCGGTCCATCCAGCCGTAGCTGGAGAGTCGTTGCGACTCTGCGGCCTCGAAATCCTTCCAGTGGCGGACGGGATAGACCTGCAGCCGCGGCGCCGGCGGCACGCGGTCCTGCCGCGCCTGCATTCCCGCGGCGGAGACCGAAGCTTCGTCCTTCCGGTCCGCCACGCCCTCGAGGCCCTTGAAGAGCAGCGCCATCAGCACCATCGCGATCGCGCCCGTGATCAGGAGAACGATGCCGAAGCCGACGACGACCTTCGTCGAGACGGCCGAAGGCTCGGCGGCGACGCCGTGGTGCGGCTCGGGCTTATTCGCGTCCATGCTCCAGGGCCTCCTCGAAACCGGGGTCGTGGCGGGGAAGCAGCGGCCGCGTGGGAAGCGTCCGCGCGTAGAGGAACAGCCACACGCCTCCCAGACCCGCTGGAAGGGCGATGTCCATCCAGGAGATCGAGAACTTGCCCTTCGAGAACGCGGGCAGGACCATCCACGCCGTGTTCACGAAGTTCATGACGACCAGCATCGTCGCCGCGAGAGAGAGCAGCCGCGGGTCGCGGTTCGCCTGACGCGAGAGGAGCAGCAGGAACGGCACCACGAAGTGGAACAGCAGGACCGCGAGGCCGACCCATCCCCAGCCTCCGCGGAAGCGCGCGAGGTACCAGGAGATCTCCTCCGGAAGGTTCCCGGACCAGACGATCAGGTACTGGGAGAAGTTGACGTAGGCCCAGAACATGGTGAAAGCAAAGATCATCTTTCCGAGATCGTGCAGGATCCGGCCGCCGGCGAATTCCGACAGCGGCGGGCGGTTCGAAAGCCGAACCACGGTGACCGTCGCCAGCGCGAGGGCTCCGAGCGCCTCGCTGACCATGAAGAGGACGCCGTACATCGTCGAGTACCAGTGCGGCTCGAGCGACATCACCCAGTCCACCGACGTGAACGTGACCGTCAGGGCGAAGGCGACCAGGCCGCCTCCCGAAAGAAGCTGCAGTTTTCGGTCGATCTTTTTGTGGTCGTCGCTCCCATCCTGCTCGCGCGACCACTTATTGAGGAAGAACGCGATCGCGAGCCACGCGCCGAACGCGACGGCGGCCCGCAGAAGAAAGAACGGCACGTTCAGATAGGGTGCCTTCTGGCGCAGGATCGGGTCGTGCGCGACCACGTCCGCGTGCGTCCACTCGTAGAGTCGGTGCATTCCGAATACGACCGGCAGGAAGGCGAGTGTGGTCAGGGGCAGGACGCGCGAAGCGGCTTCCAGCGGCCGGCGGATCGCGATTCCCCAGGCGCCACCCGTCAGGTATTGCAGCATCACCACCGCGAGCGACCCGACGGAGATCCCGTTCCAGAAAACGAAGGCCAGCAGGTAGGAGTGGAAGAACTGGTCGGGACGCGCGAATCCCGCCGCCACCGACGCCACGAGCAGGACGAGACCCACGACGAGCGCGGCGCGGCCGAAACGCCCCAGAGCCGCCGGAAGCGTCGCGTCCTCGGTGAGCGTCCGGCTCACGGGGGCTTCTTCGCGGCGGCTCACCCGTGCTTCCTCTCCGGCGCTTCGAGCTGCTTGTCGAGCTCGAGCGCCTTTTTCCAGTCGTCGGGAGAGAGCGGGAACGGCGGCGCCTTCGGGGCCACGTCCGGCTTCTCGAGCTGCGGTCGCGCCTCGGGAGGCACGTCGGCCATCGTCGTGCGCTGCGACAGTTGCAGCGCGCGGACGTAGGCGGCGATCGCCCACCGGTCCTCCGGCGGGATCTGCGCGGAGTAATCCATCATGGCCCCGAAGCCGCGCGTCATGACGTCGAAGAAGTAGCCGATGGGCGCTTCGCGGAGCCGGTCGATGAAGAAAGCCGGAGGCTGCCGGTAGCCGCGCTGGACAACCATGCCCAGCCCGTCACCGGTCAGGCCGTGACACGGCGTGCAGTAGATGCGATAGCGGTCGCGTCCACGCTCGAGGAGCGCGCGCGTCAGCGGCACGGGAAGCGAGGCAACCGGCTGCCCATTGGAGTCTCTTCCGGTCGTGAAACGCGCGTCCTTGAGGAGCTCGCCGCGCGCGACGGTGTCCTCGACTACCGGCCGCGCGGACCGCCCGTCCTCGAAGAACGCCGACCCGCGCAAGTCCTTGTACTTGGGCTGGTCCTGCATGTCCTGGCGACAGCCCGCCAGGGCGAGCGCCGTCAACACGAACGCGGCCCTCGAGCCCGCGCGCACTACTCCTCCACGTCCATCACGACGCGTGGCCCGAGCTTCGTCAGGAAAGCCCATGTCTCGTCGTGGTCGAACTTCGGGTCCTTCGCCTCGATGCAGAGGAAGAAGCGGTCGCGCGAGGCCAGGGCGAAGCGGGGGGCGTTGAAGACCGGGTGATAGGGCATCGGCAGCCCGTTCAACGCGAGCATGCCGAGCACCGCAGCGAACGCGGCGAAGAGGATCGTCGTTTCGAAGGTTGGGACGATGAACGCGGGCGCGCTGTGGTACGGCTTGCCGCCCACGTTCAGCGGATACGCCATGACACTCGTCCAGTAGCAGAGCGCGTAGCCGCAGAGGCCTCCGAGGAGCCCTCCTCCGAGGACCACGGCCGGGAGCTTGCGGTCGTGGATGTCGAGCGCCTCGGTCAGGGCCTCGATCGGATAGGGCGAGTACGCGTCGATCTTCGTGTAGCCGGCCTCGCGCGTCCGCCGCGCCGCCTCGACGAGGTCCTGCGGGTTTTCGAACTCGGCCATCAGGCCGTAGAGCGGCGCCGTCACGGCTCTTCCTCCGAGACCTTCGCCTCCGGCAGGAGGGCGCGCATCTCGAAGATCGAGATCATCGGGAGGATGCGGATGAACAGGAAGAGCAGGGCGATGAAGAGCCCGATCGAGCCGATGTAGGTCATCCAGTCGAAGATGGTCCCGCTGTACAGGCCCCAGGACGAGGGCAGAAAGTCGCGGGAGAGACTGACGACGACGATGATGTAGCGCTCGAGCCACATCCCGACGCTGACGATCATCGCGACGACGAACAGCGCCGGGACGTTGCGGCGGACCTTGCGGAACCAGAGGGCCTGCGGCCCCACGAGGTTGCAGAACAAGAGCGCCCAGTACATGTGCTTGTACGGTCCGTGCAGCCGGTTCCAGATCATGAAGCGCTCGTACGTGTTGCCGCTGTAGAACGCCATGAAGGCTTCGACCACGTAGCCGTAGCCGACGATCAGCCCCGTCGCGAGCAGGATCTTGGCCATGTTGTCCATGTGCTTCAAAGTGATGAAGTCCTGGAGGCCGTAGATCTTTCGCAGCGGGATCGCGAGCGTCAGCACCATCGCGAAGCCGGCGTAGATCGCGCCGGCCACGAAGTAGGGCGGGAAGATCGTGGCGTGCCAGCCGGGCACGATGCCGGCGGCGAAGTCGAACGACACGACGGTGTGGACCGAGAGGACCAGAGGCGTCGCCAAGCCCGCGAGCAGCAGCGAAGCCGTTTCGTAGCGATGCCAGTGTCGCGCGGAGCCGCGCCACCCCATCGCCAGGCCGCCGTAGAGGATCTTGGCCCAGAGCTTCTTCGCGCGGTCGCGCAGCGTCGCCAGGTCCGGGATCATCCCGACGTACCAGAAGAGCGCCGACACGGTCGCGTAGGTCGAGACGGCGAAGACGTCCCAGATCAGGGGGCTGCGGAAGTTCGGCCACATCCCCATCGTGTTGGGGTAGGGGATGAGCCAGTAGTCGAGCCAGGGCCGGCCGGTGTGGAGCGCCGGATAGAGGCCCGCGCAGGCGACCGCGAAGATCGTCATCGCTTCGGCGAACCGGTTGATCGAGTTGCGCCAGGGCTGGCGCAGCAGAAGCAGGATGGCCGAGATCAGGGTTCCCGCGTGGCCGATCCCGATCCACCAGACGAAGTTGACGATCTCGAATCCCCAGCCGACCGGCTGGTTCACGCCCCAGATGCCGATGCCGCGGAAGAGCAGCCACGTCACGGCGAAGAGGAGCATCATCGTCAGCGCGAAGCCGACGGCGGCCCCGAAGAACCAGGCCTTCGGCGTACGCCGCGAAAGCGCGATCGAGGCGAGCTTGTCGGTGAGCGTCGTGAACGTGTAGCCGGGCGCGAGGAAGGGGCTCCCCGGGCGCGCCGCGCGAGCGGTCTCGGCGAGCGGGGCAGGGGTCTCGTCGTTCATGCGCCCTTCTTCTCCTCCGCGGGCGCGCCCGCCGCCAGAGCCGCGTTCTTGTTCGACAGCGAGGCAAGATAGGTGGTCCTCGGCCGCGTGCCGAGCTCGGTCAGGACGCCGTAGGTCCGCTTCTCCGCGCGGAGCTTCGAGACGACGCTCTGCGGATCGTCGATGTTCCCGAACGTAATCGCCTGCGCCGGGCACGCCTGCTGGCACGCCGTCACGATCTCGCCGTCCTTGATCGGGCGGTTCTCGCGCTCGGCGACGTAGCGCGCGCGGTTGATGCGCTGGACGCAGTAGCTGCACTTCTCCATCACGCCGCGGCTGCGCACCGTGACCTCGGGGTTGCGCACCATCTTCAGGATCTCGGTCTTGAAGTCCGAGTAGAGGAAAAAATTGAATCGCCGCACCTTGTACGGGCAGTTGTTGGAGCAGTACCGCGTGCCGACGCACCGGTTGTAGACCATCTGGTTCAGGCCCTCGGCGCTGTGCACCGTGGCGTTGACCGGGCAGACGACCTCGCACGGCGCGTTCTCGCAGTGCATGCACGTCACAGGCTGGTGCAGCGTCTCGGGATCCTCGAGGTCGCCGTGGTAATACCTGTCGATCCGGATCCACTGCATGGCCCGGCCGCGCGCGACCTGGTCCTTGCCGACGACCGGGACGTTGTTCTCGGACTGGCACGCGATGACGCACGCGTTGCAGCCGACGCACGAGGAGAGATCGATCGACATGCCCCAGGCGTAGCTGCCGGTCGGCATCCGCGGGTAGAGCGAGTCGTGAGGTCCGAGAGCCTCCTCGCCCATCTTCGCCACGACCTCGGGGTCTTCGCGGTAGGCCGCGGCGGACACGGCGCGGACGGGATCCCGCCCTTCCATCGACCAGTGGTGCTGGGTCGTGGCCAGCGCCTCGCGGCGCAGCGTCTTGCGAATCTGCAGCCCGGAAGCCGCCCAGAGGGCGTCGGACGTCCGCAGCGGATACGCGTCGTAACCTTTCCCGTAGGCGACGCGGCCGCCCAAGGTTCGCCCGTTGCCGAAGTGCACCGTCACACAGTCCGGGGCCTGGCCGGGCAAGACCCAGACCGGAGCCGTGATCTTTCGATTCCCGAGCGACAGCTCGACGATGTCTTCGGTCGTCACGCCGAGCTTCTGCGCCGTGGCCGGAGCGATCAGCGCCGCGCTCTCCCAGGTCAGCTTGGTCAGCGGCTTTGCGAGCTCCTGGAGCCAGCCGTTGTTGGCGTAGGTGCCGTCCCAGACGGTCGGGTCCGGGCGGAGGAGAAGCGTTAGACCCGTTCCGGGTTCCGGGTTCCGAGTTCCGGGTGGGGGAGCGGGGCGGGCGCTGACCGATTTCGCGGGGAATGCCGAGCCCTCGACGACGCCGTCGTGGAGCGCCTTGCGCCAGGCGGCCTCGAAATCGCCGCCCGGGAGCTTACCCTTCCAGTACTCCTTGACGATGTCGTGGCCGCTTTTTTCGGGCTGATCCGAGAACGCGCCGACGAGCTCGTGGGCGGTCTTGCCCGCGAAGAGCGGAGCGATCAAGGGCTGCAGGATTGTCACCGTGCCGTCGAGCGCCCGCGCGTCGCTCCAGCTCTCCAGCGGATGCGCCGCGTTGATGTGCCAGTGACAGAGGCGCGACGTCTCGTCCTC
>Ga0075425_100001014_pt1 | contig 26921 bp, 29 predicted proteins | sample SoiMethybrSBSTD4_FD_75300 | JGI IMG/M metagenome (GOLD analysis project Ga0075425, IMG submission 75300) | Bulk soil microbial communities from a Populus tree surrounding site in Tennessee, USA - Soil MetaG P. TD hybrid SBSTD4 | ecosystem: Environmental > Terrestrial > Soil > Tree plantation...
GAAGAAGTGGTCGGGGCGACTGGATTTGAACCAGCGACTTCACGGTCCCGAACCGTGCGCTCTACCAAGCTGAGCCACGCCCCGATCGCATTAATGTTACACGCGGAGAGACAATAATCAAATCGACTTGCGGCGAATTTACGCCGCTACCGCCCGCCTCATTTTCCTGATCGTCGCGGCGTAATCCGGCGTCTTGAAGATGCCCGAGCCCGAGACGATCACCTCCGCGCCGGCTTTAACCACGATATCGATATTATCGGCTTTGATGCCGCCGTCGGCCTCGATCAATATGGGCAGCTTGCGCGCCGCAACGAGCTTGCGCGCCTGCTCGATCTTCGGCAGCACATCGGCGATGAAAGCCTGCCCCGCGAAGCCGGGAAACACCGTCATCATGAGAATCATGTCGATGTGATCCAGCAGCGGCTCCACTTTCTCCAACGGCACATCGGGATTGACGGCGATGGACGCCTTCGCGCCGAGGCTGCGGATCCGCTGTAAAGTTTTCGTAGGATCGGGGCAGGTATCGGGATGGACCGAGACCCAATTCGCGCCGGCCTTGATAAACTCCGGCGCATACTTGTCCGGATCGGTGATCATTAAGTGCACGTCGAGCGGCACGCGCGCCGCCTTGCGCACCGCTTCGACGACGAACGGGCCGATCGTAAGGTTCGGGACGAAGTGGCCGTCCATAATATCGACGTGGAGCCAGTCGGCGCCGGCATCTTCGACCGCCCGGATCTCCTCGCCGAGGCAGGTAAAATCGGCCGACAGTATCGAAGGGGCGATTTTCATCTCAGGCCTTTCTCATGCGCGCGGCGAAAAAGCCGTCGGTATCGTCGCGATGGGGCAGCGCGGTGAAATATTTTCCGCGCACCATCGCTTTCGCGCCGTCGGGCAAAAAATCCGACGCGTCTTCTAAACTATATTCTTTGTGGCGCCGGAGGAAATCCCCCACGACGTCCTCGTTTTCTTTGCGCGTCAGCGTACACGTGGAATAGACCAATGTGCCGCCAGGTTTCAAGTACGCGGAGACGCGGTCGAGAATCTTCTTCTGGATTTGGCTGAGGCGCCGGACATCGGCCTCGGACTTGAGCCACTTCGCCTCCGGATGGGAGCGGAGCGTGCCGAGTCCGGAGCACGGCAGGTCGGCGAGAATCCGATCGTAGGGCGCGGCGAGATCCTCGGAAAGCGGAGCCGCGGCGTCGGCCATGACGGGTCGAATCGACGCGGTTCGAAGCCGAACGATATTCTGCCGCAGCCGCTCGATGCCGCGCGCCGAAATATCCGTCGCGACAATTTCTCCAACGTCATCCATCAGCTCGGCGAGATGCGTCGCCTTGCCGCCCGGCGCCGCGCTCGCGTCCCAGACGCGCTCGCCCGGTTGCGGGTCGAGAAGCTGCGCGACCAGCTGCGAAGCCTCGCCTTGGACGAAAAACTGTCCCTCTGCGAAACCGGGCAGCTTTTCAATGGATGCGCCGCCGCGGATTCGAATCGCCTGCGGCGCGCGCGGCGCCGCTTCGACCTCGATGTCCGCCTCTTTTAATTTTCGGATTAATTCCTCGCGCGTCGTCTTCAGCCGGTTCGCTCTTACGACCAGCGGCGGCTCCTCGTTATTGGCCTTCAGCAACGCCTCGATCTCCCCCGCGCCGAAATAATCCAGCCACGTCTTCACCAGCCATTCGGGATGCGACCACGTCACTGCGAGTCGCCGGACGCGGTCGCCGTCGACGTCGAGCTTGACCAGCCGGTCTTTCTCGCGCAGCGAGCCGCGCGCGACGGCGTTGACGAGTCCGGCCGCCGTGCGCCCGCCGTAGCGCTTCGCCAGCTCGACGGCTTCGTTGACCGCGGCATATCCGGGGACGCGGTCGAGGAAGAGGATTTGATAGAGCGTCATGCGCAGGACATTTTTTAGATACGCGTCCATGTCGTCCAGCGGCTTGCGCGTCAAAAGACCGAGCGCCCAGTCGATCCGGCCGCGCCAGCGCAGCGTGCCATAGACGATCTGCGTCGCGAGCGCGCGGTCCGCGGAGGAAAGATTATTTGCTTCGAGCGCGCGGTCGAGCAGAATGTCGGCGAAGGCGCGGCGAGTCTCGACGGCGTGAAGAATATCCGCCGCGATTGCCCGGCTGGACTTAGCCGGCGCCGAGGCGCGCGCCTTTTTCGATGCGGCTGCCATTCAGGAACTCCGCGGCGCCCACGCGCTTGCGATTTTCTAGCTGGACTTCTTCGAGGGCGAGCGCGCCCGCGCCGGCCGCGACCCACAACCCCGAGCGATCCGCGCGCACGACTTCGCCCGGCGGCGCCTTTTCGCTTTCGACGACGCGCGCGCGATGAATTTTGAGCAGCGCGCCGTCGAAGTGCGTGTAAGCCGTCGGCCACGGCGTAAAGCCGCGGACGCGGCGCTCGATCGCCGCCGCCGGCAGGCTCCAGTCGATCAGACCGTCTTCTTTTTTGATCATCGGCGCGTAAGTCGCCGCCGCTTCGTCCTGCGTCTTCGGCGTAACAGTTCCGGCGGCGATGCCGGCGAGCGTTTCGAGCAGGAGATCGGCCCCGACCGGCGCGAGTTTCTCCTGGAGCGATGCCGTCGTCTCGTCGGCGGTCAAGGCGATCCCGCGCTGAAGGAGAATCGGCCCGGCGTCCATCTTCTCGACGAGGTGCATGGTGGTGACGCCGCTTTTTTCTTCGCCGTTGATGACCGCCCACGCGACCGGCGCGGCGCCGCGGTACTTCGGGAGAAGCGAGTAGTGGACGTTGAGACAGCCGCGCGGCGCGAGCTCGAGGATTTGCCGCGGCAGGATGCGGCCGTAGGCGACGACGGCGATTACGTCGGGTGACCAAGCGGTAAGCGCAGCTAAAAAAGCGGGGTCGCGGATTTTCTCGGGGGCGAGCACAGCGACGCCATGCTTTTCGGCGACGGTGCGTACCGGGGAAGGAGCAGGCTTCTGGCCGCGTCCCGTCGGGCGGTCGGGCTGCGTCACGACGCCGGCGACGGCGTGCGGTGAATGCAACAGCCTTTCCAGCGAAAGCGCGGCGACGCGCGGCGTGCCCATGAAGACGATACGCATCGGAGTGGACGAGACGGAGTCTGGCGATGCCGGCTCGCGACCGGCTAGATCATGACCCGCGGATTTTCCGGCAGCGGCTTGTCGCCGCGGAGCATCTTCTTCTTCAGCCGGCGCGCATAGAGATCGCGCTTCAAGCGGCTCACGCGGTCGAGGATGAGCTTGCCGTTAAGGTGGTCGATCTCGTGCTGCAGCGCGACGGCGAGGAGCCCTTCGGCCTCGAGCAAAACCTCTTTTTCCTTTTCGTCGAGCGCCTTGAGGCCGACGCGCGCGGCGCGCTTGATCTCGACCGTGAAATCGACGACGCTGAGACAGCCTTCCTCCCAAAGCACCTCGCCCTCGCTCCGGCGGATCTCGGGGTTGATCAGCTTCAGCAGGTTCTTGCCGGGGTTATCGTGATCGATATCGAGCACGATGATGCGCTTGGAGACGCCGACTTGAGGCGCGGCGAGGCCGACGCCGGGCGCCGCGTACATCGTTTCCACCATATCCTCGATCAGGCGCACGGTTTCGGCGGTGACGCTCGTCACCGGCTTCGCAACCTGCTTCAGCAGGGGATCGGGATACTTAAGGATTTCCAAAAGTGCCATGACTAACCCTTACTCATAACATACTGTACGGATCCACATCAATGTGAAGCCGCCAGCGGCTCGTGCGCGGCACGCGCGTCTGCGCCGCCGCGGCGAGCGCCAGCAGCGCGGACCCTTTTTTTCCTTTGAGCAAAATCTGCCAGCGGAAGCGGCCGCGGAGCTTCATGATCGGCGCCGGCGCGGGGCCGAGCACCTCGATGCCGGCATAGCTCGACGTGCTCCGGCGGCATTGGTCGCGAAGCCATTCGCCTAGGAGCTTCGCTTGCTTCTCGATCGCGCCCGCCGGAGCGCCTTCGAGCCGCAGGTGCACGAGCCGGCTGAACGGCGGATACTGGAGCGCGCGGCGAAACTCCAGCTCCTCGGCGAAAAATGCCGGATAATCGTGCGCGGGGACATGGCGCAGCGCGTAATGCTCGGGGTTGTAGGTCTGGACGATGACGCGGCCCGGCTCGTCGCCGCGGCCGGCGCGGCCCGCGACCTGGCTCAAAAGCTGAAACGTGCGCTCGGCGGCGCGAAAGTCCGGCAGGTTCAACGACAGATCGGCGAGAACGGCGCCTACCAGGGTAACGCCCGAAACATCGTGGCCTTTCGTGATCATCTGGGTGCCGACGAGCACGTCGATCTCACCGCGCTGCCACTGCCGGATGAGCTTTTCCTGCGAGCCGCGCTTGACCGTCGTGTCGCGATCCATGCGCGCGATGCGCGCGCCGGGAAGAATCTCGGCGAGCTCCTGCTCCAACTGCTCGGTGCCGAAGCCGACGGGGAGAAATGCCGGATGGGCGCAGTGCGGGCAGGCCTCGGGAGCGTGCTGATGCCAGCCGCAATGGTGACACAGGACGATTCCTTCGCCCTTATGAAACGTGAGCGTCACGCTGCAATGAGCGCAGCGGAGGACGAAGCCGCACAGACGGCACTGAAGAAAATTCGCAAAACCGCGTCGGTTTAAAAAAACGAGGCTTTGACGCTGTCGCGCGAGGTTGTCGCGCAGCGCCTGGGTAAGAAGCACCGAGAGCAGCCGCGGTTTATCGCTGTTCGCGGCGCTCCAGACCTCCCGCAGATCCACGGTCTCGACAGCCGGCAGCGACCGGCGCTCGACGCGGCGCTTCAGCTCCAGCAGCGTATAGCGGCCGGCGCGCGAGTTCTCGTAGCTTTCGATCGCCGGCGTCGCCGATCCCAGCACCACCGGACAGTCGAGCAATTTGGCGCGGACGACGGCCACGTCTCTCGCGTTGTAACGGAGGCCTTCCTCCTGCTTATACGAAGAGTCGTGCTCTTCGTCCACGACGATCAGCCCGAGAGCCGGCACCGGCGCGAAAATCGCCGAGCGGGCGCCGACGACCACATCCACCTCGCCGCGTATGATGCGCCACCATTCCTCCCACCGCTCGCCCGCGGTGAGTGCGCTGTGGAGCACGCCGACCTTCCCGGGAAAGCGCGCCTGCAAGCGATCGAGCAGCTGGGGGGTCAGAGAGATTTCCGGAACCAGAATGAGGCTGCGTTTGCCAGCCGCGCGCGTCCGCTCCATCGCGCGCAGATAGACTTCGGTTTTGCCGCTGCCGGTGACTCCATAGAGTAGGTACGGCTTGAAGCCGCCGCCGGAGAGACTGGCTTCGATGGCGTCGTATGCCGCCTGCTGTTCGCTGGTGAGCGTCAAGACAGCCGCGGGCGTTTGCTCCGCGGCGGGCGGCTTCTTTCTTTGCCGGCGAGCCCGCTCGCGGACTTCCACCGCTCCGACGCGCGCCAGGACCTCGAGAGCGGGGTAGAAGCCGCGAGGAAATTTCCGCGCCAGCGACTTGAGGCCGACCGCTGCCTTATTGCGGCCGAGTTCTTCGAGGATCCGCCGCTCCAGGTCGTCGACCGCGAAGTCACCTTCGTTCGCCGACACGACCCGGCGGCTCTCACCGCGCAGGTGCGCGGGCATCATTGCCGCCAAAACCTCGCCGATCGAGCTTAGGTAATATTTTGCAATCCACTGTCCGAGCCGAAGCAGCGGCTCGTCCATAACGGGGTGGCCGTCGGGCGCGTCAAGGATCGCTTTAACACGCTCGATCCTGCTCGTGGAAGCCAGTTCCGCGACGAGACCGGTCACGCGACGGCGGCCGACCGGAACGACGACTCGCATGCCGGGTTTTACGTCGAGTCCCTGGGGTACTTCGTAGGTGAGGGGTTCTTTCAAGGGCGATGGGATGATGACCTCGGCAAAGGCCCGGCCCTTGTGCATTTTCGGTCTTTTACCTGCTCAAAAGCGGAAAAGCAATCACAGCTTGGAGCGACTATTTGCGGCTGGTGAAGTGACAAAAAGTGTACATTTTCCGAATTTATGCAGTTAGCCCATGGCCGACGATTAGCGAAAAAGTCTTACAAAGACTCGTTTAATTCTGCCTAAGCGGCTTTGCATGTTTCTTGCTTTACCCGAAAGCTACAATTGCTGCATAACGCAAGAGTAGTGCTTAATTTAATATAATTTAACTTAATTAAATATAATTGAGTTTGACAACGTGATCGCAGTTGTTCCACAATGGCGGCCCAAAACGCAATTCTTATCGACGGATAGGTGGATGGAACAAAACAACCTGCGGAAGATTCGAGAATCCAAGATGCTCAGCAAAGCCGAGCTCGCGCGCTTAGCGGGAATATCTCCCCTGACCATTGATCGTATTGAAAAAGGGATGAGCTGCCGCGTCGCCACGAAAAGAAAGATCCTCCAGGCGCTCGGCGTCAAGCTCGCGCACAAAAACAAGGTGTTCAGTCAATAGACATGGCCATTACAGACGTTTTAAAGAGCGTGGACTTCTCGTCCATTAATCCGTTTCGCCGGAACGAGGGCTATGTCGCTCTCGATATCGGATCGAGCTCGATCAAAATGGTCGAGGTCGAGGTCGAGAAGAGCGGCTATCGCCTCCTTAACATGGGAATCCAGCCTCTCCCGGCGATGGCGATTCAAAACAACATGGTCGCCGATCAGGGCGCCGTGGTGAAGGCGATTCAGAACCTCGTGAAGAATCACGGCGTGCGCGGGAAGCAGGTCATCGCCTCGGTTCCCGGACGCGTCGCCATCATTAAAAAAATTCAGCTGCCCGCGCAGAGCGATCAAGAGCTCGACGCGAACGTCGAATTCCAGGCGAGCCAGCTGATCCCCGACACGCTCGAGAACGTCAACCTCGACTACCAGGCGCTCGACTACGTCGAAAACAGCGACAAGATCGACATAGTGCTCGTCGCGGTGAAAAAAGACATCATTAACAGCTACACGCAGGCGATTAAGGACGCTGAGCTCGTGCCTGCCATGGTCGACGTCGATTATTTCGCGATGGAGAACATGTTCGAGATCAACTACGAGCTCGAGACTAGCGGCATCGTCGGCCTCATCCACGTCGGCGCCCGCTACACGAGCATCAACGTCCTCAAGCACGGCGTATCGACTTTTACCGGCGACCTTCCGGTCGGCGGCGAATCGTTCACCGAGGCGCTGGTCCACGCGCTGCAGCTTTCTTACGATCAGGCCGAAGCGCTCAAAATCGGCGGCGGCTCCGATTCGAAAAAACAGGCCGAGGTCGTAAGCTTGCTCAAGCCGACCGCCGATTACCTTGCGGCGGAGATCAGCCGGACCTTGAGCCTCTACCGCGCCATGGCCGATGAAGGCGGAATCCACAAGATCTATCTGAGCGGCGGCGGCGCCAAGACGCCGGGGCTCGCCCGCGCCATCGGCGAAAAGCTGGGAGTCGAGGTGGAGTTCATCGATCCTTTCCGCGGCTTCAACATAGCCCGCGGCATTGATGCAGACGACCTGGCCGAATCGGCTTCGACGCTCGCCGTGGGCGCCGGGCTCGCCATCAGGAGGCCTGGAGACAAATGATCCGCATCAACCTGCTCTCGTCGCGCGAGATCGAGGCCGAGCTCGGCCGCCGCCAGGACGTCGTCGTCGCCGTTCTCGGAGTCGGGGCGGCTCTCGCGTTGTGCCTCGCGATCTTTTTGTATCAGCTGTTCCGCACGACGATGCTCCAGCGCGAGGTATCGAGCCTCCGCGCCGAGATCGCTTCGATCGAAGGCGGCGCCAAGGAAGTCGCGCAGCTACAGACGACGATCGCCTCGCTCAAGCAAAAAGTCACTGTCATCGAAAATCTTAGCAAGAAAAAGGTCGGCCCGGTGCGCGTCATGGAGAGCCTTTCGGCATCGGCGCCGGAGCGGCTCTGGGTCACGGAATTCAAGGAAAACGGGGGCAATCTGACCCTCAACGGGATGGCTATCGACAACCAGACGGTCGCGGACTTTATGAAGGCGCTCCAGGCGACGCAGTATTTCAAGGACGTCGAGCTCGTCGAGGCAGCGCAGGCGCAGCAGGATAAGCTGGCCCTGAAAAAATTCTCCGTGCGTTCGCAGCTGCTTTACCAGCCACAGCCGGAGCAGCAGGCGAAAGCGGCGCCGCAGCCGGTGTCTGCGGAGGCAAAGGTGGCAAAGCCATGAGCGGGTTACTCGAGCGCCTTTTCGCGTTGCCGCGCCAGCAGAAGCTCGGCATCCTGGCCGGGGCCATCGTCCTTCTTTTCGTCTTCGACTACTTGTTCGTCTACGACCGGCTTTCCGTGCAGATCACCGATCTCGAACAGAGCGCCGGCACCGCCCGCGCCGAGCGCGACAAAAAGAGAGCTCTGGTGGCGGATCTGCCGAAGCTGCGTGCGATGAAGACGGAATACGAGGGCAGGCTGAAAGAGGCGGTCGCGCAGCTTCCCGATCAGAAAGAGATCCCGGATCTATTGACGAATATCTCGAACAAAGCGCGCGAATCGGGTCTTGACATTCTGTTGTTCCGTCCGAAAGCGGAAAATCCCCAAGATTTTTATTCCGAGATTCCCGTGGACGTGACGGTGCGCGGCGGATTCCACAACCTTGTCGGCTTCTTCGACGAAGTCGGTCGGCTCAACCGTCTCGTCAACATCAGCAATATCGAGATGAAGAACTCCAAGCCGAACGACGATCAGGCCATCGTGGACACGACGGCGCTCGTGACGACGTTCCGCTTTCTCTCGGAGGCGGAGCGCGCCAAGATCGCCGCCGACAAAGCCGCCAAGGAAAAGGCGAAGAAATGATGAAGCTCGGGACGACCGCGTTGACATTGATTGCCGTCCTTGCGTTCGCGAGCGCCGCCATCTCGGAAGAAGCTCTGCCGTCGCAGAAGACGAAGGAGGCGGTGGACAAATTCAACCAGACGCCTTCGGCACTTGGGCAGAAGTTCGACGACCTCAAGGCGACGCTCCGGGATAAGCTCGGCAAAGGAGCCGTGCAGCCGACGACCACCGGAGCCGATCCATTCGGGGCCCCGGAAAAAACCGAGCGCCCGGATACGCCCCATTACTCTCCCATGGGAAAACGCGATCCGTTTCAGGCGCCGATGAAAGCGCAGGCGAAGCGGCGTCCGCGCGAGAACCTCTCGCCGCTGGAGCGCTATGAAATCGGTCAGCTGAGTCTCGTCGGCGTGGTCTGGGATATCAAGGATCCGCGCGCGATGGTCGAGGACTCCAGCGGCCTCGGCTACATCGTGCGGGTCGGCACGCCGATCGGCCCGAACGAGGGTAAAATCAAACAGATAAAGCCGGCCGAGGTCGTCATCGAGGAGAACTTCATCGACTTCTACGGGGCGAGGAAAAACCGGGAAGTGAGCATGAGGATTGTCTCGGAGTAGCGGCGGAAGAAAAGCTCAAGGAGTCTCCCTATGAAGTTTTTACCGACCCGACAACTTCCCCGGCACGGCGCGCTCGCTCCGGCTTTGACGGCGCTGGCGCTGCTCGGAGGTTTGAGCTGTGCGCCGGCGGTGCGCGAAGAGCCGCGCGCGCCGGATCCGCGCGCGGCGCGCGCAGCCGAGGAAGCGCGGCGCGAGAAGGCGGCGCCGACCGTCGCGATCAAAGAATCACCTCTCCAGGAGCAGGCGTTCAGAGTCCAGGATCTCTCGGTAAGCGAAGAGCGAGGCCAAACGACGCTGAAGATCCGATTTTCCGAGCCGATCAGTCAGTACCGCCATTTTTCTTTGACGCAGCCGGCCCGCGTCGTGCTCGACGTGTTTGGCCCCGCCAATGCCATGCCGGATGTCGACACCTTCCGCGCCGAGACGAGCTGGATCAGTGTTTTGCGACTCAGCTCGGGCGCGGGCAATTTGCGCCTCGTGATAGAAATAGCCGCGGCCGAGACGCCGGCCTATGTCATTGAGCCGGACAACGCCGGTTTGAAAATCGTCGTCGGCTCGCTGAATGCCCAAGCTTCCGCCAAAAAGGATTTTCGCTTGGTGCAGAATGGGCGGCGCGTCGATTCTACATCGGCGCTGGCGGCCGTCGCTGCCGCTACGCCGCCGGCCGGCGGCTCCGATGCGAAAGCGCCTGCCGGGCCGAGCAAAGGGCCGAAGGTCTATACCGGACAAAAAATCTCGCTCGATTTTAAAGACGCCGACATCAAAAACGTTTTCCGTCTGCTCGCCGAAGTAAGCGGCCTCAACATCGTCGTCACCGACGAGGTGCGCAAACGCGTCACGGTGCGGCTCGTCGATGTCCCGTGGGACCAGGCGATGGATCTCCTCGTCGATACCAACGGCCTCGGCAAGGAGCAGATGGGCAACATCGTGCGTATCTCGACCGCGAACCAGATGAAGTCCGAGCGCGACGCGCTCCTCGCGGCGCAGAAGGCGCAGGAGAACCTCGAGCCGCTCCAGACCGCTTACCTGAACGTCAATTATGCCAAGGTCAAAGAGCTGGTCGACAAGATCAAGCCGGTGTTGAGCCCGCGCGGCGTGGTCCTGCCCGACGATCGCAGCAACACGATCCTCGTGCGCGACATCAAGCGCGGCATCGACGATGCCAACGAGATCGCCAGCCGGCTCGACACGCGCACGCCGCAGGTGTTGATCGAATCGAATATTATAGAAACCACCCCGACGTTCGCGCGCTCGCTCGGCGCGGATCTAGGCTTTACCCGCGGCGGCGCGACGATCGACAGCAGCAATCCGGCGGGAGCGCCGTTTGCGGCCTCGACAACCGCGAACGCCATCGGCATGGCTCTATCGATCGTGCAGTCGAGGTTCGCCGGATTTAAGGACCTCAGCATTAAGCTCACGGCGGCCGAGACCGAGGGTAAGGTGCGGGTGCTCTCGCGCCCGTCGGTGGTGACGCTCAACAACGTCGCCTCGACTATCCAAAGTCTCCAGATCGTGCGTGTGGCGCTGCCCACCGGCACGACCAACATCGCCAGCGGCACCGGCGCGGCGGCCGGCGCGGCGGTCGCGACCGAGAAGATCCCCGTCGGCATCGTGCTCACGGTGACGCCCCAGGTCTCGAGCGACGGCTTCGTCCTTTTGAACGTGAACGTCAAATCCAGCTCTCTTGGAACCAAATCGGAGGGAGCCCAGATACCGGACGAGCTCAGCCGAGAGGCGCTCGCCAACGTGCTCTTGCGCGACGGAGAGACGCTGGTGCTCGGCGGGATTATGCGCGAGAACAAGAGCTTCACCGAGAGCGGCGTGCCCTGGTTCAAGGACGTCCCGTTTTTCGGCTGGCTTTTCAAGACCCAGACGATCAAGAACGAATTCAGCGAGCTCATGGTCTTCATCACGCCGCGCGTGATTTCGGCCGGCTCGACCAATCTGCCGGCGGCCGAAGACCTGTGGCGGAACCGCTTGCGACAGACCGACGGCGCGTAAGCCGCACCTCTCCAATAACTTTACAGTCCCAAGACTCCGGCGCGAGCCTCCTCGCGCCGGAGCTGTTTTCGGCCCGCCGGTGGCACCTCCCGGGCGAATGGAGTAATATAAGGCCCATGCTGCGTTATTTTACCGCGGGGGAATCGCACGGGCCGTGCCTTACGGCGATCATCGACGGCGTGCCCGCGGGCTTCCCAATCGACCTCGCCGGGATCAATCACGACCTCTGGCGCAGGCAGCAGGGCTACGGCCGCGGTGGCAGAATGCTGATCGAGAAAGACGAGGCGACGATCCGTTCCGGCATCCGCTGGGGCGAGACGCTCGGCTCGCCCGTTGCGCTCGGCATCGAGAACCGCGACTGGAAGAACTGGACCAAGAAGATGTCCGCCGCGCCGGAGGACCGCGACGAAACGATCGCCGTGACCAAGCCGCGCCCGGGCCATGCGGACTTGAACGGCGTCCTCAAATACGACCATTCCGACATCCGCAATATTCTCGAGCGCGCGAGCGCGCGCGATACTGTGACGCGCACCGCGGTCGGCTCGTTCAGCAAGCAGCTGCTGGCCCCGTTCGGTATCAAAATCATGGGCTATATCCGCTCGCTCGGCGGCATCGAGGCGCAAACCGAGGGCCTGACCTACGAGGAGACCTACGCCCGCGCGGAAGAGTCGCCGGTTCGGGTCGCCGATCCGCGCGCCGAGGCGCGCATGATCGAGCTAATCGAAGACTGTAAGAAGAAGGGCGATACGCTGGGCGGCGTCTTCGAAGTCGTCGCGCTGGGCGTGCCGCCGGGCCTCGGCACGCACACGCAGTGGGACTTGAAGCTCGACGGCCGGCTCGCGCGCGCGCTCATGAGCATTCAGGCGATGAAGGGCGTGGAGATCGGCCTGGGCTTCGAGATGGCGCGTCGTCGCGGCTCGCAGGTGCACGACGAGATTTTCTTCGACCCGCAGAAAATGGTCAGCGAAGGCACGCCGCGCATCGTTCCCACGGGCTTTTACCGCGGCAGCAACAACTCCGGCGGCACCGAAGGCGGCATGACCAACGGCGCGCCGCTTGTCGCGCGCGTCGCGATGAAGCCGATCTCTACCTTGATGAGCCCGCTGCACTCCGTCGACATGCGCTCGAAGGCGCCCGCCGACGCGTCGGTCGAACGCTCCGACGTCTGCGCCGCGCCGGCCGCGGCGGTCGTCGGCGAGTCGGTCGTGGCGTTCGAGCTCGCGGCCGCGTTTCTGGAAAAATTCGGCGGCGACTCGCTGCGCGAGATCAAGCGCAATTACGAAGGCTACCTCGAGCAGATCAAGCGCTTCTGAGCCCTTTGTGCCCGCGAGCGCTCCAAAAAACATCGCGCTCACCGGCTTCATGGCGGTCGGCAAGACACATGTCGGCCGCAAGCTGGCGCGCCGCCTCGGATGGCGCTTCGTCGACGTCGACCGCGCGATCGAGCGCGACGAGGGGCGCAAGGTTCAGGAGATTTTTCACCGCGACGGCGAAGCGCGCTTTCGCGTTCTCGAAAAACAAAAGCTTCGGGAGATTCTCGCGAAGGAGCGCCAGGTGATCGCCACCGGCGGCGGCGCGGTGATGGACGAGGAGAACCTCGCTTTGTTGAAAGCAAAAGCCCTGCTCGTCTGCCTCACAGCCAAGCCCGAGACGATTCTCGGCCGGGTCCGCGGGGGCAAGCGGCCGCTGGTAGACGTCGTGGACCGCGAAACGCGCGTAGGCGAGCTCATGAGCCGCCGCGCGCCCGTCTACGCACAGGCGCACGCGACGATCGATACCGAAAATCTTTCCATCGACCAGGTGGTGGAACAAGTGCTCCGCGTCGTCCAATGACTCCGTCCATGCGCACGATCAACGTCGACCTCGGCGACCGCTCGTATGCGATCTCCGTCGGCGAAAAGAATCTGCCGGAACTCGGCGCGGCGATGCGCCGCGTCGGGCTCGGCGCGAAAGCCGCCATCGTCACCGACCGGGCCGTCGCCGATTTGTATTTAAAGCCGGTTGAGGAGTCGCTTCGGCAGGCCGGCTTCGAGACGCAGGTCATTCTCCTGCCGGCCGGCGAGGAGCACAAAAATCTCGATGCCGTCGCGGCGATCTACGACCGGCTCGTGGCCGGCCGGTTCGAGCGCGGCTCGGCGCTCGTCGCGCTGGGCGGCGGCGTGGTCGGCGATGTGACCGGCTTCGCCGCCGCGAGCTATCTACGCGGCGTTCCGTACGTGCAGGTGCCGACCACGCTTCTCGCGCAGGTCGATTCGAGCGTCGGCGGGAAGACGGGGGTTAATCACCGAGAGGGAAAAAATCTCATCGGCGCTTTTTATCAGCCGCGCCTGGTTTGGATCGACGTCGGCGCGCTGCGCTCGCTGCCGCAGCGGGAAGTCGTGGCCGGCCTGGCCGAAGCGATCAAGTACGGCGTCATCGCCGACCCCGCGCTTTTTTGTCGGCTCGAAGATAAGCTCGACGACATTCTACGGCTCGACAGCGCGATGCTGACCGAGATCGTCGCCGCGTCGTGCGCCATCAAGGCCGACGTCGTCGCCAAGGACGAGCGCGAAAGCGATCTCCGCGCGGTGCTGAACTTCGGCCATACGGTCGGCCACGCGCTCGAGGCGCTCACAGGCTATGAAAAATTCCTCCACGGCGAGGCCGTTGCGATCGGCATGGTCCAGGCCGCGGCGATCTCGGTCGCCGAAGGCGCCTGCGACCGCGACAGCTTCGAGCGCATCCGGCGTCTCATCGTACGGGCCGGGCTGCCGGCGGACATTCCGGCGGACGTGAGCCTGCCGGAGCTCGTCGGGCATATGGAAGTCGACAAAAAATCGTCGGGCGGAAAAATCAAGTTTATCCTCTGTGAAGGCATCGGCGCGACGCGCTTCCATAAGCTTTCGCCCGGCGAGATCGTCGCCCGGCTCGAGGGGGCGCGATAATATGGCGCGCGAGGAAGTTTCTGGCCTCCTCGATGACGCCGACGCGCTTCGGCACCGCGGCCGCCTGAGCGACGCGCTCGAAGCCGTCGAGCGGGTGCTCGTGGTTGCGCCGGAGCACCGGCGCGCTCTGCTGCTGAAGAGCCGGCTCTTGTACCAGAACGGCGCCCTCGGGCGCGCGCTCGACGTCGCGCGGGCGCTCGATCCGCTGGTCGGCGGTGAAGCGGCGGAGCTCATCGCGGCGCTCGTCCGCCTCGATCGGGCGGCGCACCGGCCGGCGCCGTTCGCGACCGAGAGCATGGCACGCCTGCTGATGCAGCAAGGGTATTATCTGGAGGCGATCGAGGTTTACAGGCAGCTTTTCGAAGGATCGGCGAGCCGGCCGGGACTGCGCGATGAGATCGTTCGCACAATGGAGATCGTCGAGCGCGAAGGCTCGCGCGAGGCGGACGCAGAGCGCGTCCGGCACGAGCTTGATATCGCCGCGCGCTGGCTCGAACAGCATCCGAAAGGATCGTAATGGCGAAAAAAAGAAAGGTTCTCGTGCTGCACGGACCCAACCTCAATATGCTCGGCCGGCGCGAGCCGAAGATTTACGGGCGCCTGACGCTCGATCAGATCAACCGCAAGATCGCAGCGCTCGCCGCCGAACTCGGCGTCGAGGTCGAGGCGCGGCAGTCGAATATCGAGGGCGAGCTGGTCGGCTGGATCCAGGACGCGCCCAAACGGTTCGGGGCGCTGATCCTGAACGCGGGCGCGTATACGCACTCGAGCATCGCCATGCGCGACGCGCTCACCGCCGCCGGCATTCCGGCGGTCGAGGTGCACATTTCGAATATTTACAAGCGTGAAGAGTTCCGGAAGCGCTCGATCATCGCCGAGGCGGTGGTCGGGCAGATTACGGGATTCGGAGTCGACAGCTATTTGCTGGGTCTGAGGGCCGCGGTGGCGGCGTTATAGAAGCTATTGCAGGAAGAGATTGGCGCCGTCCAGGTTCTTCTGCTTCATCTCCTCGATCAGTTGCTCGCGCTGTTTCGTAAGCTCGGTCATGCGGTTTCTGAGATCGCTCAGCTGCTGCTCGCTCGACGTGTAGCCCGGCGGCGGCGGATTCACGCTCGGCGGCACGTTTCCGGGCGGAATTTCTGTGATCGCCGGAGGCTGGCCCACGAAAGGTGAGGGGCTTTCGAGACGCACGGGGCCGCCGTCGCCGCCGCCCGGATTCTGCTGCGTGTCACGAAGCCGCGCGTTCAAATCGTCGGTGCGCCGACGGATGGAGTCATCGGTTGTGATCACCGAGGGCTCGGGAGAGCTGGTGCCCCGGCTCGCCGTGAAATAGTTGTTCTGTGCTGCCTTCAGCTCCTCTGTAAGCTCCTGAACCTTCTTGCGGTATGTATTTTCCTCTTTCGCCTTCTCGTCTTCCGGCGGTGGTGATCCTTCGGTCGAGGACCTGCCGGCCGCCGCCGGAGCGGCGGCGCTCGGAAGAGAATCGTCGCCGGACGGGCGCTCGCGAAGGTCGAGACCGCGGGCCTGACCTTCTTCGCCGCGCAGGATCGATTGTACCTGATTGCGCGGCAGCGCAACCTCGCCGCCGAGGCCGTAGATTTTGATCGCGTCGCCTTCTTCCCGGTAAGACTGCGTGGTGATGCGCCGTCCGTTCTTCAGCACTACCGTGTACTGGGCGAACGCTAGCGCCGGGAAAAGGACCAAAGCCACGGCTATCAACATAATCCGCAGGCGAAAGTTCATAGCCGCCCAATTATACACGAAGCTGCCAATTCCAGCAAACTTTAGGTGGTGCAAATGATGAGTGGAGCGCGCGCCGTGAGCTGAATGTTATCCCGAACGCTCGGTTTCACCGTGCATGCTCTTGATCCAATGGAACAGTTTGGCGCGGTATAGGTAAGCAGCGAACAATAAGGCCGCGGAGACGATTACGAGGACGACCGTCGTGCCGTACTGCTGGTCGCGGACGCTGGCGCCCTGGACGGTGAGCAGATAAGTTCCCGGCGCTCGGCCGATAATCGAGATGACCAGGAAGGTGCGCAGGCGCATACGGCTCAAGCCGAGCAGATAACAAAGCATATCCTTGGGAAATCCTGGCACGAGGAACATCAAAAACGTGATCGTCACGCCGGTATTGCTGCCGGTGAGAAAGTCGAACTTGTCGACTACGTCCTTTTTGAGCAGACGCTCGACGAACGGCCTGCCGAGGATGCTGGCAAGCTCGAAGGCTATCCAGGAGCCCAGGGCGAGGCCGATGTTCGACAGGATGAAGCCGTAGACTTTACCGTAGACGAAGCCGCCGACAATGCCCGTGATCTCGCCGGGAATGGGCGAGACCACGACCTGCAGGGCCTGCAACAGAACGAAGACGCCGGACGAGTAGGGACCAAAAGAAGTGAGAAACTCGGTGACGCGCTCCCTTTGCGCCTGCTGCACCTGCAGGTCTTCGACCTCTTCCCACGACGGCGCGAAAACGTTGAAGGGCTGCGGCCCATACCTGCTCATGAGGAAAATGAGCGCTATGAGCGCGACGAGAATCGCACCGCGTATGAGCAGCCGGTGTCGCTTCGATCTCATGGCCTAACTAGAATTTTAGCAGTAATCCGCGCCCGTGACGAGCGTCGCCCGCACGAGCGGTTCCGTCGTCTATACGCCAGTCGGATGCTAAAAGCGAGACAAGGGTCGGGCACAAAAAAGCCGGGCGGGGAAGACCCCGCCCGGCTGGATTGCCAAGCGTTGAGAGCGAGCAAGCTACATCTTCTTCTCGTCGCCCTTCTTGCTGTCGGACTTCTTCTCGTCGCCTTTCTTGCTGTCGGACTTCTTCTCGTCGCCCTTCTTGCCTTCGCTCTTTTTCTTCTCCTCGCCTTTCTTCTCTTCCTTCTTTTCTTCCTTCTTCTCTTGGGCGAACGCCGGAGCAGAGATCACAGGAGAAAAGGCCAAGGCGGACCCGATCATGGCCGCCACGAGCCACAAAAATGCACGGCTTTTCATATTATCCCTCCTTTCCACACCCCGCCGTCGCGTAGATTTGCCCTGACTCTCGTAACCCGCCGACCGGGGATAGTCGGCCAAGACAGGGCAGACTGGCGCGATGTTTAATAAAATCGCGTTAAATTGTCAAGAGATGTCTGCGGCTAGGACTTTCTGGCGATGCCGAGCAATTCGGGCATCGGCAGGCGCGAGACGAGGATACAGATGAGCTTTCCTTCACGGTGAAAGACCAGATTGATCCCATCGCGGGAATAAAGATAAAACTCCGCCTTTTTATCCGGATCGTAAAAAACGTCGACTTTGGGCGGTACATCCCTGTCCCCGCCGGGAAAGGTGTAGCAGGTAATGGTCGCTCCGCCCCCTTGGTAAATCGTCGCCAGGATTTTTCGGCCGTGCCACTCAAGCGGCGCGCCCGCCACGGCGGTCATTTTGATCGCCGAAAGGTCATAGGTCATCGGGGCGAAAGCGTCTCCCACGGACTCCGACAGGCGCGCTTTGATTTCCTGCGGGCTTCCGCCGCTGGCGACAAAGAGTTCGCCTTTAACAATTTTTTCATGCGTCCGGACCGCGATGAGCGCGATCGGCTGCCCGGCCGGGCCCATGAAATAGAGCAAGGGTAGAAGCAGGAGAACCAACGGCGCCGCGATCAGCGCCGGACGCAAAAAACGATGGGCCAGCCCGGTCGGCGCGGGGGAAAAAATCCGCCGGTCATGAAGAATTTTTTCCCTAAGTCTCGCGGGAGCCCGGGTGGCGTCGCGCACCGTTCGCAGTTCACTCTTGAGTGCCAGCTCTTGTTGGTAACGCAGACGGCAGCCGGAGCAATCGCGGAGGTGCGCCGCTATGTCCTCGCGCTCCAGTTCGGACAGTTCGTGGTCCGCCAGGGCGGTAATGAGTTCTTCCGCCCGCTGACAGTTCATTTCCATGTCTTCTTCTCGTTTTCGTCGTCCAGCACGTAATCGCTCAGCTGCTGCCGGAGCAATTGCCGCGCGCGCGAAAGCCGCGAACGCACGGTCCCTACTGGGCAGGAAAGAATCTCGGCCGCCTCGGCGTAAGAGAGATCGCCGAGATCGACCAGCACCACGGCCATGCGAAACTCATCCGGCAGCCGCGCGACCGCCGCGCCGATCTTCTCGCTCCGCTCCGCGCGCAGGAGGTTTTCCAGCGGCCCTGGAGCGACGGCCGATAACTTTTCCCCGCAGCCGCCCGCTTCCCGATCGTCGAGCGAGATCACGCGTTTCGCCCGGCGGTAGCGATCGTAGAAGAGGTTGTGAAGGATCTTCGCGAGCCACGCCTTGAGGCGCGTGCCGGGCTCGAACTGGCGGTACGACGCGAGCGCGCGGGCATAGGTCTCCTGCACCAGATCTTCGGCTTCGCCGGGGCCGTGCCCTAGGTGGGCGGCGATACGGTAGAGATCGTCGAGATGCGCCATGGCCTCGCGGGCGAATCGATCCCGATCGTCTCCCCGGACTCTTCTGCTGCGCCACACTGAACGGCATTCTAACGGGCCCCCATCGGCCTGTCCAATTTATAACGAGCCACGCTCGTTAAAGTTCCATCGGGGCGATTGCGGGAACTATCGGCGCGGCAGCAGCGTTTATACGTAAAGGCATCGACAAAAGGAGGAACTTTTATGCGCTCTGATGTTTCCGCAGGCATCGGGGCCGGCCTTGCGGCCGGCGTGGTTTTCGGCCTCATGATGCAGATGATGACCGCGCCTACGCCCGAAGGGGGGGCGATGCCGATGATGGCGATGGTCGCCATGGTCGTGCGGTCTAACAGCGTAGTGGTCGGCTGGATTTATCACTTGTTTAACAGCGCCGTCATCGGCGCGATTTTCGGCTGGCTGGCGGCCGGCCGGCTGGCGGGACTGACGGCCGGGCTCGGTTGGGGCGCCGCCTACGGCTTCCTCTGGTGGGTCCTCGGTGCGCTCGTCCTCATGCCCCTATTTCTCGGCATGCCACCCTTCGCTCCTTTGATGATGGAGCCGATGCGGCCGGTCGCGCTGGGAAGCCTGATGGGCCACCTGATTTACGGAGTTATTCTCGGTGGGGTTTTTGTTATGCTGGGGCAGAGGGCACCGGTGGGCGCCCGTGCCTGACGACCGCTCCACAGCTTTACCTGCGGTGTCTACCTGAGGCGGCGCGCAGCGCCCGAGCGGTTAGAAATCGTACGACATTGGGCATTACCCCTTTCAGAAAACACACGAACGCGAGCGATTTGGGCAGGATGATCTGGAATTTCCTCTTCTCAATGGCGCGCATGACCGCTTGGGAGACCGCCGCGGCGTCGAGCACCGTGAATTCCGGTGGCTTCGGCGCAAGCCCGTCGAAGCCGCGGCGAAAATTGGTCCTGACCGGACCGGGGCAGACGACGGCGACATGTACGCCGTGCGGCTTGAGCTCGTGGTAGAGGCTTTCGGAGAAGCCGATCTGGGCGAATTTGGTCGCGCAATACAGCGCCATCTCCGGCGTGCCGATAATGCCCGACACCGACGAGATATTGACGATCGCGCCGGACCGCCGCGCGATCATCGACGGCAGGACTTCCCGCGTGCAGTACACGGTGCCTAGATAATTCGTCGCGGTCATCGAGCCGATCGTCTCGCGCGAGCTCTCGGCGAGCGGCTCGTACGCGCCGAAACCGGCGTTGTTGACCAGGATATCGATGCGGCCGAATTTCCTGAGCGCGTCTTCCACCATGCGCCTGACGGCGGCGGCATCGCTCACATCGCATTCGACGACTTCCGAGGCGCCGCCGTAGCGCCTTAGCTCCGCGGCCGTCTCGGCAAGGCGATCGAGCGAGCGGCTCGACGCGACCACGGTCGCGCCGCGCGCGGCGAGATCGAGCGCGATCTGTCGCCCGATGCCGCTGGAAGCGCCGGTGACGAGCGCGATGCTATTTGTGAAATCCATCGTGCCTCGGTCCGTGCGGTCACGTCCCGACGATATTTTCCAGTGCCGTCCGCAGCGTCGGATACCGAAACCGATACCCGCGCCGCTCGGCCTCGGCGGGCACGGCGCGCTGGCCGGTCAGCAGGACATCGGCCATCTCGCCGAAGGCGAGGCGCAGCACGAACGCCGGGACCGGCGCCCAGCTCGGACGGCCGAGCGCCTTGCCGAGCGTCGCGCAAAATTCTTTCATGCGCACGGGCTCCGGCGCGGTCGCGTTCACCGCTCCGCGCGCGTTCGAGCGGATGAGAAACTCGATCAACCCGATCTCGTCTTCGAGATGGATCCACGGCATCCACTGTCTGCCCGAGCCCAGCGGGCCGCCGAGAAAAAATTTGAACGGCGGGACCATTTTCGCCAGCGCGCCGCCGCCGCGGCCGAGCACGATCCCGGTGCGCAGCAAAACCACGCGTGCGCCGGAGCCCTCGGCGCGGAGCGCCTCGGCCTCCCAGTCGCGACAGAGACGTGCGAGGAAATCGCTTCCCGGCGGCTCCCCTTCCGTGACGATCTCGTCGCCGCGCGGACCGTAGTAGCCGACCGCCGAGGCGTTCAGCAGGAACTTCACGCTGCCGCGCGCGCTGGCGATGGAATCGACCAGCGCGCGCGTTGTCTCGATGCGGCTCGCGCGGAGCTTCGCTTTCCGCGCTTCACTCCAGCGGCCGGCGGCGATCGATTCGCCGGCAAGATTGATGACGCCGTCGGCGTCGGTCATCGCGTCGTCGAGCGCGGGTCGCCAATCGCCGGAAGAGCCCGGCTGCCACACAATCGTCGTCGCGCCGGAGAGCTTTAATGTTTTTTTTACGCGCGTCAACAGTGTGAGGGCGTGGCCTTCCCGACCGAGGAGATCTGCCAAGGCGGTGCCGATGAAGCCGGTAGCCCCGGCGAGGATGATTTTCATTTTGTTTATGGGTAAACGTAGCCCTTCATCGGCCGTCTAATCGTGTTATGATGGTGTGTCAATCCAACTCTTTACGCCTTACACTGTCAAGATGAGCCGGAACAACGGGAGAAACCCCCGCCGCAGAGTCGTTGTCACCGGCATCGGCGTCGTAAGCCCCAACGGCGCCGGCAGTGAAGCGTTTTGGCGCGCGACGCGCGCAGGCGTGAGCGGTATCGATAGGATTTCCTCGTTCGATCCTTCTGAGCTCGCCTGCCGCATCGCCGGCGAGGTGAAAAACTTTCATCCCGAGCACTATCTTTCGCCCAAGGACTTAAAACGCGCCGGCCGCGCGGTGCCGCTGGCGGTCGCGGCGGCGCAGGAGGCGCTGCAAAGCGCGGGGGTCGAAGCGCCGATGACGCTCGAGGAGAAGCGCTCGTGGGGCGTGATCCTCGGCAGCGGCGGCGGCACGCCGGATTTCACCGAACAGCAGTACCGGCTTTACTTCAGCGATCAGCTCAAAAAAGCGAGTGCGTACAATGTTTCCAGCTCGACGATGGGTACGCTTTCCAGCGAGATCTCGCTTCATTTTGATTTCCGAGGCCCGAGCCATGTCATCACCACCGGCTGCACCAGCTCGACGGACGCGATCGGCTACGCCTTCAACCTGATCCGCTTCGGCCTCGCTGACCGTCTTGTCACCGGCGGCGTCGATGCCACGATCACGCCGGGGATCATGATGGGCTTTTCCATCATGCGTGTGATCTCCACCTCGCACAATGACACGCCGGGAAGCGCGTCGCGGCCGTTCGACCGGCGGCGCGACGGCTTCATCCTCGGAGAGGGCGCGTGGATGCTCGTGCTCGAAGAGGAAGAGCGCGCGCTCGCGCGCGGCGCGCCCGTTTATGCCGAGCTTTTGGGCTACGCGTCGACCTGCGATGCGTACCATATGGTGCGCGGCGACCCGAGCGGAGAAGAGCCCGCGCGCGCGATGGCGCTGGCGCTCGAAGACGGCGATGTCGCCAAAGACGAAGTCGGCTACATCGCTCTGCACGGCACTTCGACGGTCTTGAACGACAAGACCGAAACGCTCGCCGTGAAGCTCTGCTTCGGCCCGCGCGCATACGATATCCCGATGAGCTCGATCAAATCGATGATCGGCCATCCGCAGGGCGCGTCGGGCGCGGCCGGCGTCGCGGCGGCGGTCTTCGCGCTGCGCGACAGTTTTCTGCCCCCGACGATCAACTACGACGAGCCCGATCCCGAGTGCGATCTGAACTACATTCCCAACCGCGGCGTCGCCGCGGATGCGGAGATCGCGCTCTGCAACTGCATCGCCTTCGGATCGAAAAATTCCGCGCTCGTCGTCCGACGCCGCGACTAGCCATGCGCCACAGCGACGAAAAAGAGCTGATGGATTCTCCGGGCGCTTCGCCCCGGCTGCTCGAAGGCGATCTCGGCAATCTCCGCACGCTCAACCGCGTCCTCGGCGCCAAGCGCGGCATTTTCAAGTTTCTGGCCGCGACGCTCGACCGGAACGGCATGCGTGAATTCTCGCTGCTGGACGTCGGCACCGGCAGTGCGGATATTCCGATCGCGATCGTCGAATGGGCGCGAAGGCGCGGCCTCGCGGCGCGCATCGCGGCGCTGGAGCCGCACCCGGTGACCGCCGCCGTCGCGCGCCGGCGCGCGGCCGATTATCCGGAGATCGCCATCATCCGCGCCGACGGCTTCATGCCGCCGTTCAAGCCCGGCGCCTTCGATTTCGTCCTCGCCTCGCAGGTGCTGCACCATTTCTCGGAGGACGAGATCACGGCGCTGCTCCGCGTCTGGGCCGAAACCGCACGCCGCGCGCTGCTGGTGAGCGATCTCGTGCGCCACCCGCTCGCCTATTGCGGCATCAAGCTGCTCACGGTTCTTTTCACGATGAATGAGATGACGCGCGTCGACGCGCCGCTCTCGGTGCGCCGCGCCTTTACCGTGGAGGAATGGTGCAGCCTATTTCGCCGGGCCGGCGTCGGTCCGGCGGAGGTGCTGACGTTGTTTCCGTTCCGCGTCTTCGCGCGCCTGCGGCTCGGCCGTGAAACGCTTTGATGTCGCCGCTGTCGGCGCCGGCCCGGCCGGCTCGTCCGCGGCGATATTCCTCGCGCGCCGCGGCCACTCCGTCGCGCTGATCGACAAGGCGGTCTTCCCGCGCGACAAGCTCTGCGGCGATTTTTTAAATCCGGCGGGCTGGAACCTCTTCGGCCGGCTCGGCATCCGCGACGCGCTGCTGGCTTCGGATCATCAAAAGATACACGCGTTCCGCGTCTCGACGGCTTCGGCCGAGGCGCTGATCCCGTTCACGCGGGTGTATGGCGTCGGCGTCCGCCGGCGCGTCTTCGATGATTTGCTGGCGAAGCAAGCAGTCCGCGAGGGCGCGCAGCTTTTCGAAGGCATGAAGCTGAGCGCCGTCGAGCGGGAAGGCGGCGGGTGGAAGCTGCAGGGTGAAGACCGTTCGGGTGAACAGAAATTTTTCGCGCGCCTTCTGATCGGCGCCGACGGCCGGAACTCCTGGACGGCCGGCCGTCTCGGCGTGATCGCGGCGCAAGGCAGGACCGGCCGCTTCGTCGGTTTTCAGCTTAATCTTACCGGCTGCCGCGTACCCGCCGGCGAGATCCAGATCCATGTCTTTCCCGGCGGCTACGCCGGTCTCATGGCGCTCGGCGGCGGCGCGGCGAATCTATCCTTCGCAATCGACAAAGCGATCGCGCGGGAAAGCTCCGTCGATGCCATTGTCGGGCAATATTTCGCGAAAAATCCGCATCTCAAGGCAGCGGTCGCTTCGTGCGCGGTCGCCGAGGTGCGCTCCATCTATCCGCTCGACTTCGCGCCGCGCCGGCGCTACGGCGACGGCTTTTTGCTCGCGGGAGACGCCGCTCGGGTGACCGAGCCGGTCACCGGCGAGGGCGTCTATTTCGCGCTGAAGAGCGGCGAGCTCGCCGCGGCCGCGGTCGACGCAGCGCTCACGCGCGGCGACGCATCGGCGCGGCAGCTCGCGAGCTACGACGCGGCCTGCCGCCGGGCGCTGGCGCGCCGGCAGGGCGTCAACCGGCTGATCCGCGCGCTCATCTTGCGCCCGTATCTCATGGCGCCGCTCATGCGCCTCAGAACGAAAAGCAATTTTCCCATCAACCGGCTGGTCGACGAGGTCTGCCGCGCCGAGCCTTAGGCGCGCTATTCTTTGACCGCGGTGACGTCAAATGTGATTTCGACCTCGTCCTTCACGCGCACGGTGCCCCCGAAGATCGAAACCGGAATCATCTTGTAATCGGTTTGCGGCAGCGGAAAACGGCCGCGTGCGTGCAGGCTGCCGGCGTCGACGCTTACAGCGGCGGGAAAAGACAATTCGCGCGTGACGCCGTGGAGGGTCAACCGGCCTGCGATCTTGACCGGGTAGCTACCGTCGGGATTCGCTCGCGCCTCGACACGCGTGCTCTCGAAAACGATCTCGGAAAATTTTTCCGCCTCCAGCACCTGGCCGCGCATCGTTGCCTCGATGTCGCGGCGGTCGCCGTCGCTGATCTTGTCGACGACGCCGAGCGACGCGGCGCGCACCGCTATGCGTAGCGACGCGGCGCCGCCTTCGTCGATAACGACCGTGCCGTCGAAGTCGCGCGCCGCGATCGTGTGGTCGTGCGCGAAGGCGGAGAAAAGCCCGGCGGCGAAGGCGCGCACGACGATCCGGCTCTCGGCCGGATCGATGCGGTAGCGGCCCTGAACGGGCGGCTCCGCGGCTTCGGGCGGCGCGGATGAAAGCAGGGAAGTCAAAAAGAGCGCGAGGATGGCGGCGCTTGGACGGACGGCGCGATGCTGCACGGCTTGCCCCTTGTGTCATTACCGCAGAAGCGAATAGAATTGTCAAAGTTTTCGGGACGCATGCGCGATGTCAGATAACTTCACGCCGCAGGAGAAAAGCGTGCTGGCGCCGTTTTTCACCAATCTCGACGCCGACGTCTTCGGCCTCAAGCTCCCGCAGGAGGTCGCCGGCGCGCTCTTCTCGCGCTACAGCCGCTCGACCAAGAGCCTGCGGCGGACGTTTTACGACGAATTCTTGGGCGATCCCGAGCTCGCGCTAAAAGACTTGCTCGGCGGCGCGTTGCCGTCGGGCGACAGCAGCGCGGCGCTCGCCAAGGCGCGCGCCTTTTACGACCGCGTGCTCGTCGGCTACGGCGACGACTCGGTCGCGCAGTTGGGCGGCGCGCACCTCGCGTGCGAGAACATCTCCAACGTGGCCGCGAACATCTTGGAAGACGCGCGCATCGGCATCGCGCCGCTGGAGAAATCGACGCGCTACGTACGCTTCGACCAGAAAGACGCGGCGGGTAATTATCTCTTTTATCGCGAGCCGAAGATCATGGACTCGCGCCACCGCGACGAGTATCTCGCCGTGATGAATCTGCTGTTCGACACCTACTCGCGTCAGATCGATCCGATGATCGAGTTCGTCAGGCGCTCGCTTCCCATCGAGGAAGTCGAGCTGCGCCATCCCGAGACCGGCGCGGCGGTGGGCTACCGCGACGCGCAAAAAGACGAGAAGCTGAAGAAATGGGCGGAGGGCGCGTACCGCTCGACGATTCGCACGCAGGCGTGCGACATTCTCCGCGGCTATCTGCCCGCGGCGACGCTTACTAACGTCGGCTTTTTCGGCATCGGGCAGGCCTTCGAGTATCTCCTTACAAAACTTTACAGCAGCGAGCTCGTCGAGATGCGGGGGCTTGCGGGCTCGATGCACCGCGAGCTGAATCAATTGATTCCGTCTTTCGTCAAGCGCGCGAAGGCGAGCGAGTATTTGTCCGAAACGTACGCCGCGACGCGCGCGGCGGCGAAGCGGCTGGCCGGGACGAAACCGGCGGCCGCGCATGAGCCGGTGGCGCTCGTCTCCTACGACGAGCGCGGCGAGGAGAAGGCGCTCGCGGCGATTTTTTATCCGCACACGCGCCGACCGCTCGCCGAGCTGGAGAAGGTTGCGGCGAAATTATCGGGTGACGAGCGCGAGCGGGTCTTCGCGGAATACTTCGGCCGCCGGCGCCACCGGCGCGACAAGCCGGGGCGCGCGCTCGAGCGCGTCTATTACACGTTCGACATCGTCGGCAATCTCGGCCTTTACCGCGACCTGCACCGCCACCGCATTCTCACGCAAGAGCGCCAGGACTTCACGACCGCGCACGGCTACGACACGCCGGTGGAGATCGTCGAGGCCGGCTTCAAAGCCGATTTCGACCGCGCGATGGAGAAGGCGGCGGCGCTCACGGAAGCGATGCGCGCGGATATGCCGCTCGAAAGCCAGTATGTGGTGCCGTTCGCGTACAAGATCCGCTGGACGATGACGATGAACCTGCGCGAGGCGGTGCACATCGGCGAGCTGCGCACGATGCCGCAGGGCCATCCCGACTACCGCTTTATCGTCCAGGAGATGTGGCGCAAGATCGGCGCGGTCCATCCCACGCTCGCGCGCGCGGCGAAGTTCATCGACTGGAAGGAGTACCGCCTCGGGCGGCTTCAGTCCGAGATGCGGACGGAGTATAAGAAGTCGGCCTTGGAGTGATCCGATGAAAATCGCCGCAGTTCTGCTCGCGATCGTCCTCGCCGTGCCCGCATGGGCGCAGAGTCAGCCCGTGCGCCTCCGCTCCGCCTATTCGACGATCGCGATCGGTCAGTCGCTCGTTTGGGTGTCGAAAGAAGCGGGCATCTTCAAGGAAAACGGCATCGACCTCCAGCTCCTCTTCATCGGCAGCTCGACGACGGTGACGCAGGCGGTGCTCGCCGCCGACGTGCCGATTGTCATCATGTCCGGCACGACAGCGATCAA
>Ga0075425_100001015_pt1 | contig 26880 bp, 25 predicted proteins | sample SoiMethybrSBSTD4_FD_75300 | JGI IMG/M metagenome (GOLD analysis project Ga0075425, IMG submission 75300) | Bulk soil microbial communities from a Populus tree surrounding site in Tennessee, USA - Soil MetaG P. TD hybrid SBSTD4 | ecosystem: Environmental > Terrestrial > Soil > Tree plantation...
CAGCGCGGGGGGTCACCGAGTCTCAGCTCCCCTTGCGGACGCTCGTCCCGTGGTCGGGTCGTAATGGATACGCACGGCCAGTGAGTGTCGCCGTCGGCGGCCGCTCTTACCCTGCTCGCGAGAATCCGCTCCGGAGAGGGCTAGGCCCTCTCCCTCGCGAATCGAGCCCGTATGCAGAAAGGGCCTTTCGGCCCCGCGCCCCCGCTTGGGACCGTAGCGAAGAAGCTCCCGCGTGTCTGTGTCGGATCTGTGACGAGCTCCGCGCGTGCCGATCGTCCGCGGACCGGTCCCGCGGTGCGGTCAGCCGCGCGCTCTCGCGTACGCTTGTCGGCATGGACGTCACCACCGAACGCTTCCACTCCGAGGTCCTCGAGCGCTCGCACGAGGTGCCGGTGGTCGTCGACTTCTGGGCGGCCTGGTGCGGCCCCTGTCGTACGCTGACGCCAGCGCTCGAGAAGGCCGTTGCCGCGCGTGACGGGGCCGTGCTGCTGGCGAAGGTCGACGTCGACGCGGAACCGGAGGTCGCTGAGCGTTACGGGGTTCGCGGCATCCCGGCCGTCAAGGCGTTCCGCCGCGGGCAGGTCGTCCGCGAGTTCGTCGGCGTGCAGTCGTCGCCGACGGTGGAGGCGTTCCTCGACGCCCTCACGGAGCCGTCCGAGGCGGCACGCCTGCTCGAGATACTCCGCGCCGAGGGCAAGCGGCCGGAGGTCGTCGCAGCGATCGACGACGAGGACTGGGAGCGCGCATTCGAGCTCCTGCTCGCTGAGGTCGCCGAGGGCAACGGCGATCGGGAGGACGTACGGCGTCTGATGGTGGCGCTCTTCCAGGATCTCGGCCAGGAACATCCGCTGAGCACGCGTTACCGGCGCCGGCTCGCCTCCGCGCTCTATTGACGGAGCCCTCGCCCTCGCGCCTCTCTCGCCGCGGGAGCGCCGGTTTCGCTCGTGACATGCGGCGGCGGTAAGCTCTCGGGCGTGAAGCAGATCTGGACGGGCCGCATGGTCCAGGCGGCCAGCCGGTACGGCGACATGGCGCCGCAAGCCACCGTTTGCTGCAACGCCTGCCGGACGTGTGTGACAAGCAACCTGCTCGCTGCCGGGATGGCCGGGCTGGCGGCCGCAGGTGTTACGGTCGGACGCTTCGCGCGTCGGCTCGCCAAACCCTCTTAGGCTGAGGCCGCGATGACGCCGCTTCCGGAGCGATATACGAGCGTGCGCCTGGTCGGCGAGGGCGGCATGGCCGAGGTGCACGCGGCCTTCGACTCGACGCTCGGCCGCGAGGTTGCCGTCAAGATCCTTGCCGCACGGTACTGCGCCGACGCGACCATGCGCCGGCGGTTCCTCCGCGAGGCCAGGCTAGCGGCCTCCCTTGCGGACCACCCGCACATCGTCACGGTCTACGACGTCGGCGAGTGGGACGGGCGGCCGTACATCGTCATGGAGCTCGCCACCGGAGGTAGCGTGGCCGACCGGCTCGGGACCGGCATCCCGCCGGAGGAAGAAGCACTCGCCTGGCTGGCTCAGGCCGCCGACGCGCTCGATGCGGCGCACGCGGCGGGAGTTATCCACCGCGACGTCAAGCCGGCGAACCTGCTCATCGACGGCTTCGGGGCGGTGCGCGTGAGCGACTTCGGCGTCGCGCGCGATGGGGATGCGACGCTGACGACGACCGGCGAGGTGCTTGGCACGGCCGGCTACCTGGCGCCGGAACAGGCCCGCGGGGAGTCGTGCACGCCCGCCACGGACTGCTACGGGCTCGCGGTGGTCGCAACGGAGCTGCTCACCGGAAACCGCGACGGGGTGCTGCCGGAACCCGCGCAGCGCGTCGTCTCGCGAGCGCTCGCGGACCGGCCCGATGCCCGCTTTCAGCGCGCAGGCGCGTTCGTCGACGAGCTCGGCGCCGCGCTTGGAGCTCCGGCCGATCGCTCGAATCAGACGGCCGCGACGCGCGCGCTGGACCGGTCGAAGCCTCGGCCGTGGCGGCGTCACCGGCGGAAGCTCGTCGCGGCGGCCGTCGCGCTCGGCGCCGTCGCGCTGGCCGTCGCGTCCAGCGTCGCGACGTATGCGATTGCCGTTCCCTCGGAGTCGGCGCCCGTCGCGGCGCCGCTACGCCCGACGACGTGCACGATGTCTCCGGCCGGTCACGACGCCAACGTGGTCGTCCGGGGGGTGCATGCCGGCACGTACTGCCGCTCGCTCGCGGCGCAGCTCTCGTCCGGCTCGGACAGCTGGAGCTACCGCGCGGGACGCCTGATCTACGCCCCCGACCACGGTGCCGGCGACGTGAGGCCCGTCTGCCGCTTCCACGACGCGAGGATGCAGGTCAAGGTCTTCGACAGCGGCACGCAGCGGATCGGCCGCGGCGTGTGTCTCGGGCACGCCACCGGCGACTGGAGCAGCGCGACCGTCGCCTGACCCGCCGCCGGCCAACTGGCCGGGGGAGGGGAGTAAGCCCAACCCTGCGGGTGGTCTGCCGCGCGCGGAGCCGCGTTATCGTGGCTCGAAGAGGGGACAGATGCGCGCCGCCTACATCCTCACCCGCGATCCGTCGGTCTTCAGAGCGCCGCTGCGCGGGCGGCCCGACGCCGACGAGCCCGAGCATCCCCGCCTCCGGTGGACCGGCGCGTCGCTGCTCCGCGTTGCACGCCGGCTCACGCGCAAGGGCGCCCGACCCGCGCCCGCGACGCCCGCCCCAGAGCGCTAGCGGCGAGCGACGAGCGCGTCGCGGACGCGCCGCTGGAAGTCGACGAGGAGCTGCTCGCTTCCGGGGAGGACGCGTCCTTGCGGGACGGCGCCGGTATCGAGCCCCTTCTGCACCGAGCGCACGAGAACGAGGTCCTCCTCCGCAACCTGCGTGTCGAAGGCGATTACGTCCTCGATCCGTTCGTCGGCGACGTCAGAACCGAAGAAGTAGTCCGTCACCTCGACCGTCAAGCGCGGCTCGACCGGCACCCAACGCTCGATCGAGAGGTTCTGCGGTCCGGGGACGATGTTGATCGTCGTGTTCGGGTAGATGAGGTGGTACTGGGACTGGAGCACGTCGCCGTGCGGGTCGTACGGAACCGACGTCCGGCCCTCGAGCGCCGCGGCCCGGACTGCGCCGATCTGGCTTGAAGCGAGCCCGGAATGGCGCAGACGGTACGAGTCAGGGGCCACATCGATGAGCTTGCTGAAGCCCGGATGGGCGACGGGGCAGTGGTAGCACTCGAGGTAGTTCTCGATCGCGACCTTCCAGTTGACCTCCTGCTCCCACTCGTGGTGGGAGTGGAACCGGAGCGTCTCGATCTCGACTCCGCTCGATCCGATCAGCGCGGGTACGTCCCCGAGGGCGTCCGCGAGCGGCTGGGGCTCAGGATCCGGGTTGACGAAGACGAACGGCCCCCACGTGTCGACCGAGACCGGCACGAGCGAAAGGCCGGTCGCGTCGAAGCCGGGCTCGCGCTCCGATCGTGGGGCTCGCCGGAGCGATCCGTCGAGGCCGTATGTCCACGCGTGGTAGGGGCATTGCAGCGTCGCCCGGCACCCGGAACCTTCCGCGACGAGGTGTCCGCGGTGACGACAGACGTTGACGAACGCGCGCAGCACACCGTCGGCCGCACGGGTTACGACCACCGGAAGATGGCCTGCCACGGACACGAAGTAGCTGTCCGGCTCGGACACCTGGTCGGTCCAGCCGGCGTATTGCCACGCCGACGCGAAGACGGCGGCGCGTTCGGCGGCGAAGACGGCCGAATCCGAGTACCAGCTCGCCGGCAGCGTCCATCCGTCTTCGAGCGCCCGCTCGAGCGGTGGCAGCCCGTCCATCCTCGCGTCGTCGAGCTGCGTCACCGTTTCGTCTCCCCTTCCCGGCCCTGACCGTGCGGTCAGTCAGGATATCCGGCGCCGCTCGGATCCATCAAGATGCCGCAATGGCGGCGGTCGCGGAGACGAGCGCGCGCGTCGCGGCGATCCTCAACGCTGCGTGCAAGGTCGTCGTCCGCGAGGGCGCTCACGGCCTGCGGATGGCGAGCGTCGCCCGCGAGGCCGGTGTTTCCAAGGCGCTCGTCCACTATTACTTCACGAGCCGGAGCGAGCTGTTGCGGAGCGCGTTCGCCTGGTCCGACCAGCGGTGGCACGCGGCGCTGGCGGACGAGCTCGCGCAGGTGCCGACCGCGGGCGGCCGCGTCGAGCGGGCACTCTTGATCGGCATCGACGCCGACGAGCCCTTCAGCGGCCAGCGCGCCCTCGGCAACGAGGTGTGGAGCAGCCTGCGGTACGACGAGCTACGACCGCTCGTCGATGGCTCGTACCGCGCGTGGCTCGACCTTCTCGTCGAGTTGATCGATGAGGGCAGGAACGACGGGGCAATCGCGGCCGACGTCGGCGCCGCCGAGGCGGCCTGGCGGCTGGTCGCGATCGGAGACGGCGTCGACTCGATGCTCTACGTCGGCCTCATCGACCGCGAACGGGCGCGGCGGCTCGTCGTCGCGAGCGTCCGCCGCGAGCTGCGGCCGTGATCGACGTCCTCGTCCTGGGCGCAGGGCTGGCCGGTCTGTCGGCGGCGCGTGACCTCGCGGCGGCCGGAGCGGACGTCGTGGTGCTCGAGGCCCGCGAGCGGGTGGGCGGCCGCGTAGAGCAGGTCCGCGTCGACAACGGTCGGCCGGTACAGCTGGGCGGGGAGGTAGTCGGCAGGGTCCATACCGAGTACTTGCGGCTGGTCGACGAGGTAGGCCTCTCGCTGGAGCCCAGCTACGTCGCCGTTCCCGGACTGACGACCTTCGACCTCTACGAGGCGACTGAGCGCGGCGACGACTTTCCGTTCCGGAGCGCGGACGAACGTGTCGACTACGACCGCGTCGAGGGCCTGTGGGGCCGACTCGTGGCGACAGTCGATCCGGAGGACCCCTGGTCCCACCCGGAGGCGGCCCGACTCGACGCAACGTCGGTCGGAGCCTGGCTACGCTCCGTTGACGCGCGGCCGGCGACCATCCGGCGGCTGGGGCTCGGCGGGCTCTCGCTCGCCGACGGCTCGATCGAACAGACGTCGCTGCTCGCCGAGCTCCGGAAGTCGGCCGCGGTTGGGGAGCGGACGTTCTACTCGACCGAGCTCTGGGAGTCGCTGCAGGTGGCCGAGGGTAGCGCCGAGGTAGCGGTTCGAGTTGCGGGCGAGCTCGGCGACCGGATCCGGCTGGGCGCCGAGGTGACCCGCGTTCGAGTCTCGGCCGCGGAGTGCCGCGTCGACCTCGCGACCGGCGAGGAGCTCCGCGCCGAGGCGATCGTCTCGTCGCTCCCGGTCGGCGTGGTTGCGCGGCTGGACATCCAGGGCGTCGATCTGGCGCGGCTTCGGTCGCTGCGAAGGCAGCGGCACGCCCTCGCGGCGAAGGTGGTCGCCGTCTACGCGCGCTCGGTCTGGGCGGACGTCGGCGCCAACGGGCTGTGCGAGAGCGAGGGGCTTCTCGGCTCGACGTGGCCCCAGCGGGAAGGCGTGCTCTCGGCGCTCGTCCCGCCGGAGCGGCTCGCGTATCTGCTGGCCCTCGCCGAGGAGGATCGGGACGATGCCGTGCGTGACGCGCTCGAGCGCATGTACGGGCCCTCGGCTCGCAACACGCTGAGCATCCACCACCGGCTGTGGGGGGTCGATCCCTTCACCCGCGGTTACGTCGCGCACTGGTGGCCCGGCGACGTCATGCGCGTCGGACCGCTCCACGGGACGCACGCGCCGCCGTTCTACGCCTGCGGCTCGGATCAGTGGGTCGCCGGCTACATGGAAGGCGCGGTTCGCACCGGGCGAGCCGCGGCGGCCGCTGCGCTCGGCGGTTCGTAGAAGCGCTACGAAGCCTGGGCCGCGAGTTCCGTCAACCGCTCGGCTTCCTCCACCGGGCCGCCGGTAAGGATGACTACGTTCCCATTCGGTGGCACCTTGGCTGCCCCGGCGCCACCGAGGCATAGCCGGAACTCGCGGCCGAGTCGGGCGAGGTTCTCGGCGTGCCGCTGAAACGAGCGAGCGTTGACGGAGCTGATCACGACGAACAGCGGATCGGACGAGAACGCCGCATCTGCGACGCTCTCGAGCGGCGTGTCGGGGCCGAGGTAGACGATGCGCCACCCACGCGCCCGTAGGGCCAGTCCGAAGGCGATCAGGCCGAGGTCATGCTGCTCCCCGGGGGCGCACGCGAGCACCACGCGCGGGCCGAGCCCTACGCCCCAGCCGCGTGCCAGACCGAGGAGGCGGCCTCGCAACAGGCTGGACGCGAAGTGCTCCTCCGCGACCGATGCATCACCGCGTGACCAGCGGTCGCCGAGCTCGTGCAGGTAGGGAACGACGACGTCACGCAGAACCACGTCGAGCGACAGCTGCGCGAGGAGCGAATCCATGACCGCATGCGCGCGCCTCTCGTCGAAATTGGAGAGCGCCGCATCGAGCTCACGCCGTGCCGCTGCGAGATCGTGAACCACGTCGCCTGCGAGCTCGCGTGACACGAGAGTCGCGGCTTCTGCAGCTGCGACTCCTTCTGCGAGGTGTTGCTGCATCGCCTGCACACGGGCGAGGTCGTCCGCGGAGTAAAGGCGGAGACCGCCTGCCGACCGTGTCGGACGGAGGACCCCGTAGCGGCGCTCCCAGGCGCGGAGCAGCTCCGGGCTGACGCCGGAGCGCCGGCTCAACTCGCCGATTCGGAGCAGGCCCGGATCCGCCAATCACGTGACTATACAACTTCTGAACAGAAGTTTGACAACCGGACCAACCGGAAACTATTCTTGGTGAACAACATCTATACAGGAGGTGCACGGCAATGAGAAAGCTCGATTATGTCGCGGCAGCGCTCGTGCTCGTCGGCGGACTCAACTGGGGGCTCGTCGGCCTGGCGAAGTTCGATCTAGTCGCGTGGATCTTCGGCATGGACTTCGGCGAGACCAACGCCGCCACCAGGATCGTCTACGGGCTCGTCGGCCTCGGAGCCGTCTACGGCATCACGTCGATCGCAGCCGGTGCTCGCCGAGCGTCGGCGCGGCGGCCCGCGCTCGCCGCTCAGAAATGACAAGAGCGGTGGTCCTCTTCACGCGCGACCTTCGGGTGCATGACAACGCCGCATTGCATGCCGCGGTCGACGTTGCAGCGGAGGTCGTGCCCCTGTTTGTCATCGACGAGGCCGTCCAACGCCGTCAGCGCTCTGTCGCGCGCGAGGCCTTCCTGCTCGAGTCCCTGGCCGACCTGCGGTACGCGTTGCGCGAGCGGGGCGGCGATCTCGTCGTCCGCCGCGGCGATCCGGTCGACGAGTCGGTGCGGCTCGCTCGCAGCGGCGGCTCCGACTTCGTGTTTGTCGGCGCAGACGCAAGCGGCTACGCGCAGCGGCGGCAGCAGCGGCTGGAACGTGCCTGCCGGAGCGAACGGATCGAGCTCCGCGTCGAGAACACGATTGCGGTCGTGCCGGCGGGAAAGCTCGTTCCCGCCGGCCGCGACCATTACCGAGTGTTCACGCCGTACTGGCGACGCTGGCGGGAGACGCCGCTGCCGGCGCCGCTGCCCGCGCCAGGTCGTGTGACCGTGCCGGCCGAAATCGCGCGTGGCGGCCTGCCCTCGCCGTCGCGGTCGATGCGCGGCGGGGAGCGGGCAGCTCGGCGTCGCCTCGATACGTGGTCACGCGGCGGCTTGCGCAAGTACGAGACCGCACGCTACGACCTCGGCAAGGACGGCACGTCCCGGCTCAGCCCGTACCTCCACTTCGGTTGTGTATCGGCGACCGAGGTCGCAACGAGAGCGCGCGAGCACGGACTCGAGGCGGGCGAGTTCGCACGGCAACTCTGCTGGCGGGACTTCTATCTGCAGCTGCTGGCCGCAAATCCGCAGACGGTGACGGAGGACTTGCATCACCGCAACGGCGCGTGGCGATTCGACGACGACAGGCTGGCCGCCTGGGCCGAAGGCCGGACGGGCTATCCGATCATCGACGCGGGCATGCGGCAGCTGCAAACCGAGGGCTGGATGCACAACCGTGTGCGCCTCCTCGTCGGCTCGTTTCTGACGAAGACGCTCGGGATCGACTGGCGGCACGGCGCCCGGGTTTTCTTCGAGTTGCTCGTGGACGGCGACGTGGCGAACAACGTCGGGAACTGGCAATGGGTGGCTGGGACGGGGGTCGACACGCGACCGAACCGCTTCTTCAACCCGGTCGTGCAGGCGAAGCGTCTCGACCCGGACGGCGAGTACGTCCGCCGTCACGTGCCCGAGCTTGCCGACCTTACGGGCTCGAGCGTGCACGAGCCCTGGCGCGCGCCGCACTCCGCACGGGCGCCTGAATACCCCGGGCGAATCGTCGACCACGAGCGCCGTGCGGCACGAGCTTGACGGTTGGCGCTCGACCCACAGGCGTGAGATGGGCGGCGCGACCTACTCGGATGAGCGGGTGCGGCTCCGACGCGCCGTCGTCGAGCGCTCCTGCGAGGGCGCGCGCGAGCTCGGAGATCGCTACTGGTCGGCCGTCGAACATGCCAGTCGCGGGGCCGTTCGGCGGCGCGACACCGCGGGAGGCGTCGAGATGCGTTTGCTCGGCTTCGGGCCGTGTCTCCTTCGTTTCGGGCCGGCAGAACTCGAGGTCGGGACGGAGGTGTCGTGCCGCTATCCCGTCCGGGGCGGCCTGCTCGCCCGGCGGCCGGGCGGTGCGATTACCTTGACGCAGGCTGAACGGCCACGGCTCGAGCTAGGCGCCGCCGTGAGCGCGTTCGTGCCGCGGCTCGCCGTGCCGTTGCTCTACGTCGGGCTCCAGCACCGGCTCCATGTGAGCATCAGTCGGCGCTACTTTCGGAGCCTCATCGAGGAGGTGACGCCGTGAAGGCGGCGGTGCTCGGCGCGACGGGGTTCGTCGGACGCGCGCTCGTGGCGGTCCTCGCCGAGCGGATGGAAGTCGTTGCCGTCTCGCGGCGCGGCGACGCGCAGGAGCGCAGGCGCGTGCGCGCGGTCGCCGCGGACGCGACCGATGAGAGTGCGGTGCGGCGCGCTCTCGAGGGTGTCGACGTCGCGTACTACCTTGTCCATTCGCTCGGATCGCCGGAGTTCGCCGAGGTCGATCGGAGGGCGGCTACGGAGGTCGCCCGCGCGGCCGAGCGGGCAGGGGTCGCGCAGATTGTGTACCTCGGCGGTCTCGGGGACCATGCCGACGAGCTCTCGCCTCATCTCCGCAGCCGTGCGGAGACCGCGGCGACGCTGCGAGGTGGCTCGGTGCCCGTGACCATCCTGCGCGCCGCAATCGTCATCGGCCGCGGCAGCGCCGGTTTCGAGACGATCGTCTCGCTTGTCGATCGCCTGCCGGTGATGATCGCACCCCGCTGGGTGTCGACCCCGACCCAGCCCATCGCGCTCGCGGATGTCGTCGGCTACCTCGCGGACACCGCGGGGAACCCGGAGACGCTCGGACAGGATTTCGATCTCGGCGGTCCGGAAGTGCTGACGTACCGCGAGATGATCCAGCGAATCGGCTCGCTCCGCGGCCGCCGGCCAGCGATCGTCGAGGTTCCCGTGCTCAGCCCGCGGCTCTCCTCGTACTGGTTACACCTCGTGACACCCGTCCGCGCGCAGGTGGCACGACCGCTCGTCGAAGGGCTTCGAAATCCAACCGTCGCGCGCGACGAGCGTATCCGCACCGTTCTGCCGCGTGACCTCACACCGTTCGACGTCGCGGCCCGTCAGGCGCTGGATTCGTCTTTGCGCGCGCGGCTGGGCGCGACGCGCGGCGGCTCGTCCGGCTGTTTCGGATAGACGGGCGGCCACGGCGCGTCCCTGAGACCTGCGCCGCGATCCTGCTCGTGCAGCTCGAGCAGCGGCTCCAACGACTGCGCTCGCTCGTTCATGTTTTCCCACGGGTCGCCCGACGCCAGCCGCTCCGGAACGGTTTCGATCGTCAGCTCGTCTGGGTGGATCGTGTTGATCTCGTCCCACGTGAGGGGCGCCGAGACCTGGGCGCCGGGACGGGCGCGTACCGACCACGGGCCGAAAACGGTCTTGTGAGGCGCGTTCTGGTTGTAGTCGACGAAGACCCGGCGGCCACGCTCCTCCTTCCACCACGCTGCGGTGATCAGCTCCGGACGGCGACGCTCTAGCTCGCGCGCGACGGCGACGGCGGCGGCCCGAACCTCGTAGGAGTCCCAGTGCGGCTGCAGCCGCACGTAGACATGGAGGCCGCGGTTCCCGGTCGTCTTCGGGTAGCCGACGATTGCGAACTCGTCGAGGAGGTGGCGGAGCTCACCCGCCGCCGCCCGCACGCCGTCGAAGTCGACGCCCGGCTGGGGGTCAAGGTCGAGGCGCAGTTCATCTGCGACATCGGGACGATCGTGGCGGTACGGCCAGATGTGGAAGCCGAGGCAGGCGAGGTTGACGGCCCAGACCACGTGCGCCATGTCGGCGAGGACCAGCGCGCGGGAGGTCGTCCCGTTCGGCGTGCTGACGATCGTCGTCTGCAGCCATTCCGGCGCACTCTTGGGGACGCGTTTCTGGAAAAAGGAGCTGCCCTCCGCGCCGTGAGGAAACCGCTGCATGAGCGTCGGGCGCCCTCCCACGGCGCGCATGAGCGGCTCCGCGACGGCGAGGTAGTACCGCACCAGGTCGAGCTTCGTCTCTCCACGAACCGAAAAGAAGACCTTGTCGGGGCTCGTAACCTCCATGGTCCGTCCTGATACGTCGAGGACGTATGCGTCCGTCGCGGACATCAGGACGGCGCCGACGCCGGTGCCGCAGCGGGTTCCTCCACCACCGGCCCGCCGTCGAGGACGCGAAGCCCGTCGGGCGGTAGGTAGAGGCTCACAGGCTCGCCCTGCTCGAGCCGCACGGTCGGGGGCGTGCCGTCGTTCGCGACCGTCGCCTTCAGGAGATCGCCGCCGAGGACGCGGACGTGCACCTCGTACGACCCGCCGAGGAAGACGGCCCGCTCGACCATTCCGGGCAAGCGGTTCTCGTCCGAGTCCGTATGTGGCCCGATGCGGATCCGCTCGGGCCGGATCATCGCCTTGACCTCGCCGGACGCGTCGGTCGCCCCCTGGGCCGCAAGGCACGGCTTGCCGCCGATTCGCAGCATGCAGCGCCCGCTGTCCCGTCCGACCGCCTCGGCGCTGAGCAGGTTGGAGACACCGAGGAAATCGGCGACGAAGACCGTCCGAGGCTCTTCGTAGACCTCCTGCGGCGGGCCGGCCTGCTCGACCCGGCCGTCGCTCATGACGGCGACCCGGTCACTCATCGTGAGCGCCTCCTCCTGGTCGTGCGTGACGAAGACGAACGTGATCCCGAGCTCCGCCTGCAGCGACTTGAGCTCGACCTGCAACTCCTTGCGCAGCCTCGCGTCGAGCGCTCCGAGCGGCTCGTCCAGGAGAAGGACACGGGGCCGGAGTACGAGCGCGCGGGCAAGCGCGACCCGCTGCTGCTGGCCGCCGGAGAGCTGCGAGGCCTTGCGTCCGGCGAACTCGCCGAGCTTGACGAGCGCAAGGGCCTCTGCCGCCCGCCGCCGGCGCTCGTCCTTCGAGAGGCGGACGTACTTGAGTCCGAACGAGACGTTACCCATCACGTCCAGGTGGGGGAAGAGCGCGTAGCTCTGGAAGACGGTGTTGACGTTGCGGCGGTGCGGAGGCACGTTGGCCACGTCGGTGCCGTCGAGCAGGATCAGCCCGCTGGTCGGCCGCTCGAACCCGGCGATCATCCGCAGCGTCGTCGTCTTGCCGCAGCCCGACGGCCCGAGCAGCGTGAAGAACTCGCCCGGCGGGATGCGGAGATCGATCCCGTCGACGGCGACGGCGGTGCCGAACACCTTCGTCAGGCCTTCGAGCTTGATCTCACCCTGCACGCCTACACCTCGAGCGCCGCGACGTTGGCCGCCTCGCGGCCGCCGGCGAAGCGCCGGTAGAGGATAAAGGCCAGTGCGAGCGTGGCCAGCGTGATCACGAGCGCGACCGTCGCGATCGCGTTCAGCGCTGGCGTCGGCGCTCCGCGCGCGCTGGCGTAGAGGAGCATCGGCACGGTCGTCGTGCTCGCGTCGCTCGACAAGTACTGGGTGACGACGAAGTCGTCGAGCGAGAGCGCGAACGCGACCGCCGCGCTGGCGATGATGGCGGGCATCAGCAGCGGCAGCAGCACGCGCATCAGCTGGTCACGCGGCGGGGCTCCGAGGTCGGCTGCGGCCTCCTCGTACTCTGGCCCGATGGACGCCAGCCGCCCCCGGACCATGACGACGACGTAGGAGATCGTGAAGGTCACCTGGCCGATGGCCTGCGCCGGCGTGCCGAGCCCGATCCCCGGAAAGACGCGCAGGAAGAGGAGCAGCAGCGCGACGCCCATCACGATCTCCGGCGTCACGAGTGGCAGCAGCATGAGCGTGTTCACCGTGGTACCGCCAGGGCCGCGCCAGCGCTGCAACCCGAGGGCGAGCGTGACGCCGAGTGGCACCGAGAGCGCGACGCAGATCACGCCCAGCACCAGGGTGTGCTTCAGGGCGCTCTGCAGCTCCGGATCATGAAAGACGCTACCCGTGGCTCCTGTGAACCACCGCAGCGAAAACCCCTGCCAGGTTGTGCGCGACCGGCCGTTGTTGAAGGCGAACAGAACGGCGATCGCCACCGGCAGGATCGACCAGAGGATGTAGAGGACGGCGATGACGACCAGCGCGCGAGGCCGTGCCCACGGGTTCCGGAGCCAGGCCCTCACTCAGTCTCGACCATGCCGGCCCGCCGCGTCGAGCGGAGGTAGTAGTACATGAGCGCGAAGAGGACGACCGCGAGCAGCAGCGTGAGCACCGCACCCGTCACCTTCTCCGATCCCTGCCTGGTCAGCTGGTCGATCTGGTTGCCGATCATGTTGGTCTTGGTCGAGGCAGAGACCAGATCCGGCGTGAAGTAGTCGCCGAACATCGGCAGGGCCACGAGCACGCAGCCCGCCAGGATCCCCGGCATCGACAGCGGCAGCGTCACCCGGAGGAACGCGCTGGCGGGGCTCGCCCCGAGGTCCCTGGCCGCCTCGATCTGGCGCTGGTCGATTCGGTCGAGGGCCGCGTACAGCGGAAGGATCAGGAACGGGATGTAGCCGTAGACGAGCGCGAGAATCACGGTCGACTGCTGCCCTTCGAGCCAGCCTCCCGGCGCCGAGAGCAGGCCCAACGTGATGAAGAGGCGCTCGATGCCGAGGTCGTGGAGGACCGTCGTGCCCCAGCCGTTCGGCGAGAGCAAGTTGATCCAGGCCAGCATCCGCATCAGGTAGTTGATCCAGAAGGGCACGATCAGCAGCAGGAGGACGAGGCCGCGCCACCGGCCGGCATGACGGGCCGCGAAGTAGGCGACGGGGTAGCCGATCAGCAGGCACAGCGCCATGGCGACGGCCACGAACTCGAGCGTCCGCAGCGACACGGTGAGGTACTGCTCGCCGTGCCAGATGTTCCGGAGCACGTCGACGACGTAGCCGACGTTCCAGTCGAGCGGGTTCCAGAACGGCACCGGCTGCGAGAGCGTGTCCTGGTTCCCGAACGCGACCGCAACGACCGCGTAGAACGCGACCAGGAAGAAGATCGACAGCCACGCGACGCCGGGGAGAGCCAGAAAGCGCCAGGTCCACCGCGAGGTCATTCAGCCCGCCTTGAACTGCGACCACGCGTTGTCCCAGACCCGCTCCCCCTCGACGCTCAACTGGAGCAGCTCCTGGTTCGCCGCGAACTGGTCGGGTCGGACGACCGCCTTGGTCAGCGTCGGCGGGATCAGGCCCCGCGAGATGAGGGCCTGGGCGTCGATCGCCTTCTGCGGCGGCGTGTAGCCCGTGAAGTCGACGAAGTTCTGGTACGCATTGCGCTCGTCGAGGAGGAAGTCGAGGAACCGGTGGGCGAGCACCGGGCTCTTGGCCGTCCGGCCGATGCAGAGGAAGTCGTTCTGCACGACGCCGTTCTCGTCCGGCCCCCAGAACGAGAGCACGTTTGCCTTGACGCCCTTGGGGAGGTAGTAGAACGCGGCGCCCAGCAGGTCGCCGGACCAGGACTGGTGCAGTACGGTCGACCCCTCGGGCAGCGTCTGGAAGTCGGTGATCGTCACCTTCACGTTGCAGATGCCGTTCAGCTCGGACAGTTCCTGCTGCGAGTGCTTCACCGCGGCCGGCGACTCGGTGTTCAGGTCGGGTCGCACTCCCGCCCGCATCGCGTCTCGTTGCATCGGCATGCTGAGGGCGTCCTGCTTGTCGTCGAGGATGCCCACCCGTCCCTTGTAGGCCTGGGACTGCCAGAAGATGTCCCAGGGTACGTCCATCGAGGCAATGTCCTGCTTGACCTTGTCGTTTCGCCAGCCGATCCCGTCCATCCAGACGACGTAGGGGACAGTGAACCGGCTGCCACGGTCGTAGAACGGGTCCTGGAGCTCGGGCCAGATGTTCTTCAGGTTCGGCAGGTACTCGTGATTCAACGGCTGGAGCAGCTGCTGGGCGATCAGATCGACGATGTTCGAGCCGGTGAGGCCGATGATCACGTCGAAGGCCACCTGGCCGCTGGAGAGCTTCGCGATCGCCTCGTCCGCCGAGTTGTACGTCGCGATCTGCACCGAGGTGTTGAACTTCGCGCCGAAACGCTTGACGAGCGCGGGATCGATGTACGCGGCGTAGTTGTAGACGCGGAGCGGGCCGCGCTCGGGTGGCCGTCCAGCTGCGACCGGACGGTTGTTGGACGTGATCGCCCAGGTAACGGCGTTGTCCGGACGGGGCAGGGGCAGGCCGCCCGGGCCGGTCGGCTTGGCGACGACGAGCTTCGAGGCCGGCCCCGTGGGTCCGCCGCCTCCGGCGCCGATCGGCTCGGTCGTGTTCTCGCATCCGGCAAGGAGTCCGGCCGCGCTGACTCCAAGCGCCGATCCAGCCGCACCGCGCAACAGCTGACGGCGCGTCAGTCCAGACCGGTCCTTCGGATGCCGCATGAAGCACCGGGATTGAACCGGCGGCCTGACCGCGGAGTCAAGCGGGGTAGGATCGTCGCGCTGGAGCCGTGACGTCTGTGCGACATCTGTTCACGCCGCTCGCGCTCGGCACGACGGAGCTGCAGAACCGGGTCGTCTCGACTGCACACCAAACGACGCTCGTCGAGGATCACCTGCCGACCCCCGACTTCGTCGCCTATCACGAGGCCCGGGCTCGTGGTGGCGTCGGTCTGATCGTGCTCGAAGCGACGGCGGTCCACCCGACAGGCCTGCTTACTCCCCATACGCTCGGCGGCTACCTGCCGGAAATGGTCGCCGGATACCGGCGCGTCGCGTCGGCGGTCCAGCCGCACGGCACGCGGTTGTTCGTTCAGCTCTTCCACGGGGGCCGCGAGCAGATCGCGACGCCGCCAAGACCGCCTGCGGTGGCGCCCTCGGCCGTTCCGAGTGCCCGCTTCCGCGCCGAGCCGAGGTCACTTCGGTCGTCGGAGATCGAGGACATCATCGCCGGCTACGGCCGATCGGCGGCGATCGCAGCCGAGGGGGGCATCGATGGACTCGAGATTTCAGCCGCGCACCGTTACCTGATCGAGCAGTTCCTCGATCCAGCGCTCAACAGGCGCACCGACGCGTGGCGAGACGGCGCGCGGTTCCTCACTGCAGTCGTTCGCACGGTGCGAGAGGCCGCTCCTGGACTCTGCCTCGGCGTTCGTCTCTCCGCCGACTCGGAGCGCGCGGAGCGGATCGCCCCGATGCTCGCCGACGCCGGGATCGACTACGTGTCCGTCGCGCTCGGCGACTCCTCCAGCTATCGCGGGTCCGTCGGGATCGTCCCGCCTCCGCCGATCGCCGAGGCCGTCATCGAGGAGCATGCCGGCCGCTTCGCAGTCGGCCCGGCGCTGATAGCCACTTCGCGGGTGCTGGACGTCGAGGTCGCGGAACGCCTACTCGCCGACACCCAGGTCGATGCGGTCGGTATGACGAGGGCGCTCATCGCCGATCCCGAGCTTGTGGCGAAAGCACGTGCCGGTGCCGGCGGGATCGTCCGCTGTATCGGGTGCAACACGTGCATTGCGCACTACCACGCCGAGACGCCGATTGCCTGCGCCGTCAACCCGCGCACCGGCAGGGAGCTTCGGTTCGATCGGGAGCCGGCTCGAGTCGCGAAACGCCGCGTGGTCGTGGTGGGCGGCGGGCCCGCCGGGATCGCCGCAGCGGCCGAGGCGGCGCGCGGAGGCCACGAAGTGATCCTGTTGGAGAGAGAGCAGCGGCTCGGCGGCCAGATCGCGCTCGCGGGCGCCGCACCGGCAGGCAAGCGCATGGCCGGCGCCTTCCTGGAGAGTGCCGCACGCGACCTACAGCCTGTCGACGTGCGGCTCGGCGTGCGGGCGGGCTTGGACGAGGTGCTCGCGTTCGATCCCGCTGCCGCGCTGGTTGCCACTGGAGCCAGGCCGTACACGCCGCCGCTCGAGCTCGAGGGTGTGGAGGTGGTGCCTGCCTGGGACGTTCTCGCCGGAGCGCGTCCCGCCGGGGCTGACGTGATCGTCGCCGATTGGGGCGGCGACCCGTCAGGCCTCGATGCGTCCGAGCTGCTGGCCGCGGCGGGGAAGCGTGTGAGGCTTGCGGTCGCCTCGGTCGCAGTCGGCGAGCTCGTTCATCAATACCGGCGCAACCTCTACCTCCAGCGGCTTTATCGGGCCGGGGTCCCGATTCTGCACCACTATGAGCTTCACGGCGTCGCCGCCGGGGTCGTCTGTTTGCGGAATGTGTTCGCGCCAGAGCGCGTCACCGAGCTCTCGACGGACGCGCTCGTACTCGCGCTCGGGCGCGTCCCGGAGGACGACCTGGCGCCGAGTCTGGCCGGTGCCGGGGTGCGGGTGGAGGAGGCGGGTGACTGCCTGTCGCCGCGGTCGCTCGAGGAGGCGGTGCTCGAGGGGACGCTCGCAGCCCGGCGCCTCGTGGCATAGGGTCCTGACCGCGCGGTCAAACGTTGATGTGAGCCTGTGGTCGTTCCTGAGCTGCCTGCCGAGATCCGCGACCTGAAGGAGCGGGTTCGTCGCTTCGTCGAGGACGAGGTGTATCCCGTCGAGGACCGGATCGCCGCGCGAGGATCCATCGACGCCGGCGAGATCGACGAGCTGCGCCGCAAGGCGCGGGACGCCGGGTTCGCGATGCTGAACATGCCGCAGGAGTACGGCGGCACCGGTCTCTCGATGGTCGGCCAGGTGGCGATCGAGGAAGAGGCCGGGAAGGCGACGAACGGCCTCGGCTTCGCCGTCATCGACCGCGGCCCTCGGGAGCTCGCCGAGATCGCCACGCCAGAGCAGGTCGAGCGCTTCGTCGAGCCGATCGTCCGCGGCGACTACCGCGAGGCGTGGGCCCTGACCGAGCCCGGAGCGGGCTCGGACCTGTCTGGCCTGCAGACGAGCGCCGTGCGGGACGGGGACGGCTGGGTGCTGAACGGCGAGAAGTGGTTCGTCACGAGCGAGGGCGACCCTGGGGTCTATGTCGTCGCCGCCGTTGCCGACGGCGAGCAGGCGCTCTTCCTCGTCGAGCCCGGCGCGCCCGGGCTCGAGGTCGCGCGGACGCCGGCGTTCCTGCACGACCCGTACCTCGACCACCACCCCGAGATCGTCCTTCGCGACTGCCGGGTTCCCGACGCGAACCGCGTCCCGGCGAGCGGCGAAGCGGGCGCCAAGGAGTGGATCCTCGTCGAGCGCCTCTTCATCGCCGCGCGGTGCTGCGGCGCCGCCCGTCGCCTGCTCGATCTCGCGGCCGACTGGGCCGGCGATCGACAGGCCTTCGGCGCGAGCATCGCCGAGTACCAGGGTGTGTCGTTCCCCCTCGCCGACTCGCTCACCGAGTTGCTCGCCTCGCGGTTGCTCACGTACCACGCTGCGCACGCATTCGACGTGCTCGAGAACCGGAAGATCGTGCACGGGAAGGTCTCGATCGCGAAGCTCTACGCCTCGGAGACCGCGGGGCGGATAGCCGATCGCGCTGTCCAGGTTCTCGGAGGTCGCGGCTACAAGATCGACAGCCCCGCTGCGCGTCACTTTCGCGAGCTCCGCGTCGACCGGATCTGGGAAGGGACGAGCGAGATCCAGCGCCTGATCATCTCGCGCGCGCTGTTCACGCGCGGCGCCGGGCCCTACGTCGACTGGGAGTAGACCACCCGCGCGTCGAGGGCGAGTGCGGCGGTCGGCGTGACGAGGAGCGGGTTGATCTCGAGCTCGTCGATCTCCGGATGCTCGGCGGCAACCCGGGAGAGCGCGGCGGCTGCAGCGGCGGCCGCCTCGACGGCGAGCGCTGGGCGCCCGCGAGCTCCGGTGAGCAGCGGAGACCCCCGGAGCTCGAGCAGGCGCGCCTGGAGCTGCTCGGGGGGAGCGGGGGCGAGCGCGACGGCGACGTCGCGAAGAACCTCGGTGAAGATCCCGCCCAGGCCGACCAGGGCGATCGGCCCGAAGCGCGGATCGCGCCGGCAGCCCGCAATGAGCTCGAGGGATTGCGGCTCGACGATCATGCACTCGAGGGCGAAGCCCTCGGGCTGGAGGCGACCCGTCATGTCACGGAGCGCTCGCACGAGCGCCTCTTCGTCCTCGAGCCCGACGGCGACGCCGCCCGCATCCGACTTGTGCAGGAGACCGAGTGCTTTCAGCACCACGGGGTAGCCGAGGTCGCGCGCGGCCGCGCGCGCGTCCGCCGGCGACTCGACCCGCCGCGCCGGCGGGAAAGCCACGCCGGCTGCCGCCAGCAGCTCCCGCGCTCCGAAGTAATCCGCACCGCTCTGCGATCCGGCCTCGGCTCCGGCGAGGTCCGGGACGCCCTCCGGCGGCCGCACTCCGGCCACGCGCGCGAGCGCGCCGAGCGCCGAGCCGATCTCCCGGTAGACCGGGTGGCCCTGCTCGCGAAGCGCCTGGGCGGGGGGTTCCTGCCAGTACATGGTCTGGACGACGATCGGGCGGCCGGCGGCCGCCGCGGCGAGTCCCAGATCGCGTGCGGCCCCCGTCTCCGGGCCGCGCAGCTCGTCCGACGTGACGCTGTAGCCCCCGAGGTAGCCGGTGAGCAGCACCGCGTCGACCTCGCCGGATTCGAGCACCAGCCGCGGGACCCGTTCGTAGGAACGGAGATCCTGCTCGCCCGCGCCGGCGAAATCGACGGGATTGACGGTCGATGCGGTCGGCGGCATGACGGCGGCAAGGCGCCCCGACAGTTCCGGCGAGAGGGGTGGGAGCTCGAGCCCGACGGCGGCCGCCGCATCCGAGGCGACGACTGCCGACCCGCCTCCGTCCGACACGATCGCCAGCCGCCGTCCGCGCGGGCGGTTCGGCGCGAGAAGCAGCTGCGCGAGGTCGACGAGCTCGCGCGGGCTCGCCACGCGCACGATGCCCCCAGCGCGACACGCCGCGTCGACCGCGACGCTGTCGCTGACCAGAGCCCCCGTGTGCGAGCGCGCCGCGCGGACGCCGGCGGCGCTCATCCCGCCGGCGAGAAGCAGCACCGGCTTCCCCGCCTCGACCGCGGACTGCGCCGACCGAGCGAACTCCCGGCCGTCGCGGAAGTCCTCGCAGTAGACGCCGATGACACGGGTCTCCGCATGCTCGGCAAAGGCGGCGACCAGTTCGGCGGCCTCGAGGTCCGCCTGGTTGCCGAGCGATGCGAACCGTGATACACCGAGGCCGACGTCCACGGAGAGCAAGGAGACCTCCAATGCGAGGTTGCCGCTCTGGAACACGAGGCCGATCGGCCCGTGCGCGAAGTCGCTTGTCCCGAGATGCAGCTCCGCGGCAGCGTCGAAGACCCCGAGGCAGTTCGGCCCGAGCAGCACCGCGCCGGCGGCACGGACACGCTCGGCGACGGCCTGCTCGCGGGCTCGTCCGTCCGCTCCACTCTCTCCGAGACCGGCGGCGATCGCGACGATCGCGCGGGCACCGGCGTCGAGCGAATCTCCGACGGTCTCCTCGAAGGCCGGCGCGGGCACGGCGAGGACTGCGAGCTCGGGCGCATCCGGAAGGTCGGCGAGCGATCGGTAGGCCGGGCGCCCCAGCACTTCGCCGCCGGAGCGATTCACAAGATAGACCGCCCTGCGATGCTCGCCCTGGAGCGCCCCAACGGCGAGCCACTGGCCCCACTTCGCGGGATCGTTCGAGGCGCCCACCACGGCGACCGAGCGCGGCTCGAAGAGCGGGCGGAGGTCGCGTGACCGAGTGGCCATGGAAGAATCATCTCCGACGCCGATAGGAGGAAGCATGGCCGCGAGGACGACGACCGACCTGGACCGCGCGAGGATCGCCGAGCTGACGGAGAAGGAGCAGCGGCGGCTCGATGACCGGACGCAGGGCTCGAAGGCGCTCTACGAGCGTGCGAGGCAAGCGCTGGCCGGCGGCGTCGCCTCCGCCTACCAGGTGCGAGACCCGTGGCCGATCTACCTCGAGCGCGGAATCGGCTCCCGGGTCTGGGACGTCGACGGGACCGAGATGATCGACTTCCACAACGCCTACGGCTCGATGGTCCAGGGGCATGCACACCCCGCGATCGTCCGGGCCGTGCGAGAGCGGGTTGGCCTGGGTACCCACTTCGCCGCGCCGACCGAAGACGGCATCCTCGTCGCCGAGGAGCTGTCCCGCCGCTTCCGCCTCCCGCGCTGGCGATACGTGAACTCGGGAACGGAGGCGACGATGGACGCGATCCGGATCGCGCGAGCCGCCACTGGCCGAGACACGGTCGTCAAGATCTTCGGCTCCTACCACGGCCATCACGACTACGTGATGATCTCGATCGGCGTACCGTACGAGCAGATCGGCGATCGGGAGAAGTACGTGTCCCTGCGGTACGGCGAGGGGATCCCACAGGCCGTCACGGATCTGACCGTAGCCGTCCCGTTCAACGACGCGGATGCTATGGAGCGCCGGATCGACCGCCTGTTCGAGGAGGGCCGGCCGCCGGCCTGCGTGATCATGGAGGCGGCGATGATGAACCTCGGGGTCGTGCTCCCCGAGCCCGGCTACCTGCAGGCGGTGCGCGAGCTGACGCGGCGGCTCGGCGTGTTGCTCATCTTCGACGAGGTGAAGACGGGCCTCTGCATCGCGGCCGGCGGCGCCACGGAACGCTTCGGCGTCGCGCCGGACATGGTGACGCTCGCCAAGGCACTGGGCGGCGGCCTTCCCGCCGGCGCCATCGGCGGCACGGAGGAGGCGTTCGAAGTGGTCGAGGACGGGCGCGCCTATCAGGTGGGCACGTACAACGGCAACCCGCTGTCGATGGCGGCGGCGCGCGCAAGCCTCGAGGAGGTGCTGACGCCCGACGCCTACGGCCACCTCGACGCTCTGGAGGAGCGGATCCTCCGGGGTTGTCAGGACGTGATCGACCGCTACGCACTCCCGGGCTACTCCGTCGGGATGGGGGCGAAGGGGTGCGTGACGTTCTCGCCAGAGCGCATCGTCGACTACGAGTCCTTCAAGGCGTACCAGGAGAAGGAGCTAGCCGACCTCGCCTGGCTCTACAACATGAACCGCGGCGTCTACATGACGCCCGGCCGCGAGGAGGAGTGGACGCTCTCCGTCGCACACACCGATGCGGATTGCGACGCCTTCATCGCCGCGTTCGAGGAGATGGCCTCCGACCTGACTGCCTGAGCCGCAATCGCGCGCATCGGCCCGGGCCTTGAACGCTGGCGGCTAGAGCCTTACGATCGTCTGACATGTCGCCAGGGCCGGGGCCTGGTGACGCCAAGGAAGGGAGGACTTTCGGTGCGTAAGTTCCTTCTCCTGACTGTCGCCATCGCAGCATGCGCGGGGGCGGCGCACGTCGGAACGGCGCAGGCGATCGCGGCCTGCGGAACGATCACGTCGAGCACGACCCTCGCCGCCGACTGCTCAGCGCCGCTGATCGTGGGTGCGAGCGGGATTGTCGTCGATCTCGGCGGTCACTCTGTCGTGTGCAACTCCTCGCAAGCTGTTGGACTCAGCGTCCCGAACGGCACTTCCGCGGTGACCGTCCGGAACGGCAAAGTTCGCGCCAACAACGCCACGTGTCTCGAGGGCGTCAACGTGGAAGGTGACTTCAATCAGGTCACGTCGGTGACGGAGTCCGGGGGGAGCGATGGCTTCGTGGTCGGTGGGGACTCGAACACGTTGCTCCTAGCCACGGCCGCCTCGAACTTCAGTGACGGCGTGGCAGTCTTCGGGGACAACAACACGGTTCGCCAGGCCACGCTCATGGAGAACCTCAACGGTGCAGATTTCATCCTCGGCCACCGCAACACGATCACGCGCAGCAGGATCTTCCTCAACGAAACCGGGATCAGCGTTGACGGCGACGCCATGGACATCGATCAGAATCACGTGTTCCGCAACAACACCGGGATCTACTTTTCCGGCGGGTCGCAGCGCTCTGTCGTGTTCCTGAATCAGGCGTACCTGAACGAGGTCGGGATCCGTATCGACGACCTATCGTCCGGCTCCAACTTGGTGTTGGTCAACGGGTCGTACGCCAATTTCACCTGGGACATGGAGGACGACAACGCGAACTGCGATTCGAACCTCTGGTTCAACAACGTCTTCGGCACGGCGAACCAGAATTGCATTCACTAGAAAGGGAGGCCCACAGTGCGAAGACTATTTCTCCTCACCGTTCTCGTTGCGAGTTGTGCCGGCGCCGTCCACGTCGGTACCGCGCTGGCGATCGCGCCGTGCGGGTCGTTCACGGCCAGTACGACGCTGACGGCCGACTGCGCCGCGCCGCTGACCGTCGGCGGCAGCGGAATAACGATCGACCTCGGCGGGCACTCGGTCATCTGCGACGTTGCTGCTCCCTCGGGCGTCTTGATCCCGTTCTTCGTCTCCTCCTCGACGCTCAAGAACGGCGTCGTCCGCGGTGGCCTTTCGAGTTGTGTAAACGACATTCAGGTCGATGGCAGCTCCAACAACTTGACTTCGATTCGAGCCCGCGACGCTTCCAGCCACGGGTTCTTCGTTAACGGGGACTCGAACACGTTGCTCCTGATCACAGGGAACTTCAACGGCGACGGCGGCGTGGTTGTGTTCGGCGACGACAACTTGATTCGGCAGGGCACGTTCGCTGGGAACGGTGATGATGGGGCGGAGTTCTTCCTCGGCACGGGAAATGGGATCACGCGGAGCAGGAGCTTCCTGAACAGCGACAAGGGGATCATCGTTGGCGCGAGCGCCACGGTGGTCACCGAGAACCATTCGTTCTTCAACAGCATCGGGCTCTATTTCTCGGACGGCTCCGTCGGGTCGACCGCCGTTCTGAATCAGACGTATCAGAACAACATCGGCATCTGGATCAACAACACGTCCAAGAGCAACTCTGTCGTCTTCAACGGCTCGTACGCCAACCACACCTGGGACATGGAGGACGACAACGCGAACTGCGACTCGAACCTCTGGTTCAACAATTTGTTCAGCACTGCGAACCAGAGCTGCATCCGTTAGGAAGGAGGCGCGCGTGCGACGACTGCTGCTTCTGACTTTCCTCGTCGCGGCGTTCGCGGGCGCGGGCCAGGTCGCGACCGCCCACGCAACCTCGCCGTGCGGGACGATCTCGGCCAGCACGACGCTGACCGCCGACTGCGCCGCGCCGCTGACCGTCGGCGCCAGCGGGATCACAGTCGACCTGGGCGGCCACTCGGTGGTCTGCGACACCCCTGTCCTGCTTGCGTTCGAGATCCCACCCCAGATCTCGGGCGCGACGGTCAAGAACGGCTCCGTCCACGGCGGGCTCTCGAGTTGCTTCCAGGACGTACTCATCGAAGGGGCCTCCAACCAGCTCACGTCGTTTCGCGCGCTCGACGCCACCGGCACCGGCATTGTCATCTCAGGCGACTCCAACCGCCTCGTACTCGTGACCGCGAACTTCAACGGCCAGGACGGCCTGTCCATTGTCGAGGCCGACCATAATTTCGTTCGCCAGGGCACGTTCGCTGCGAACGGGCGCAACGGGGTGTCGCTCTCACTTGGCGACGTGAACACGATCACCCGCAACAGAACCTTCCTCAACGACGGCGACGGGATCCGCGTGGGCGCCGGGTCGACAGCGACGGTTGTGGACGAGAACCACGCCTTCCTCAACGACACCGGGATCGAGTTCACCCAGGAGTCGACCGCCTCGCTCGCGGCCCTGAACCAGACCTACCAGAACAACGTCGGCATCAGGATCGACGGCTCGACGGGAAACTCGGTCGTGCTCAACGGCTCCTACGCCAACCACACCTGGGACATGGAGGACGACAACACGAACTGCGACTCGAACAACTGGCTCAACAACCTCTTCTCGACGGCGAACCAGGGCTGCATCGGCTGACGACGGGCCGCTCCGGCGGCCCCGCTCTACTCGCGCTCGAGCAACCAGATTCCCAGGGCGACGCCCTCGAGAACGTTCCGATAGCCCGCCGGCGGGCGGAAGCGCGCGGCCGGCCGGAGCGGGACAGCGACGAGGATCTCGTCCCCGCGGATGAACGCGCAGACGTCCGGTCCGGACTCGACCGGCTCGTACGGTCCGGCGAAGGCCTCCGGCCTGCGCGCTCGAAGCTGAAGCGTCCGCCAGATCAGCGCCAGCTTGGCGCTCTCTTCGCGGGGCGGTGAGCCGCCAATGATCCCGTCGAGAAGTCGGCGCCTGAGCGCCCAGTCGACGGGCCGGCGGTTGTCGGGGTCGACGAGGTTGAGCGTCCACAGCTCGTCCCCCTGGTAGATGTCTGGAACGCCGGGGCACGTCAGCTTCAGGAGCGTCTGCGCCAGCGAGACACGCAGGCCGGCCCGTGCGACCTCGGCCGCGAACGGCCGGAACGTCTCGACGAACGGCTCGTGGTCGATGAGCCGACGCGCGAACTCCTTCACGCCCGCTTCCCACTCCTCGTTCGGCTCGAGCCAGTTGGTGTTCACCTTCGCTTCGCGCAACGCCTTCTCGAGGTACGCGTCCAGGCGCTCCGGCTCGATCGGCCAGGCGCCGACGAGGGTCTGGTAGATCAGGTACTCCTCATTCGCGTCCGGCGTGCCGCCACGTCGCAGCGGCGCATTGAGCCGCGACCAGGACAGGACCAGGTCGCGCCAATCCTCAGCGAACCAGGAGAGGGCACCGAGGCGCGCGCGGACGTCGCCGCTCCGCTTGGTGTCGTGAGTCTGCGTCGTCAGGAGCTGCTGCGGAAACCACTGCGCTCGCTCGAGGTTTCGTTCGTGGAAATCCTCGACCGGCAGCGAGAAGCGCCCCGGGTCGCCGCCGACCTCGTTCAGGGCGACGAGCCGGTTGTAGCGGTAGAACGCCGTGTCCTCGACCCCTTTCGCCATCACGGCGGGCGTGGTCTGCTGGAATCGGGTCACGAAGGCGTCATGGCCCGACTCCTCGAGGAGCAGCAGCTCGGCCAGCTGTGCCGGAAGGTGTGCCTCGCGAATCGCCTCGCGATCCAGCGCCTCGACCTTCCCGGTCTCGGGCTCGACGTATGTGCGGTAGATCGAGAGCGACGACAGGGCACGTGGCAGGTCGAACTTCTCCACACCGCCGAGGCGGCCGCGTAGCCACTCCACCTCGCGGGCGAACGTCGTCGACGCCTGCTCGACCTTCGCGTCGAACGCAACCTCCTCGAACTGCCGGCCCTCACCGGTGAGCTTCCGGTAGAGCGTCGTGAGCGACTCCTCCGCCTCCGGCTCGACGAACAGCGCGGTGACGTCGTTCGCAAACTCGTATCCCGTCGTCCCGAGGATAGGCCAGTCGCGGAGCTGCTCCCCGGGCTCCAGGATCTTCTCGGCCCATACACGCTCGATTCCCGCCTCGCGGAGCCGCTCGAAGTACCGCGCGGGATTCGCGAGGCCGTCGGGGTGGTCGATGCGGATCGCGCTCAACAGGCCTTCACGCACGAGCTCGATCACCTTGGCGTGTGTCGTCTCGAAGACGTCGGGGTCCTCCACGCGGACGCCGACAAGATCGTCGATGTCGAAGAAGCGGCGCGGGTTGCCGGTTCGCCAGTCGACGTCGAAGAACCGCCCGCGTGTGACCGGATCGCGCCAGAACGGGTTCTCGTCGCCGGCTGCCATGTGGTTCGGGACGACGTCGAGGATCACGCCGAGCCCGGCCCGGCAGAGCGACCGGAAGGCGGTTTCGCCGCCGAGGGCGTCGTCCAGTCGCGTCGGGTCGGCGACGTCGTATCCGTGCGTCGAGCTCGACCGTGCCTGCATGGACGGGGCGAGGTAGAGGTGGCTAACGCCCAAATCGCGGAGGTACGGCACGAGGTCGCGCGCCCCGTCGAAGTCGAGGTGCGGACGGAGCTGGAGCCGGTATGCGCAGCGGAAATCGGTCATGGTTTCGAGGGTGAAGGCGCTGGGTGCGGTTCCCGTAGGCGAAGAGCTCGTGGAGTTTCGCGTCTGGGCGCCCGCTGTGCGCACCGTCTCCGTCAGCCTCCGGGGCGAAACCCCCGGGCTCGGCGGGGTGGGAGGAGGGGTGTTCGAGGGCGTGCTCCCCGCAAGAGGGGGCGATACGTACGTCTACGTCCTCGACGGCGAGCGCTCACGACCGGATCCGTGCTCGCGCTCGCAGCCCGAGGGCATCCGTGGCCCGTCACAGGTGGTGGACACCGCGTCCTTCACCTGGACGGATGACGTCTGGACCGGCGTGCCGTTGGACGATCTCGTTCTCTACGAGCTCCATGTGGGGACGTTCTCGCATGCGGGGACGTTCGAGGGGGTGATCGATCGGCTCCCGCAGCTTCGCGACCTCGGCGTGACGGCGCTCGAGCTGATGCCGATCGCGACCTTTCCCGGGACGCGCAACTGGGGCTACGACGGCGTCTACGCGTACGCGCCGCATCCGGCGTACGGAGGGCCGGACGGCCTGGCGCGCCTCGTCGACGCCGCCCATGCCGAGGGCCTCGGTGTGATCCTGGACGTCGTCTACAACCACATCGGCCCCGGGGCGGAGGCGATCGCCGACTTCGGCCCCTACTTCACCGATCGTCACACCACCTTCTGGGGCGAGGCGATCG
>Ga0075425_100001016_pt1 | contig 26875 bp, 21 predicted proteins | sample SoiMethybrSBSTD4_FD_75300 | JGI IMG/M metagenome (GOLD analysis project Ga0075425, IMG submission 75300) | Bulk soil microbial communities from a Populus tree surrounding site in Tennessee, USA - Soil MetaG P. TD hybrid SBSTD4 | ecosystem: Environmental > Terrestrial > Soil > Tree plantation...
GTCGTGTGTCTCACCTGTTCGGAGGAGCTGACCGATGTATGACGAAATGATGGTCGAGCCGATGCGTCGGGAGTTGACGCAGCTCGGCATTCAGGAAACGCGCACGGCGGATGAGGTGGATGCCGTGCTCGGCGAGAAGAAGGGGACGGTGCTCGTCGTCGTGAACTCCGTCTGCGGCTGCGCGGCCGGCATGGCCCGCCCCGCGGTCGCGATGGCGGTCGAGCACGAGACCCTTCCCGACAGGATGATCACCGTATTCGCAGGCAACGACCGCGAGGCAACCGCGAAGGCCCGCGAGTACTTCGCCGGCTACCGCCCGTCGTCTCCCGCGATCGCGCTGTTCAAGGACGGCCAGGTCGTGAAGATGCTGGAACGGTGGCAGATCGAGGGACGCCAGGCGCACGACATCGCGTCGGAGCTGACGGCGGCGTTCGATCAGTTCTGCGCGGCGCCCGTCGCGCAGTAATCGCAACGAGGAACGAGTGACGAGCTCGTTCCTTTTTTTTGTAACACTACCTTGTATTGACAGCTACCGTGTATGGCCCTATTGTGCACGCATGGCCGATTCGCCGTTCTACGTGAACTGGACGACGCAACTTCGCAAGGGGCTGCTCGAGCTGGCCATTCTCAACGTCCTCGGCAATGACTCGCTCTACGGCTACGACATCGTTCGCCTGCTGAGCGACGTCGACGGCCTCGTGATCACGGAAGGAACGATCTACCCGATTCTCAGCCGTCTTCGCAACGAAGAATACGTGGAGACGTACATGGAGGAATCACCGAACGGGCCGGCGCGCAAGTACTACCGGCTCACGGCGAAGGGCCGCGAGGAATTGCGGCGCATGAATCACCACTGGCAGCGCCTGCACGAGTCGATCGGCACGCTGCGGAAGGAGCGGAAGCGATGATCGATCTGACGCCCGATGCGGAACAACGGTTCGAGAGTTACCTGACGCGGATGCGCGCGGCGCTGCGCGGGAGCGCGACGGGCGACGACGTCGAGCAGAGCGTGCGCGAGCACGTCGAGGTCGCACTCGGCGGCGTCGAGGGTCCCGTCAGCGCGGACCGCCTCGAGCCGGTGCTCGCGCAACTCGGCCCGCCGGAGCGATGGGTGAGCGAGGACGAGCTGCCGGCGTGGCGGCGGATGATGATGCGTCTCTCGCAGGGACCGGAAGACTGGCGCCTCGCGTACGGATCGTTTGCGCTCACGCTGCTGATGTTCGTGCTGATGCCGATCGGCGGCGTCCTGCTGCTGATCCCGGCGTATCTCGTGAGCCGCGCCTTCGTCGAAGTGCTGGCCTCGCGCGACGAGGCGATCGGCGCGCGACGATGGCTCGTGCTTCCTCCGGTCGTGATCGTGATGGCGATCGTCACCGGCATCGCGCTCATCGCGCCGATCGGCGCGGCGGTCTCGATCGGCCTCCGCGACCTCGACGACATGTTCTCGACGGTCGCGCGCATGCGTTACGACACGGGCTTTCTCGCCATGTCCGCCGGCGTGTGGTGGATCGTGCTCGCAGGCATCTACTCGATCGTGTACCGGCCGTATCGCGCGGCGTTTCTGCCGCTCACCGCGAGGCTCCGCCGCGGTCACGCGCTGGTGCTGACGCTCGTCGGTGCGGTGTTCGCGGCGATCGGGGCCGTACTGCTGTTCGTGGTTTGATTCTTGTAGTTGCGGTCATGCATGACCGACTTCGAAGACCGCATTCGCCGCATGGCCCGCGAGGCGATGGCGGAGATCGGGCGCGATGAGAGCGAGATCCGCGACGTGACCGAGCCGCCCGGCGCGGATTATTGCGTCATCACCTTCACCGACGAGCAGCACAAGCCGATCGAGATCCCGAAGCCTCTCGGCGCCGGCGATTCACAGGAGCTCGACGAGGTCCGAAGGGCCCTGCAGTACCGCTTCGGAACGTGAAGCGTTCGTCAGCGCGCTTTTCGCTTGCGCTCGACCGGCGGCGGCTCGATCTCCGACGGCGCGTAAAACGACCTTCCGCGTACGTTCTCGTCGACCGACAGGCCGTGCTGCAGCGGCGGGAACGCACGCTGCTCGCAGTCCATCCGCTCGCACAAACGGCACGTCGTTCCGATCGGTACCGCGGCCTCGAGGTTGTCGAGGTCGTAGCCGTCCGCGTAGACGAGCTTGCGCGCGTCTTTGACCGGACATCCGATGCCGACCGCCATCAGCATGTCGCCCGAGGCGAAGCCGCCGTAGCTCTTGCGGATCGTGCGCGCGACGCAAAAGTACGCGGTGCCGTCCGGCATCTTCGAGAGCTGCGTGCGGATGCGGCCCGGCGTGAGAAACGCGGCGTGCACGTCCCAGCGCGGACACGATCCCGAGAAGCGCGCGAAGCGAATGCCCGTCCCCGAGAATCGTTTCGAGATGTTGCCCGCGATGTCGACGCGCACGAAGTGAAACGGCACGCCCGGCGCGTCCTTGCGGCGCATCGACGTGAGTCGATGGCACACCTGCTCCCAGCTCGCCGTGTAGTGATGCTGCAGCAGCTCGATGTCGTACCGCACGTCCTCGGCGATGCGCAGGAACTCGTCGTACGGCATCAGCAGCGCCGCGGCGAAGTAGTTCGCGAACGCGATGCGACAGAGCTTGATCGATTCCGGCTTCGTCAGCAGCGTTTGCGATCGCTCGATGATCGCGTTCATCTCGCGTCCGGCATCGAGCAGTCCGATCTGATGCGCGACCTGGAACTGACGGCTCCACGGCGAGAGCACCTCCGACAACGACAGCGTTCGGCGCTCCGGATCGAACCGGCGCACGGCGTTGTTGTCGCGACTCACCGGCGCGAGCTTCACTTCGATCTGATGCTCGTCGGCGAGATAGCGAACGAGCGAGCGATAGACGTCGGAGCGATCGCTCTTCGCGCGGGCGGCGATCTCTTCCGCCGCGCGCTCGAGCTCCGGAAAGTAGTTGAGGTTCTGCTGGATCACGTCCGACACCTCCTCGGACGGCAGGTGCTGCGGATTCGCGCCCATGAAATCGTCGATGAGCTTTCCCGAAAGCGCGGCGCCGCTCGCCACCGATTCGCGATACGCGTGATAGAGCGAGATCACCGCGCGCGACGCGGGGCCGTTTTCCGCGAGCTCACGCACGTCGTTCGTCGTCAGCTGATGCTCTTCGAACAGCGGGTCGCCGAAGATCTCCTGCAGGTCGGCCGCGAGCCGCGTGTGGCTGTCGTCGGCGAACGTGCCGAGGTCGACGCTGAAGATCTGGGCGAGCTTGACGAGAAGGTGGGAGGGGAGGGCCCGCTGGTTGTGCTCGATGAGGTTTAGGTAGCTCGGGGAGATCTCGAGCCGCGAGGCGAGCTCGGTCTGGGTCAGGTGCTCGCGGCGGCGGAGCGAGCGCACTTTGTTGCCGAGTTTGAGCTGCGGAGCCATGGCGTCGTCCTAGCGTGCAAATTTACAACCATTGACAACTTTACAGATGAACCTTGACATGTGATTTCAGGCTAACTTATTGCAGAGCTGTATTTTGTTTACGTTGGCAGGTTGCATGCTCATTATTTTACACGATGACGGACGTAACGATCATGACTGAGATCGCAGTGCAGGGCGAGGTGCGCCAGGCGTGGGAGCCGATCCTCACGGATGACGCTCTCGAATTCGTGGCGATGTTGCATCGCGAATTCAATCCGCGCCGCGAGGGGCTGCTTCAGGCGCGGGAAGAGCGAAAAGCGCGCCTGGATGCGGGCGAGCTGCCGGACTTCCTCGCCGAAACGAAGGAGATCCGCGACGGTGACTGGAAGGTCGCGCGGATTCCGCCCGACCTCATCGACCGGCGCGTCGAGATCACCGGCCCGGTCGACCGGAAGATGATCATCAACGCCCTCAACTCCGGCGCGAACGTCTTCATGGCGGACTTCGAGGACTCGAACGCGCCGACGTGGGCGAACAACATCGAAGGCCAGCTCAACCTCTGCGACGCGGTGCGCCGCACGATCACGTTCCAGAGCGGCGAGAAGCAGTACAAGCTCAGCGAGAAGACCGCGACGCTGGTCGTCCGTCCGCGCGGATGGCACCTCGTCGAAGAGCACGTGCACGTCGACGGCAAGCCCGTCAGCGCGTCGATCTTCGACTTCGCGCTCTACTTCTTCCACAACGCGAAGGAGCTCATCGCGCGCGGCAGCGGTCCGTACTTTTATCTGCCGAAGATGGAGTCGCACCACGAGGCGCGGCTCTGGAACGACGTCTTCGTGCTCGCGCAGCAGGAGCTCGGCATCCCGAACGGCACCATCCGCGCGACGGTGCTGATCGAGACGATCCTCGCCGCGTTCGAGATGGACGAGATCCTCCACGAGCTGCGCCATCACTCGTCCGGTCTCAACTGCGGCCGCTGGGACTACATCTTCTCGTTCATCAAGAAATTCAGATCGCGTCCGGAGTTCATCACGCCGGACCGCGGGCAGATCACGATGGACAAGGGCTTCCTTGCGGCCTACGTCGATCTGCTGATCAGTACCTGCCATCGCCGTGGGATTCACGCGATGGGCGGCATGGCCGCGCAGATTCCGATCAAGAGCGATGTTGCCGCGAACGACGCCGCGATGGAGAAGGTGGAGCTCGACAAGCTGCGCGAAGCGCGCGCCGGACATGACGGCACGTGGGTCGCGCACCCCGGCCTCGTCAAACTGGCGAAGCGGATCTTCGATGCGCACATGCCGAACGCGAATCAGATCAATCGCGTGAAGAAGGTGAACGTGACTGCCGCCGATCTGCTGCAGGTCCCGGCCGGAACCATCACGGAGAAGGGCGTTCGCCAGAACTACAACGTCGGCGTCCTCTACCTCGAGGCCTGGCTCGGCGCACTCGGATGCGTCCCGCTCTACAACCTGATGGAAGACGCGGCGACCGCGGAGATCTCGCGCACGCAGCTGTGGCAGTGGATCCATCACGGCGCGCATCTCGACGACGGCCGCGTCGTCGACGCGGATCTCTATCGCCGCATTCGCGACGAGGAGCTGCGCGCGATCGGGCCGCGCCCGCACATCGAAAGCGCCGCGCGTCTCTTCGACGAATTGATTCTCAACGACGAGTTAGCCGATTTCCTGACGTTGCCCGCATATCGCGAATTGCTCGCAATCGAAAAAGAGGGAGCTGACTGACATGGCCAGACTGAAGGAAGTGCGTGACCCGAAGAAGATCGAGCGCGACTGGGACAACAGTCCGCGCTGGGACGGCATCGTGCGCGAGTACACCGCGGACGACGTGCTGCGCCTGCGCGGATCGATCGACATCGAGTACACCCTCGCGCAACTCGGCGCCGACCGTCTGTGGCGTCTGATGCACGAGGAACCGTACGTCTCCGCTCTCGGCGCGCTGACCGGCAATCAGGCCATTCAGCAGGTGCGCGCCGGTCTGAAGGCGATCTACCTCTCCGGATGGCAGGTCGCGGCGGACGCGAATCTCGCGGGACAGATGTATCCCGATCAGTCGCTCTATCCCTCGAACTCCGTGCCGCAGGTCGTGAAGCGCATCAATCAGGCGCTGCAGCGCGCGGATCAGATCGAGTCGGTCGAAGGCAAGAACGGCACGCACTGGTTCGCGCCGATCGTCGCCGACGCGGAGGCCGGCTTCGGCGGATGCCTCAACGCGTTCGAGCTGATGAAGATGATGATCGAGGCCGGCGCGGCGGCGGTCCACTTCGAGGACCAGCTGGCCTCTGAAAAGAAGTGCGGTCACCTCGGCGGCAAGGTCCTCGTCCCGGTGTCGCAGTTCATCAAGACGCTGCTCTCAGCGCGACTGGCGGCGGACGTCTGCGGCGTCCCGACGGTTCTCGTCGCGCGCACCGACGCGCAAAGTGCGACGCTGCTCACGAGCGACGTCGACGAGCGCGATCAGGAGTTCACGACCGGCGAGCGGACGCCGGAAGGTTTCTTCCGCATCAACAACGGACTGCAGATGGCGATCGCGCGCGCGATTGCGTACGCGCCGTACGCCGACGTGCTGTGGTGCGAGACCTCGACGCCCGACCTCGCCGAGGCGCGGGAGTTCGCGGAGAAGGTGCACGAGAAGTTTCCGGGGAAACTGCTCGCGTACAACTGCTCGCCCTCGTTCAACTGGGCGAAGAAGCTCGACGCGCAGCAGATCGCGACGTTCCAGCGCGAGCTCGGCGCCCTCGGCTACAAGTTCCAGTTCGTCACCCTGGCCGGCTTCCACGCGCTGAACTACTCGATGTTCGAGCTCGCGCGCGAATACGCGAAGGAAGGGATGACCGCCTACTCGCGGCTGCAGCAGGCCGAGTTCGCGGCGGAAGCGAACGGCTACACCGCGACGCGCCATCAGCGCGAAGTGGGCACCGGCTATTTCGATGAAGTGGCAAAGATCGTGAGCGCCGGATCGTCGTCGACGACCGCGCTCGAAGGTTCAACCGAAGCAGCTCAGTTCTGAGCGGAGAAACGCACATGGAAGACATCCGGACGTATCGATTCGAAAAAGACGACAACTGGCAGATCCCGGACGACGAACGCGAAGAGTGGAGCGTGGCGCCCGACGACGAGGTGCCGTTCCACGTCCCGCGCGACTGACGATTTCGTTGTGGAGTGCGGCAGCCGCAGCTGCCGCTTTGCTTTGCGGCAGCCGCAGCTGCCGCGACTGCGGTCGCGGCAAGGCAAAGCGGCGACTGCGGTCGCCGCACTCCAGGTAAAATCGCGCGCCATGTTCCTTTCCCTTGCCGCTCTTCTCTTCTCACTCTCGGACATTCCTGTCGCTCCGGCGGAGGCAGTGCCTCTGCCGGACGGATTGATCACGCAACGACTCGTGGCCGGCACCGGCACGGAGAAGCCGGTTGCCGGTGATCTGCTCGTCGTGCGCTACGCGTTGTGGCGGCCGAACGGCACCGTCGAAAAGATCGAGGCGCCGCGCAAGGCGAAGATCACGCTCGCGCAGATGCTGCCCGGCTGGCGCGAAGCCGCGATGATGATGGTCGTCGGCGAGAAGCGCCGCGCGTGGGTGCCCCACACCCTCGGCGCGGGAAAGATTCCTGAAGGCCAGTCGTACGTCATCGACACGGAGCTCGTCGAGCTCTATCACGCGCCGGAAACGCCGGCCGATCTGACGGCGCCGCCCTCCGACGCGACGCGCACGGAATCGGGCCTCGCGTACAAAGTGCTGCGCGCCGGAACCGGTACGGAACATCCGAAACGCCACAGCACCGTGACCGTGCACTACACCGGCTGGACCGGCGACGGCCACATCTTCGACAGCACCGTGCTGCGCGGCGAGCCCGCCGAGCTCTCACTCGACGGCGTGATCAAAGGGTGGACCGAAGGCCTGCAGCTCATGATCGCCGGCGAGAAAACGCGCTTCTGGATCCCCGCGAAGCTCGCCTACGGCAACGAGCGTGGCAAACCGCAGGGGATGCTGGTGTTCGACATCGAGCTGGTGGGGATCAAGTGATCCCCGCCGAGTCGTAGATCTCACGAACGTTCAGCTTTGCGCCGATCGAGGAGAGATCAGCGATCTCGCCGTCGCGAATGACGACTGAATTCCACACGTTTTCTTCGCGGGTGCGGACTTCGATCGACCGTTCCCGATACGAGACGAGCACGTATTGGTTGAATGTGGGGATGCTCCTGTAATGCTCGAACTTCGCACCCTTGTCGAACCGCTCGGTGCTCGGACTGAGGACTTCGACCAGGAGCGTCGGATTGACGACAGCCTGCAGTTCCGTTGTGTCTATTTCGACGACGCCGCAAACGACAGCGACATCAGGAAAGGTGGTTAGACCGCTTGTGGTCCGAATGCGCAGGTCTGAGCTGTATGTGCGGCATTTCGTGCCGGCAAGCTGATTCCCCAGAGAGGTGATGATCGCAGCCGCGAGGGCGGCGTGCTCCGGCGAGCCGCCGCCCATCGCATAGATCTGACCATCCAGATACTCATGTTTCGTATTGCTGGATCTTTCGAGCCAGACGTACTGCTCATACGGGTAAAAAACCTCATGTGGCTGCGAAGACATGCCTCAATTCTACTGCCCCGCAATCGCCGGCGGCGCTTCGCCGAGGATCGTGCGGGCGGAGTCGGCGAGACGGATGAATTCGTCGCGCAGGCCGTCGAGGTCTTCGCCGCGCGAGATGCGGGCGAGTTGCAGCACATCCTTGAAGGTCGCGTTGCCGCGATGCGGCGAGTGGCGCAGGAGCATGCCGAACTCCGCTACCGCGGCGGCGAACTGCAGGTCGGGTGATGCGTCGTACGCGCTCTTGCCGCCGTCCTGCGCGATCGATTCGATCGGCAGGCTCGTTTCGCCTTTCGGGAACTTGTAGCGCAGGCGCACCGTCGCGATGCGCGCGCCGGTCGTGTTGCGGCGCGGCGTGAATTCGTACAGCGCGGTCACGGTGTGGCCCGCGCCGAGATCGCCCGCGTCCTTCGTGTCGTCCTCGAAATCCTTGTTCGCGAGCGCGCGGTTTTCGTAGCCGATCTGCCGGTAGGACTCGACGAGCGCCGGGTCGAATTCGAGCTGCACTTTCACATCCTTCGCGATGGTCACGAGCGTTCCGGTGAGCTCGTGTTTGAAGACCTTCTCCGCTTCCTTCAGCGTGTCGAGGTACGCGTAGTTGCCGTTGCCCTTGTCCGCGAGCAGCTCGAGCACGGAGTCGCGATAGTTGTCGTCGCCGACGCCGATCGTCGTCAGATAGACGCCGCTTTTGCGCTTCTCCTCGATCAGCTTCTGCAGCGAGTCGAGATCCGAGATGCCGACGTTGAAGTCGCCGTCGGTCGCGAGGATCACGCGGTTGTTGCCGTCGGCGATGAAGTTGTCGCGCGCGATCTGGTACGCGAGCTCGATGCCCTGACCGCCGGCGGTCGATCCGCCGCTCTGCAACGCGTCGAGCGCGGCGATGATGGTCTTCTTGTCGGCGCCCGACGTCGGCGGCAGCACGAGACCCGCCGCTCCCGCGTACACGACGATCGACACCTTGTCCTCGGCGCGCAGGCGATCGACGAGCACGCGCATCGCGGACTTGATCAGCGGCAGACGTTCCGCGGGCGCCATCGATCCCGAGACGTCGAGCAGGAACACGAGGTTGTTCGGTGCGGCCTGCCACTCCTCGAGATTGCGACCCTGAATGGCGATGCGCAGCAGACGGGTCTTCTCGTTCCACGGGCATCCTGCGACTTCGGTCGTGATCGAGAACGGCTCCGCACCGGCCGGCTGCGGCAGCCGATAAGAGAAGTAGTTGATCAACTCCTCGATGCGCACGGCCTCGGGCGGCGGGGTCAGGCCGCGAGTGAGAAACCGGCGCACGTTCGCGTACGACGCGCGATCGACGTCGATCGCGAAGGTCGTCGTCTTCTCCTTCGTCGCATCGACGATGTCGTGCTCGTGCAGCGGTGCGTACTGCGGCGCGTCGGCGTGCGCGTCGAGCCCATCGACGACGAACTTCCTGCCGGGCGTCGCCATCGCCGTCACGGTGATCGTTTCCGCGACTTCCGCCAGCTTCATCTGCGTCCAGACGCTCGTCGCCTCCTTCGTCGTCGCGAGGATGCGATTGGTTCTCGTCGTCAGGCCGGGGAGCTCGACGCGAATCGTGTGCTCGCCGGGCGTCACCGCGACGAATCGGTAGCGGCCATGCACGTCGGAGACGAGCGAGAACGTTCGGTGATTCGGATCGGAGAGCGTGATCGTCGCACCCGGCAGCGGATTGCCGTCGAGCACGACGATCCCTTCGATCACCGCGCCTTTTGCCTGCGCGGCGACGGTCATCGACCGCGGCGCCTTGTGCGCGGTCGAACATCCGGCGATGACGAAAAAGAAAACAACGAGGGCGGCTGCGAGTCGTTTCATGGCTACCTCCTCAATGCCACGGATCGTGTGCATTCACTCTGCCGCGTGGTTGCAATGCGTAAGTCGTTGAAAGGATTCGAAGGCGGTTCGTGCGCGCGCATTCGCGATTGAGAAAAGTGAATGCGCGCGCACGGCGGCGAAGATTTGTAACAGCCGTCATCCTGAGCGAAGCGAAGGACCTCTCCTGCGCCACACTCGGCGACGAAGAGGTCCTTCGCCGTCCCTTCGACTTCGCTCAGGGCATGCTTCGCGGCTCAGGATGACGGGAATTCACTGCTGCATCGCGATTCGGCCCTCGCCGGTGATGGCGCGCGATGCGTCGACGAGGCGGATGAATTCCTCGCGCAGACCTTCGAGATCCGCGCCGCGCGACACGCGCGCGAGCTGCAGCACGTCCTTGTACGAGGAGCTTCCGCGATGCGCGGAGTTGCGCAGCAGCATGCCGAATTCCGCGACCGCGGCCGCGAACTGCATGTCCGGCGAGGCGTCGTATGCACTACGTCCCTGATCGACGGCGTTCGCGGTGAGGAGCTGACTGGCGACGCCGTTCGGATCCTTGTAGCGAAGACGCAATGTTGCGATCTCGCCCGCACCGCTCCCTTCCACCGGCGTGATCTCGTACAGCGCGGTCACCGAATGTCCGGCGCCCAGCTCGCCGGCGTCCTTCGTGTCGTCGTCGAAGTCCTCGTTCTTCAGCGCGCGGTTTTCGTAGCCGATCTGGCGATACGACGCGACGCGCTCCGCATTGAACTCGAGCTGCACCTTCACGTCCTTCGCGATCGTCACGAGCGTTCCGGTGAGCTCGTGTTTGAAGACCTTCTCGGCTTCCTTGAGCGTGTCGAGGTAGGCGTAATTGCCGTTGCCCTTGTCCGCGAGGAGCTCGAGCACGGTGTCGCGATAGTTGTCGTCGCCGACGCCGAGGGTGGTGAGGAAGATGCCGCTGCGGCGCTTGTCTTCGATGAGCTTCTGCAGATCGTCGAGGCTGGAGACCCCGACGTTGAAGTCGCCGTCGGTGGCGAGGATCACGCGATTGTTCGCGCCGTCGCGGAGGTTGTCCTGCGCGACTTTGTACGCGAGCTCGATGCCCTCACCGCCCGCGGTCGATCCGCCCGCTTCGAGATTGCCGATCGCTTCGAGGATGTCGTCTTTGTTCGCGCCGGAGGTTGGCGGCAGCACGAGGCCCGCCGCGCCCGCGTACACGACGATCGCGACTGAATCCTGCGGGCGCAGCTGATCGACGAGCAGACGGAACGCGGACTTGATCAGCGGCAGACGCTGCGGCGGCGACATCGAGCCGGAGACGTCGAGCAGGAACACGAGATTGTTCGGGGCCATTTTCCACTGATCGAGGTTGCGGCCCTGGATGCCGATGCGCAGCAGGCGATGGTCGCTGTTCCAGGGACAGCCGGCCACTTCGGTCGTGATCGAGAACGGCGCGGTGCCGTTCGGCTGCGGGTAGCCGTAGGTAAAGTAGTTGACCATCTCCTCGATGCGTACCGCGTCGGGCGGCGGGGCCTGACCGGCGGTGAGGAAACGGCGGATGTTCGCGTACGACGCGCGATCGACGTCGATGGCGAACGTCGTCACCGGTTCCTTCTTCGCGTCGGCGAATGCGTGCTCTTCGAACTTCGCGTATTCGGGCTCGGGCTTCGGCTCCGCGATCTCGTACGCGTGGACACCCACGACTCCACCCGCGACGCCGCCGACGACGCCGCCGACCACCCCACCCACCACTCCGCCCTCGACGCCCTGCTCGGCGACCGATGCCGGCGGAGGTGGAGCCGGCGGCGCCGGGAGTCTGCCGGGATTCGAGAGATCGGCTCGTTTTTGCGCGGGCGGCCGGAGCAGCGCCGTTTCTTCTTTCTTGCATGCCGTGGCGAGAACGAGCAGCGCCGCGACTGAGGCGAGGATGCGTTTCATGTTTCCCCCTTCGCTTCCCTTAGAAACGAAGAGGGGCGATCAGAAAACCATCTCGTCGTCGTGCAGGCCGAAATAGTGGCCGAGCTCGTGGATCACGGTCTCCCGGATCTCGTCGACCGCCTCGCGCCGCGTGACGGCAATGCGCAGGATCGGGCCGCGAAAGATCGCGATCTGATCGGGAAGCACGGGGAGCATGTCGTATCGGCGCTCGATGCGCGGCACGCCGCGATAGATGCCGAGCAACTCGTCGCCTTCCTCGGCATCGTCATCGAGTGCGTCGAGATCCTCGTCCGTCGGCTCCTCCTCGACGACGATCGCGACATTGTCGAGAAGGTCCTTGAACTCGCGCGGCAGTTCCGCGATGGCCTGTTCGACCAGGGACTCGAAGTCGCGAGGGGTGAGGCGCATGACGGGTAGTCGGTGGTCGGTAGTCGGTAGTCGGTGGAGTCGGGAATCGGCGTTACACCGACTACCGACAACCGACTACCGACTACAGCGCGAAGCGCCTACCATCCCGGCGTGATGTTGAATCCGTAGATCACGCTCTCGCCGGGACGCTGGAACGGTTTCGCGGCGAAGAATTCGATCGGGATGTAGCTGAGGAGAATGCGCACGCCGACGCCGACGCTGAAGACCGGCACGCGCTCGCTTGTATTCGTCGCGTATTTGAGCTTCACGCTCTCGTCCTTCGTCCACGCCGCGGCGCCGTCGACGAACGTGAAGAGCTCCGTCGGGAGGAACGGCGCGTTGATCAGCCCGTACTCGCGCGTGCCGAACAGCGGAACGCGCAGTTCGACGCCGGTCGCCGCGATGTGCGTGCCGATCAGGCGATCGAGAACGGGACAGCTCACGTTCGATTCGCATTCGACGGGGTTGATCGTGTACGGATCGTAGCCGCGGCCGATCGAGCCGGAGCCTACGTACAGCGGCGTGAGGTTCGGATCGTCCGCACCGTTGCCGTAGCGGCCGTAATACAGGCCGCGGATGGCGACCGTCAGCGGACGCAGGAACCAGTACTTGCGCCAGTCGGCGAGCGCCGTCTGAAATTTGATGTCGCCGGTCAGCGCCTCGACCTCGTAGTGATAGCGCGTGCCGCGAACGGGGGAGATGAATCCGTACGTCGAGCTGTCGCCGACGAACGCCACCGATGCGGTGCCGAGATTGATCGTCTGTTTGTCGATCGTGGAGCTCTGGCGATCGACGATGTTGCCGTTGCGATCGACGAAGAAGATATCGTTGAGAAATTTGAATCCGTACTGCTGCACGCCGACGGACCCTTCGATGCGCCGCGTCACGCTGAACGGATACTGCGCGATCGTCGACACGTCGGTGATGGTCTGGACGATCAGGCCCTGCTCGTAAATCGTGAGGTCGGTTGCCGGATCGAAGCTCACGTTGACGGCGGTCGTGGAGATGTACGGAATGCGCAGCGCGTCCGCGCCCCAGTTGAAGCGGTGCTTCTGATTCAGATAGAAGACCTCGCCGCCGATCTGATCCTGCAGACCGACGCCGCTGCCGCTCGATGTGCCGCCGCCTTCGAACGTGAAGCCGACGTTCTGCTGGCCGAGGATGTCGCTGAACCACGCGCTGACGCTGCCGCCCGCGCCGAAGCCGTACTGACCGACGCCGACGCCGAGCGTCGGAGGTCCGAGGTAGGCGAGATGGAGATCGTTGCTGTACGGAAGCTCCTTGAAGTCGGCATCCGATGCCGGCAGTCCCTCTTCGGGACGCGAGAGATACGCGGTGATCTCCGACCCCGTTCCCCGCAGCGGCGGCAGCAGCGCCGGCCTCGGAATGCCGCTCGGCATTTCGGTGACCGTCACCGCGCCCTGCGAGTTCGCGGGGATCGTGTAGAGGTTGTAGTTGTCGTCCTCGAACATCGAGAACGCGATGTCGCCCGTGCGCGCGACGCTCAGCGCGGGCGCGATTTCGGTGATGCCGGCGACGCCGGTGCGCACGTGCGTCACGCGCGAGGTCTTCCCGTCGTTGAGGTCGTAGCGATAGATGTCCGCGATGCCTTCCGGATTCGCGATGAAGTAGATCGAACGGCCGTCCGCGGAGAACTGCGGATTGATGTGCTTCGCGTTCGCGAAGATCGGGATGTTCTTCACCGATCCGGTATCGATGTCGATCGTGTTCAGGGTCAGCTTCGAGAACTTGAGCTGCTCGACGACCGTGCCCGGGCCGCGATCGCTGACGAACGCGATGGTCTTGCCGTCCGGCGAGAACGTCGGATGGAGATCGGCGAACTTGTCGGCGGTGAGACGGCGGACCTGCTTCGTGTTGAGGTCGTAGAGGAAGAGATCGCTCACGCCGGTGGTCTGTCCGGAGAGCACCATCGTGTGACCGTCGGGCGACCACGCGGCGTTCACGATCGCCTCGAGACCGGGCACGCGGATGTAGTCGACGTCGCGGGACTCGACGTCGACGATGGCGAGGTAGTTATCGCCCTTCGAGAAGGTGATGAAGGCGAGCTTGCGACCGTCGGGTGAGAACGCGCCGGCGGACTCGATGAATCGCAGCGCTTCGAAGTGCGGATCGCGATCCTCGTCGATGAGCTTTCTGATGACCTGCCCCGTTTTTGCGTCGGCGAGATAGATGCCGATCGAGAAGAGGTCGCGCGCGGAGATGAACGCGAGATAGCGGCCGTCGGGACTGAGTGCGGGACCGATGTTGAGCTGCGTGCCGCCGCTGCGGCGGCCGCGCTTCTCGCCGCGCACGGGCTTGCGTCCGATCAGCGGCGTGGTGAGCGTGTCGGGACGCTGTTCGAACACCGGCGCGTAGAGCTCGTTCGCCGCGGCCTTCCAGTCGGTGAAGAGCTGCTTGGAGTTGATGCCGAGGGCGCGCTCGACGCCTTCCTCGACGCCGACGGATCCAGCGGCGGCGAAGTAGCGGACGACGGCCTCGTCGCCGAAGCGCGCGCCGATGTAGGCCATCAGCGCCTCGCCGTAGCGATACGGGAAGAAGCGCGGATCGGTCGAGATCTGGCGGATGGTCGGCAAACGATCGTTGTCGGTGGCGTCGCGAATCCACATCGCGGTGAGCGTGTCGACGCGTCCCTTCGAGAAGTACTCCGCCATGCCTTCCACGATCCACAGCGGCAGCGCTTCCATCGCGAAGCGGCGCCGGTTCTGCGCGGCGGTGGCGGCGATGTCGTACTGGAAGACGTGCACCATCTCGTGGCCGAGCACGTGATCGTTTTCCGAGTAGTCGCCGGTCAGCGGAAGGACGACGCGGTTCATGAACTCGTCGGTGAAGCCGCCCGTCCCTTCGCCGATGAACCCGCCGGTGGTCGTGGTCTGGTGGAAGTCGGCGGGGTTCGCGTAGAGCACGATCGGCTTGCGCTTGAACGAGTGGTTGAACACGCGCGAGAGCCGCGCGTACCACCGCTCGGCCATGCGCCCGACATCCTTCACGACGTCCGCTTCCTGGTCGTAGTAGTAGATGTCGAAGTGCTCGGTCTGGAGGATCTTGAAGTCGAAGGCCTCCCACTGCACTTTGTTGCGACCGAAGTACTGCTGCGCGTGAGCGCTGGTCGCGAGGAGGGTCAGGAACAACGTGGTAAGGACAACTCGGGCTGCGTTTCGGGCTGCGTTACGCATGCAAGACACCTCGGTCATCAGTGAACGCCAAAACCGGCTCCGGCTGCAAGTTCGCTGCCCCGCGGAACTCGTGATGGTTGTTACGGATGTGTGAGGGACGTCCTCGGGGCCGGACGCATTGTCCGGCGCGGAGAACGTTCGCGGAAGTCGCGTCGCGCGTAACCTCGTGTAGGTAGTTGGTAGTTGGTAGATGGTAGTTGGTGGTATCAGTGGGGTTTCCACCAACTACTAACTACCAACCACCAACTACCACTCACGCGTGGAGCATCTTGAACGCGTGCATCCACTTTCCGGTCCGCACGCCGTGCCAGACCCAGACGATGCACATCGGCTCGAGGTAGCGCGAGCCTTCGATGCCGCCGATGTCGATCACACCCCAGCCCCAGTTCTCACAGATCTGCGTGACGATCTTCTTCGCGTCGTCGTCGTTGCCGCAGATGAACATGTCCGGAGGACCGCCGGGGATCTGCGGATGGATCATCAGCGCGTTGCCGACGGTGTTGAAGGCCTTCACCACGCGCGCCTTCGGAACGAGGCGTTGCACGATCTCGCCGAGCGAGTCGGTGTGACCGACGAAGAGCTGCGGCAGACCCTTGCTCATGTCGAGCGGATTCGTGGCATCGATGACGACCTTGCCGTCGAAGTTCGCGATGCCGGCCATCCGGATCGCGTTTTCGGTGCCCTGCCCGTGCAGCGCGAGCACGAGGATGTCGCCGAATTTCGCGGTCTCCTCGAACGATCCGACGGAGGCGCGCTCGCCCGCCGAAGCCTTCCACTCGCTGAGTTTCCCGGGGTCGCGGGTGCCGATCATCACGTCGTGACCGAGCTGGATGAAGCCGCCTGCGAGGACCTGACCGACGATGCCGGAGCCGAGGACGCCAACACGAACTTTTTGCATGGCCGTAGTTTATGGCTTCCGGCGCGCCGCTTGCTGCGCTCGGCGGCATGAAGCGCATCCTGCTGTTCTCACTTCTTTTCGCAGTGCCGCTGTTTGCCCAGCAGTCGGACAACGTCATCCTTCCGCTCGAATACAACTACCAGCTCCTGATCCCGGTCGCCGGCAATACGCCCGGCGCGAACGGCACGTTCTTCAAGAGCGACATCAACATCATCAATCTGCGTGCCGCCGAGCAGCGCATCCGCCTGCGATGGCTGCCGCAGGGACGGACCGGCGTCGACATTCCGGCGAAGGAGATGACCATCGCCGCCGCCAGCGGATTCTTCTCCGAGGACTTCGTGGCGAACGTGATGGACCAGACCGGCCTCGGCGCGATTCAGATCGTCGGCATTCGCAGCGACGGTCAGCCGGACGTCGACGCGCGGCTCTACGCGACCTCGCGCATCTGGACGCCGCATCCCGTTGCGGGTGGAACGGTGTCGCAGACCTTTCCGACGCTGACGATGACGACGCGCAGCGACGCGCCGCCGAAATGGATCTTCGGCGTGCGCCGCGACGATCGCTATCGATTGAACGTCGGCATCGTGAATTACTCGGGGATTAAGCAGAGCTTCACGGTGCAGACGGGATCGGGAGGTCCGGTGCCGGGAGGGGAGACCGTGCTCATTCAGGTCGAGCCGTTCTCGATCGTTCAGGCCGGCATCACCGGCCAGGCGCAGGGCGCGTTCCAGATCATCGTGCGCAACGATTCCGGCAGCGCGCTGTGGGACGCCTGGGCCTCGTCGATCGACAACGTGACCGGCGACGCATGGTCGGAGATCGCGTTCAACATTCCGGCGGGAACCAATACGACGCCCTGACGGGCGGTTGTCGGTAGTCGGTAGTCGGTTGTCGGTGGGATGCAGCGCGAGAGCGACGGTCTCGCCGACCGACTACCGGCTACCGACTACTGACTACTGACTACCGCGCGCAGCGCGCCTGATCGGGCAGCGACGCCGTTTTCTCGATCTCCGCGTCCGGCGTGTTGCGCGTGAACGATGTCTCCTTCGTCGATCTCCGCACGAGGGCGAGGTTTTGCGCGCGGGTGTAGTCCGTGAACTGCACGTTCGCGCTGTGCACGTCGAGCACTTTCACCGGGGTGCCGCACGAGAAGTCGAGCGACGCGAAGCGGAGCGAGCGGATCTCGCGATTGACGGCGGTGCGCCAGGAGATGCCGAGGTGGCGGAGGTCGTAGACGATGGACCACTGCGTGTGCGGCTGCGCGACGTTGTCGAGAATCGCGAATGCATCGGTGACCGTCGTCGCCGACGTCACGCGCTTCGCGGCGCGCGCGAAGCGATCGTCGGCGCCGTCGCGCATCATCATCAGCGAGTGTGAGTACTGATCGTTCGCGAGGACCGGCACCGGAAGCGTGTCGCCGCGATGCACGACGAGCTTGCCGTCGAGAAACTCAATCGTGGCGACGCTGCCGTCGCGATCGGCGATCAGGTAGTGCAGCGGCACGCCGCGCTGCGAGATGCGGACGCGCCCCGCATTCGCGATCGCCTCATCGACGTTCGCGGAGTTGTCGAGCAGGTACTGAATCCACTCGAGCGTGCCGAGCTCGGGACGCGCGTCGGCGGCCGGATAGCGCGTGCTGCTCATCCACATCAACTCGACGACGAGGCCCTTCTCGTTCATCCCGCCCATCGGATTGTCGCGGCCGAACTGATTGAAGGTCAGGCTGCCGAATCGCGACGTCCACTCCGTTCCGCTTTCGGCGAACTTGTGCGTTCCGCGTTTGTTGACGACGAGCATCCCGTGGCCGATCTCGAAGTCGTAGTTCCGGCCGAAGAGTCCGTGCGTGCAGAACGTCGTGCAGGCATCGCTCGCGGTGGCAACGAAGATCGTCAGAAGCAGCAGTGCGGCGCGCATGTCCCGAAACTAACATCACGAAATACGCATCCCGGTGAGGGTAGGGAAACGCCTTCGTCACGACTCTCCTCTCTGACAATCCCCAAACCCGGATATCCGTCTGCGCGAAAGAAGGGGGCATCGCATGCGCAAGCTGCTCTGGATCCTCGTCATCCTCGCCATCGTCGTCATCGGCGGACTCCTCATCCTCAATCAGTTCGAAGAGAAGAAACCGCAGCCGGGCACCGTGAAGGACGAGGCCCTCGCCGCCGGCCGCACCGCGGAGAGCATGCCCGGCGCGGACGAGGACTACTTCGCCGACATGGACTACGGCGCGACGAAACGTCCCGCCGAGATCCAGACCGAGCTCGCGAAGTACATCCCGGGCATCACTCCCGACGCGGCGGTGAAGGCGGCCGTGATCGGACGCAACAACTGGATCGTCTGGACCGGCGGCAACGACCGGCTCTGGGACATGCTGTCGATCAACAGCGTCGGCGCGCTCGATCTGTTGAAGACGATCTCCAACTACGACGATCCGACGCTGCCCGCGAATGCGCGCTACACGCGCAGGAACCGCTGGGCGTACCTCGGCCTCGTCAACGAGCCGTGCTACGCGTACAACGATCAGCCGCGCGCGGATCGCTTCGGCCTGCGCCTCGACGTCCGAACCAACTCGCCCGACTGCCCTCCCGATCCGTTCGAGAACGAGCAGAAGTATCCCGGCGTGAAAATCGGCGCGCGCGGCACGACCGTGCCGGTCGGCTCGTACTACGGCTACGGCACGGGCATCGTCGGGCTGCGTCTCTTCCCGAATCCGGCCTTCGATGAGGCGGCGAAGAAGAACTGGGATCCGAAGCGCTACTACGACGATCCGAGCTACTACAACAGCGACAAGCTGATCAAACCGTATCGCGTCGGCATGTCGTGCGGCTTCTGCCACGTCGGCCCCAATCCGTCGAATCCTCCCGCCGATCCGGAGAACCCGAAGTGGGAGAACCTCAACAGCAATCCGGGGGCGCAGTACTTCTGGATCGACCGGATCTTCATGTTCCACGAGGACAGGGGCAACTTCATCTGGCAGCTCTTCCACACCTCGCGTCCGGGCGCGCTCGACACGTCGCTCGTTTCGTCGGACCAGATCAACAACCCCCGCACGATGAACGCGATCTACAGCCTCGGCGCGCGTCTCGACATGGGTCGCCGCTGGGGCGCGGAACAGCTCGCGGGCGGAGGCCTGAACAACAAGCAGTTCAACGACTACGTGCCGAATCCCGTACCGCCGGCGTCGAAGCTCACCGGCTACTACGACACGGTCAACAAGATCACCCACACGACGCACGTCCTCAAGGATGGCTCGGACTCCGTCGGCGCGCTCGGCGCGCTGAATCGCGTCTACCTCAACATCGGCCTCTTCAGCGAGGAGTGGACGCTGCACTTCGTTCCTCTGATCGGCGGCCGGAAGATCACGCCGATTCCGATCGCGACGGCGGAGAAAAACTCGACCTACTGGAACGCGAACACGAATCAGACGCCCGCAGTCGCGCTCTTCTTCCTCGCGACGGCGAAGCCGGACTACCTGACCAGGGCGCCGGGCGGAGCGGATTACCTCGCGAAGGACGCGGCCATGGTGCCGCGCGGGAAGGAAGTGTTCGCGGAGCGCTGCGCGCGCTGCCACTCCAGCAAGCTTCCGGACAACGTCTACGCGAACTTCTTCCAGCAGGGCTGCATCGGTCCGAATTACCTCAAGTGCTGGAGCGACTACTGGAACTACACGAAGACGCCGGAGTTCAGGACGGCGATGAAGACGATCGTCAACGATCCGAACTTCCTCACCGACAACTTCCTCTCGTCCGAAGTGCGCGTACCGGTCACGCTGCTCGAGACGAACGCCTGCAGCCCGATCGCGACCAATGCGCTGCGCAACAACATCTGGGACAACTTCTCGTCGGAGTCGTACAAGAACCTGCCGAGCGTCGGCAGGGTTCAGGTCCATCATCCGTACACCGGCGCGGTCTCGGAGATCGATCTGCCCGGCGGCGGACGCGGATTCACGCGGCCCGCATCGCTGATCAGCCTCTGGTCGACCGCGCCGTATCTGCAGAACAACAGCGTCGGTCACTTCGAATGGAGCGGGAGTGTTCCCGATCGCGTCGCCGCGTTCGAGGACGGCATCACGCAGATGCTCTGGCCGGAGAAGCGAACGCCGTCGACGGGGAACTACATGACCCGCTCGGGCAAGCTCGCGCCGGGCCTCATCGATCTGACGACGGAACGCAGCTACCTCAAGGTCGCGCCGGGATTCCTGCCGAAGGACCTCGAGGCGCTTTCCGGTCCGCTCGATCGCTGGTTCCCGAATTTCTTCGGCTCCGGCGGCGTCCGGATCGGACCGATTCCGAAGGGCACGCCGGTCAACATGCTCTCGAACGTGAACCTCGAGGCCCCGCAGTCGAAGCTGCTGTGGCTCCTCCTCGAAACGAAGCATCGTCTGAAGAAGCTGCCCGCGGGAGCGAGCGACGAGGAGGCGAAGAAGGCCCTCGCGCCGCTCGTGCCGACATTCCTCGAGGTCTGCAAGTGCAGGGACTTCGTCGTCAACCGCGGCCACTACTTCGGCACCGATTACCTCCCGGCATCGGAAGGCGAGCCGGGTCTCTCGGATGACGACAAGCACGCGCTGATCGCATTTCTGAAGACGTTCTAGTTTGGTTGTCGGTTGGTCGGTTGTCGGTTGTCAGTGCAGCGCCCGCGCTTGCGAGACAGCTCACCGACAACTGACAACCGACAACTGACAACTGACAACCGACAACTGACAACCGACCAACGGGAGGCCCACCTGGCAACCGAAACGAGCCGCGCGGAGTACGAATACGTCGTCGTCGGATCGGGCGCGGGCGGCGGCACGCTCGCCGCGCGCCTCGCCGAATACGGACACAAAGTCCTGCTGCTCGAAGCAGGCGGCGATCCGAAGAAACTGCAGGGCGGCGACGCGGTTTATCCCGATCAGAACCGCCTTCCCGACGACTACGACGTGCCGGTCTTCCACGCGTTCGCGTCCGAGAACAACGCGATGAAGTGGGACTTCTTCGTCCGTCACTATCGCGACACCGCGCTGCAGAAGAAGGATCCGAAGTACGTCGAGACGTTCGAGGGACAGAAGGTCGACGGCATCCTCTATCCTCGCGCGAGCGCCCTCGGCGGATGCACGACGCACAACGCGCAGATCACCGTCTATCCGCACAACGACGACTGGCGCTTCATCGAGGACCTCACCCAGGACAGCTCGTGGGGTCCGAAGAACATGCGCAGGTACTTCATGCGCATGGAGAACTGCCATCACCGTCCGGGCTGGCGTTTTCTCAACAACATCACCGGCGGTCTGATCAACCCGACAAAGCACGGATTCGGCGGATGGCTGAACACCGAGGTGGCGATTCCGAAGGCGGCGATCGAGGATGAGGATCTCGATGAGTTTCTGGTGAAGACGATCGCGGCCGAGGTCGACGAGATCGGCACGCCTCTCACCGAGCGCATCAAGTGGGATCTCCTCGGCAAGGGCGATCCGAACGACTGGCGCCTCGTCGACGGTGATTCGACGGGTCTGCGTTATCCGCCGCTGGCGACGAACAAACACGCGCGCAACGGCGCGCGCGAGCGCGTGCTCGACGTGATGAAGAGCCATCCCGACAAGCTCTTCGTCGAGCTCGACGCGCTCGCGACGAAAGTCATCTTCGAGGGAACGAAAGCCGTTGGCGTCGAATATCTGAAGGGCGCGAAGCTCTATCGCGCGTCATACAAAGCGAGCAGCACGCCGGGCCAGAAGAAGCAGGTCTACGTGACGAAGGAAGTGATCCTCTGCGGCGGCGCGTACAACACGCCGCAGCTGCTTCTGCTCTCCGGCGTCGGACCGAAGTCGCATCTCGAGGAGCACAACATTCCGGTCGTCGTCGATCTCGCGGGCGTCGGATCGAACCTGCAGGACCGCTACGAAGTCGGCGTCGTCAATCGGATGAACTTTCCGAACTGGTGGGTGCTCCAGGACGCGAAGTTCGCGGCCGGCGATCCGCAATACGAGCAGTGGAAGACGAAGCGCGACGGCGTCTACACGACGAACGGCGCGGTCGCCGCGATCGTGAAACGCTCGCTGAAGGAGCGCGCTCTTCCCGATCTCTTCATCTTCGCGCTCCTGGGCAATTTCAAGGGCTACTTCCCCGGATACTCGAAGCTCTTCGCCGACCATCTCAACTACCTGACGTGGGCGATTCTCAAGGCCCACACGCTCAACTGCGCGGGCACCGTGCGGCTGCGATCCGGCGATCCGCTCGACGTCCCGCAGATCGACTTCTGTTACTTCGCGGAAGGCAACGACAAGAACGGCGAGGACCTCGTGTCCGTCGTCGAGGGTGTGAAGTTCGTCCGCAAGCTGACGGCGAAGCTGCGCGAGAGGGGACTGATCGCGGAAGAAGAGCTGCCCGGCGAGGACGTGCAAACGGACGAGCAGATCGCGGACTTCGTGCGCTACTACGCCTGGGGCCACCACGCGTCATGCACTTGCCCGATCGGCGAGCGCGACCGCGGCGGCGTCGTCGACGGAAACTTCCGCGTCCACGGCACGCAAAACCTCCGCATCGTCGACGCCTCAGTCTTCCCGAAGATCCCCGGCTTCTTCATCGTGACCTCGGTGTACATGATCGGAGAAAAAGCCGCGGACGTGATCGCAGGCAAGTGATTTGGAGTGCGGCGACCGCAGTCGCCGCTTTGCCTCGCGCGAGCCGCAGCTCGCGTTAAGAAATCGCCAGCCGGGAATGAAGTGAACTAACGGAGCGCGGGCGTCCCGCCCGCTGGCCCGAGAGCGTCTCGCTCTCGGCGGCGGGACGCCGCCGATCCAGCGGCCGAGACGGCCGCGCTCCGGAGGGTCTACACGCGTTTTGGAGTGCGGCGACCGCAGTCGCCGCTTTGCCTCGCGCGAGCCGCAGCTCGCGCTCCCGTCGTGTTTGCAGCGCGAGCTGCGGCTCGCGCAAGGCAAAGCGCTGACTGCGGTCAGCGCACTCCAAAGAAACGATAATCGCGGCCAGGAAATGAAGCTCCTTCTCCTCGCCGCATTGGCCGTGATCCTTCTGGCAGTCGTCGGATTCGCGTGGGCCGCGACCTCGATGCCGGGCCGTTCGCATCGCGGGGCGCTGCCGCCCATCACCACCGCGCAGCGAGCGCTCGCCGAGGAGTTGCGGCGCGATGTGCGTGGGCTATGTGCGGCGCAGCCGCGAAAGTCGTACATCCCGTTCGTCGAAGAGGAGCATGAGAACTTCGTGCGCGAGATACGAGGGACATCGGACGAGATCGTGATCGTCGGCGCGCATTACGACGCGATCGACGATCTGCCCGGCGCGGATGACAACGCGAGCGGCGTCGCCGCGCTGCTCGCGCTGGCGCGGCGATTCGAGAATGCGAAGCCGCGGCGCACGATTCGTTTCGTGGCGTTCGCGAACGAAGAGCCGCCGCACTTTCGGACGCAGTCGATGGGAAGCTGGCAGTACGCGCGGCGCTCGCGCGAGCGCGGCGAGCGCATCGTTGCGGTGCTCAACCTCGAAATGCTCGGCTACTACGGCGGGCCGCAGGCTTATCCGCCGCCGCTGTCGCTGCTCTATCCGCGCGAAGGGAACTTCGTCGCGTTCGCGGGGAACTTTCGGTCGCGCGCGCTGATCCGCCGATGCGTCGCGTCGTTTCGAAAGCACGCCGCGTTTCCATCAGAAGGCGCGGCGATGCCGGAGCTCATCGACGAGATCGGCTGGAGCGATCAGTGGTCGTTCTGGCAGTTCGGCTATCCCGCGCTGATGGTCACCGACACCGCGTTCTTCCGCAATCCGAACTACCACGCGCCGGGCGACACGCCGGAGACGCTCGATTACGAGAGCTTCGCGCGCGTGGTCGACGGACTCACAGACGTGATCAGGGACTTAGCCGGGCGCGCGTGATTGTCACGTCGCCCTCGTGCGACGGCACCGCGTTCGACGCGTTTCGCGCACGCGCGAGCGCATCGCCCTCGCGCGGGAGGCTGTACGAAACGTCGCTCGCGATCGCTTCGATCTTCGCGTTTGGATCGACGTCGAGCGCGACGTCCATCGCCGTTCCGTAAACGAGCACGTAATGCCAGCCCGGCGCGAGGCCTTCGCGAAAGCGCGCCGGCCGCGGCGGCGGCGCGATGCCGTTGACCCGCAGTCCGCGCAGCGGCGCGCTCGTGCGGAACGCGACCGTCACCTTCTGCGCATCGCGATGCGAGCGGACGTGCAGCGTCGTCCCGTCGCGGGTGAGCTCAACGCGCCGCAGCGCCAGCCTTGGTGCAGGCGCGGCGTATCGCGATCCGGGACTCCACGGCGCGAGATCCGCCGGCGCGTTTTTGAACGGCGCCGCGCTTCGCATCGCAGTGGTGACCTGACTCGCGATCCACATCGGTTGCGATCCGTCATCGAGATACGTGAGCGTCAATCGCATCGGGCGCTCCGCCGTGACCGCGGGCATCGCGAGCGACACGATCGCGCAAACGACGGCCAGCGCAAACGCGATCATCGCCGCACGTTTGTTCGCGATCGCCGGCGCGGCGAGCATCACCACCAGCGCGACGAGCACCGCGAGAATCGGCAGCGCGATGCCGCCGAGGGCGGCGTACAGAAGCGTCGCGATCGGGAAGAACATCATCGCGGCGACGACCGACGCCACGATGCTTGCCGTCAGCACCTTCACGTTCGCGATCGCGCAGAGCGACAACGCGATCGCGGGAATCAGAAAGAGATAGCTCGGTCCCGGCAGCGTGAATCCGAGGATCACCTCGGCGGCATGGAAGACCATGGCGTACCCGTACGGATGCGTTTTGCCGCGCCAGGGGATCAGCGCCGCACCGATGCCGGTCAGCCACATCGCGACGATCGCCCACTCCGCGTGCGCCATCCACGGCTGTCCGCCTCTGCGCAATTCCGCGAGGATTCCGATCGCGATCCCCGCCAGCGCCGCAACCGCGATCGTCGCGAAAGCGATCAGCACCGCGATCGTGATCGCACGGGCGTTCGTTTTGCGCGCCGCGAAGACGAGCACGCCGAGACTCACCAGCGCGATCCAGAGCGTCCACGGCGCGGGCCATCCGAGAACGCGAATGCCGAGGATGTCGAAGAAAACGGCGTTGGCGGAGGTGCGGGCGTCGAGATCGGCGTTCGCGAGCGCTCGCGCCAGCGCGAGCATGTTCTGTCCCTGATGCTGCAGCGTGCGCGCGTCGGTGTGCGCGACGTCGTCGAGCGGCGTGTGATACCAGACGACATTGCGGATGACGCCGAAGTTGACGCCCGCGCGGCCTGCGCGCTTGAAGACCGTGAGGTCGGTGTCGTTCGGCAGGAGATCGTAGATCGTCGGGAAGAGTGAGCTCGAGATCGGCCACGCGACGCTGCGCGCGAACTGCCGCACGAGCCATCCGTTTCCCGAGCTCGTCTCGAACATCACGCTCGGCCCGCTCGTCCCTCGGTACTCCACATTGATCACGACGCTCGCATGTTTCGAGAGGTTCTCGTCCGCGACGAATCCCTCGGCGCCGAGGAGGCCGGCTTCTTCGCCGTCGGTGATCAGGAACGCGATCGGATTGCGGAAGTTTTGTCCGCGAAGATTGCTCGCGATCTCGAGCAGTGCGGCCACGCCGGAGCCGTCGTCGCTCGCGCCGGGTCCCGCGCCGACGGAGTCGTAGTGCGCGGCGAGAACGACCGCGTCGCGCGAGAGATCGCCCGCGATGATGTTCTCGACGTTCGCGCAGAGCGCCGCCGCATTGCACGCGAATCGACGCTGGATCTGCGTCGGATATCCGAGCTCACGGAAGCGCGCGACGACGCGGTCGCGGACGCGCGCGTTCGCGGCGCTGCCGATCGGATGCGGGACGTTCTCCGCGAGGAGCACGCGAAGCTGCGTTTGCGCGCGTTCCGCGGAGAACTGCGTCGAAGGCGCGGTCGCGGCAACGGGAGCCGGTCCGCGGAGGCGCCAGAGGATGATGGCGAGCACGACGATGAGGGGAAGGACGACGGCGATTCCACGGCGCATGCGATCCGGAATTGTGGCAGACGCAACTCTCGGCGCGGAACTTCGTATTCGTGAGCATCGACGGAGGCACGCGATGAAGAAACTGATCCTTTCCCTGGCCCTGCTCCTCGCCGCCACGGCCGCCACGGCCGGCGAGATGAAGGAGACCATCGACAAGACCTTCGATGTGCGTCCCGGCGCGAGCGTGAAGCTCTCGAACGTGAACGGCCGGATCACGATCGATTCGTGGGATCAGCCGCGCGTACACGTCGTGGCGGTGAAGGAAGCGCACGGCGATCGCGACGAGCTGGCGAAGTACATGAAGGAGATGCGCGTCGAGCTCGAGCCGCGCAACGGCGGCCTCGTGATCACGACCGTGCATCCCCGCGGCGGCAACAACAACGACTTCGGCTTCTTCGACTGGATCTTCGGCGATCACGTGAGCGGCAGCGTGACGTATGAAGTGACCGTGCCGCGTTCGATGAACGTCAGCGTCGCGAACACGAACGGGACGATCTCGCTGAGCGGCATCAGCGGCGAGTTCAATCTCGATACGACGAATGGAAAGATCGAGCTGGCGCGCTGCGCGGGATCGATCGAGGCGACGACGACGAACGGCTCGATCCACGCCGAGCTGACGCGCGTGACGAAGGGACAACCGCTGCGCTTCGAGACGACGAACGGGCGGATCGAGGTGGCGCTGCCGCGCGACGCGGCGATCGA
>Ga0075425_100001017_pt1 | contig 26870 bp, 24 predicted proteins | sample SoiMethybrSBSTD4_FD_75300 | JGI IMG/M metagenome (GOLD analysis project Ga0075425, IMG submission 75300) | Bulk soil microbial communities from a Populus tree surrounding site in Tennessee, USA - Soil MetaG P. TD hybrid SBSTD4 | ecosystem: Environmental > Terrestrial > Soil > Tree plantation...
GGCGCGCAGCTGCTTCACGGCGCGCATCGCGCGGAAGATGTCGCGCGTCCAGACCGCACGCCGCACGCGCCACCGCCTTCGCCACGTCGGCCGCGTTCGCGTCGGGCACGCGGGCGAGCAGGTCTCCGGTCGCCGGATCGACCAGGTCGAACGTCGACGCCGACTCGGCGTGCACGAACTCGCCGTTCACGTAAACGTCGTAGCTTTTCAAAGCCAGCAACTATATTGAGTTGCGCGAACCGTTGTAAAGTTGCGCGCATGAGGACGATCATCGCACTGGCGGCGGCTGCGTGCGCGTGCGCGTGCGCGGCGCCGGGCGCGGCCGGCCAGGATCCGCATCCCACCTTCACCGTCGGCACCGCGACGGCACAGCGCGGGCAGAAGGCCTACGGCGCGCTGAAGGTGCCATCCGGGTCCGACGCCGGCTACGACATTCCGGTCGTCGTCATCCACGGCGCGCGGCCCGGGCCGGTGCTCGCGGTCGCGTCGGGTGCACACGGCACCGAGTACGCCTCGATTATCGCCGTCGAGATGCTGATCGACAGCGTCAAGCCCGACGATGTTGCGGGGACGCTCGTTTTGCTGCCGCTCATCAACGTGCCGTCGTTCGAGCACATCACGCCGCACGTCAACCCGACCGACAACAAGAGCATGAACCGGTACTATCCGGGCAACCCCACCGGCACGCAGACCGAGCGCGCGTCGTATGTGATCACGAAGGAAGTCGTCGACCGGTGCGACCACCTCATCGATCTCCACGGCGGCGATCTCGACGAGAACCTGCGGCCGTACAGCTACTGGACGGTCACCGGCAATCAAAAGCAGGACGAGTTCTCGCGCGGGATGGTGCTCGCCTTCGGGCTGGATCACATCATCATCTCCGCCGATCGGCCGAAGGATCCGAACGCGGCGCGGTTCCTCGAGAACGCCGCGTCGACGCGGGGCAAGCCGTCGTTCACGGCCGAGGCCGGCCGCTCGGGTCCGGTCGACGTCACCGACGCGGCGCGGCTGTCTGCCGGCGTCAAGAACGTGATGGCGCACTTGAAAATGGGCGGCACGGCGGCCGCGCCAGTGCGCAATCCGATCTGGGTCGAGAAGATCGTAACCCTGGCCGCCGATCGCGACGGCATGTTTCAGCCGACAGTCGATCGCGACGCGCACGTGACGAAAGGCGCGCGCATCGGCGTCGTCACCGACTACCTGAACCGGCAGCTGCAGGAGGTCACCGCGACCGACGAAGGCATCATCATGTTCATTCGTGCGGTGCCGTCGTTGAAGAAAGGCGACACGATGGCGAATATCGGCGTCATTAAGCGTTGAGGGTGAAGCGTTGAGGGCAAAGCGATGAAATCGGGAACGACGAGGGCGACCTACGACGACGTGAGTTTGATCCTGAAGCTCTACGACATGCGCCGCGAGGAGAAGCTGCGCGAGGCGCGGGCGTGGTACTCCGCGAACTTCAAAGTGAAGACGTTCGCCGACCTGCAGAAGCTGTGTCCGGCAGGATCGGACGCGAACGCCTCCTATCGCATGGTGACGACCTACTGGGAGATGGTCGGGTCGTTCGTCGCCGGCGGCGTGCTGCACCCGGAGCTGTTCTACCAGAGCGGACGCGAGCTGCTGTTCTGCTACGAACGGATGCGCGACGTGCTGCCCGAGCTCCGCGAGGCCAACAAGAACCCCAACGAGTTGATCAACCTCGAGACCACCGCGAAGGGCTACATCAACTGGTGGAACATGCAGGCGCCGGGCGCCTACGAAGCGTTCAGCAAGCGCGTGAGGGGCTGATGGACCGCCGCGCGTTTCTCGGGCTGTTGCCGGCGTGTGCGCTGCCGGTGTGGCCCGGGACGCGTGTCGCCGCCCAGACACCGACAGCACATCGCACGCGCGCGATCCTGCTCGGAACCGCAGGCGGCCCAAGCCCGAAACGCGGGCGCGCTGCGCCGGCGTCGGTCGTCCTCGTCGACGGCGTCGCCTACGTCGTCGACTGCGGCAACGGCGTCGCGCGGCAGATGGTGCTGGCTGGGGTCGAGCTCAATCGCATCCGTCACGTGTTCATCACGCATCATCATTCCGATCACAATGCCGACTTCGGGACGCTGCTGCTGCTCGCCTGGGCGGCCGGGCTCAGCACGCCGGTGGATATGTGGGGCCCGCCGCCGATCGCGCAGATGACCGATCTGTTCCTGCAGATGAGCGCGCCTGACATCGACATCCGCATTACAGATGAAGGCCGGCCGCCGCTCAAGCCGCTGATTCGCGCGCACGACCTGCGTGAGGCGGGCGTCGTGGTGAAAGACGAGCGCGTTACCGTCCGCAGCGCCGTCGTCCATCACCCGATGGTGCCGACCGCGCTGGCGTATCGCATCGACGGACCGGATCGATCGATCGTCTTTTCAGGCGATACGACGCGTGCCGATTCGCTGATCGCGCTGGCCCGCGGCGCCGACGTCCTGGTCCACGAAGTGATGTATCCGGACGCGTACGCCGGGCAGGCCGCCGGCAGCGCCCGTTCGATCGCGAAGCACATCCTCGAGAGCCATACGCCGGTCGAGGACGTCGGCAAAATCGCGCAGGAAGCGGGCGTCAAGACGCTGGTCCTGTCCCACTACGTGCCGGACAACAACGCCGACGCGGAGCAGGCCTGGCTCCCGCTCGCACGCCGGCATTTCAAGGGCGAAGTGATTGCCGGCCGCGACCTGATGGAGATCTGATGGCGGCCTCACGTAGCGCAGGCCTTTAGGCCTGCCGAACGGCCGCTACCGTAATTTTCGAACGTGCTCTAAGATCATCGGCTCCGCCACCTTCAAGGGAGGGCAGTCAATGGCCGCAACGCTACCGAATGTTCTCGTCACGACCGAATGGGTCGCGCAGCACGCCACCGATGCCGGCGTCCGGGTTGTCGAAGTCGACGTCGATACCACGGCGTTCGATCAGGGTCACGTCCCGGGCGCCGCCGGCTGGAACTGGACGACGCAGCTCTGCGACACGCTCGTCCGCGACATCGTGCCGGTGAACAAGCTCGAAGAGCTTTTGGGCGCGACCGGCATCGACAACAAGACCGCGATCATTCTCTACGGCGACAACAACAACTGGTTCGCGGCGTGGGCGTTCTGGCAGCTCAAGATCTACGGCCACGAGGACGTCCGCATCATGGACGGCGGCCGCAAGAAGTGGCTCGCCGAAGGCCGCGACCTGTCCACCGACAAGCCGTCGTTTCCGCGGACGACATACAAGGCGAAGGCGGCTGACACGTCGCTGCGCGCGTTCCTGCCGGAAGTGCAGGCGGCGAGCGCGGGCAAGAAAGCGGGGCTCGTCGACGTGCGAAGCCCACAGGAGTTCACCGGCGAGATCCTCGCGCCGCCCGGGCTGCCGGAAACCTGCCAGCGCGGCGGGCACATCCCCGGCGCGAAGAGCATCCCGTGGGGGAAGAACTGCAACGACGACGGCACGTTCAAGAGCTTCGACGATCTGAAGGCGATGTACGCGGCGCAGGGGATCACGGGCGAGCAGCCGGTGATTGCCTACTGCCGCATCGGCGAGCGATCAAGCCTTACGTGGTTCGTGATGAAGCATCTGCTCGGGTTCAACAACGTCAAGAACTACGACGGATCGTGGACCGAATGGGGCAACCTGGTCGGCGCGCCGGTCGAGAAGTGACGCGGCTTTCTCTTCGATGGAGCGCGAAGCCTTCAGGCGAGCGTCTCATCGCTCGGCTGAAGCCTTCGTGCTACGCCAGGGCGATCACCTTATGAAGCCCGAAGAACACACGCGACGACAGCAGGATCTGGCCGGCTGGGCGATCACGATCGAGACCTACAAGCTCGGCGACGTGTACCACTGCACGATTGCCAACGTCGATCCCGGCGCGCGGTTCGCGCGCGCCGATGGATCGACGCGCGAGGAAGCCGAGTCGCGGGCCATCGAGAAGGCGACACGGTATCTGCAACAGACGCGTAAGTTCACCGTCTGAGGTGGGCGCCGCGCTTCGCACCGTGCGCTGCGTCGTTCGATGATGCCGGTCGTAACGGCGTCGCTCGCGGCGATCATCTTCACCGCCGGCGTGATCTCGGGCAGCCTCGGCGCGCTGCTCGGCCTCGGGGGCGGCGTGTTCCTCGTGCCGTTCCTCAACCTGGTGCTCGGCTTTCCGTTCACGGCCGCGGCGGCGATCAGCCTGACGACCGTGATTGCGACGTCGAGCAGCGTGTCCGCCGGGCGCGCCGGCAAGCAGCTGATCAACATGAAGCTCGGGATGCTGCTCGAGGTGGCGACGGCGGGCGGCAGTTTTCTCGGCGGCATCACCGCGCAGTTCGTCGCGCAGTCGCTGCTGCAGCGGCTGTTCGGCCTGGTCGCCGCCATCGTCGCGGTGATCATGCTGACGCGGCTCCGCCGCCGGAACGTGATTCTCGATCCGGCTGCCGATCCGGGCGTTCTCGGCGGGCGCTATTACGAGGATGAGAGCCGCACGACGGTCACCTACCGCGTCAAGCGTCTGCCCGTCGCGGTTGGCGCATCGTTCATCGCCGGCAACGTGTCGTCGCTGCTCGGCATCGGCGGCGGCATCATCAAAGTACCGATCCTGAACGCCTGGTGCGGCATTCCGCTGCGCGCCGCCGCGGCGACGAGTGCCTTCATGATTGGCGTGACCGCGACCGCCGGCGCGGTGATCTACTACGGACGCGGCCAGCTCGAACCGGCGCTGGCGGCGGTCGCGGTGCTCGGCGTGCAGCTTGGATCGTGGGGCGGGATGCGGTTTGGCGCCGCCGCGTCGGTGAAGTGGCTGAAGATCATGATGGCGCTGGTGCTGTTCATCGTCTCGGTGATGATGTTCGCGCGGGGCGGCCGATGAGCGGCGATCGGCCGACATCGCAGCGGCTCGAGCACGCCGTCGGCGTCGTGCTGCGCGCCGGCGTCACCGCCAGCTCGGTATGCCTCGCCGTCGGCGTCCTCTGGTCGCTGGTGACCGGCGAATCGGGCGTCGCGCGCATCCTGCTGCAGGCCGGCATCCTCGTCCTGCTGATGACACCGGTCGCGCGCGTCGTCGTCTCGATCGCGCAATACGTCAGCGACCGCGACTGGACGTTTGCCACGCTCACGACCATCGTCTTTATTGAGCTGCTTGCCAGCGCGGTCGCTGCGCTCCTGTTCAACAAAAAACTGTGACGCCGCCGGCGGCGGCGAAAAAAACAGTACGCCGCACGGCGCCGCAGGTTCGGCGTTCGGCGTTCTCGGTTCTTTGGTTCTTTCGTTCTCGGTTCTGTGGAACGAGAACCAGAACCTGAGAACCCCCAGAACCGAGAACCCGGAACGCCGAACGCCGAACGCCGAACCCGTCAGCGCGGCGGTAGCCGCGTTACTCCGGCGCGATCGTGTAGGTGTGGGCTTCCGGCCGCAGCGGCCGGTCGAACCAGAGAGGCCGCCGGAGCCCGCCCGGGCCCGGCGCGGGGCGCGTCATCGCGAGCCACTCCTTGTAGACCTCGTGGCTCTTCGCGGTGTCGACGAAGATGTCGCCGTACTTGTCATCCGGTCCGGCTTTCTCGAGCGTCACGCGCTGGTGCCAGCAGTGCATGCCGCTCACCGGATCGGGCTGCACCGGAAACGTCAGGTTCTGATGGACGCCGACTTCGCTCCACCAGATCCGCGAGCTGTCGGGGTCGCTGCTCGCGAACGGCTGCGCGCCGTGGACCTGCGACACCTTGTAGCCGCTGCCCTGCCGCTCGATCGTGACCAGCGCGGACGCCGTGCGATTGCCCATCTCCTCGTGCAGGCGCCAGCGTCCGAGATGATGCGACATCCCGAGCACGCCGGGACGGATCCCCTCGGTCACCCACGCGCGCGTGACGAAGTGGCCGATGCGGGTGCGGACCTTGACGAGATCGCCGGTATCGATGCCGAGGCGATTGGCGTCGGCGGTCGCGATCCACAGCGGGTTGTCGTGCGAGATCTCGTACAGCCACTTCACTGGCGACCGCGTGTGGACGAGCGTCGGCAGCCGGAAGTTCGGCAGCAGATCGAATTCGCCGCCGTCGCGATTCAGATCGCGCCAGTGCACGTGACCGGGCACGTAGCGCGGTACGGCGTGCTCCGGCCATCCCCAGTCGACGAGCGTGCGCGAGTAGAACTCGAGGCGGCGCGACGGCGTCGAGAAGCCGATGCGCGGTACACCGTCGACCAGCACGCCGACGACGCGGCCGTCCGCGACTACCGAGTCCTCGTCCGGATCGATCGACGCGTGCGCGAGCACGTCTTCACCGAGCGGCTCGAGGTATGGCGTGTAGACGTGGTCGCGCACCTTGAAAACGCCGTACTTGCGCATGTAGGCGAGCGGCGTCAGGTTCTCGTTCGCTGCCGCCTCCGGCAGCCCCGGCACCGAGTTCTCGAACATCCACCCGTAGTACTCGTCCATCGTCACCGGCTCGCCTGGACGGTACGGCGATTCGAAGTGACGGCGGATGCCGAGCGATCCATCGGGATCGATGCGCCACGACAGCGCGGCCCAGAACTCGCTTTCTTCCCAGACTTCGCCCGGGTTCGCTTCGTAGGTCGCGCCGACCGTTTCGCCGCGCTTCTCGCGCGCGACGCGCAGCACCGGCTGGCGGAAGCCGAGCCACTGCGCCGCGTGCGTCTCCTGGCTCATCGTGTCGTGCCGCTCGGTGCCAAGGCCCATCGGCAGGATGTAGTCGGCGAACCAGGCGGTCTCGCTCCACGTCGGCGTCAGCGCGACGTGCAGCCCGATGCGGTGCGCGTCGGTGAGCATCTCCATCCACGAGAAGCCGTCCGGGTTCGTCCACACGGGGTTGTAGACGCGCGTGAAGTACACGTCGACCTTGCCGCGCTGTTCCTTGAGGAAGTGCGGCAGGAGGAAGCTCATCTCGAAGAACGCGAGCGGATACTCGCGCGGAAACAGCAGTTCGTTCCAGTAGCCCGGCTGCGGCGGCGCTGAAGGGTGCTTCGGCACGAACTTGTTCGAGAGATGCAGGCCGACGCCGCCCCTGGTGCCAACCGATCCGGTGAGCACGACGAGCAGGTAGAGACAGCGGGTGATCTGCCAGCCCCACAGGTTGCCCGCGGCCGCTGATCGCCAGTTGTGCGTGCTGAACGTGCCGCGGGCGCGACCGATCGCACGCGCCGCGTCGACGATCTGCGCCGCGTCGACGCCGGTCTCCGCCGCCGCGAATTCGGGCGTGAACTGCGCGTAGAGCTCCTTCAGCGCGACGATGAAGTTGTCGAAGGTGACGGCGAGATCGGCGCGTTCGGCGCGAAGGTAGCCGCGCCAGTCGACCCACGTCCGCACGAACGCGCGGTCGTACATGTCCTCGTGCAGGAGCACGTTGACCATCGCCAGCAGCAGCGCGCCCTCGGTGCCCGAGTACGCCGGCAGCCACATGTTGGCCTTCGCCGACGTGTTCGACAGCCGCGGATCGATCACGATCAAGGTTGCACCGTTGGTCTGCCCCTCGATGATCCGCTGCGCGTGCGGGTTGAAATAGTGCCCGGTCTCGAGATGTGACGAGAGCAGCAGGATCGTGTGCGCGTTGGCGTAGTCGGGCGACGGCCGATCGTTGCCGCACCAGAGGAAGTGGCCGAGCCGCGCCGACGACGAGCAGACGTTGGTGTGGCTGTTGTGTCCGTCGACGCCCCACGCTTGCAGCACGCGGTTCGCGTAGCCGTCTTCGCCGGGGCGGCCGACGTGATACATGATTTCGTGCCGCCGGTCTTCGACGATCGCCGCGCGAATCCTCGCCCCGATCTCGTTCAGCGCCTGGTCCCAGGACACCTGCTGCCATCGGCCGCTGCCGCGTTCGCCGTCGCGCTTCAGCGGATACAGGATGCGATCGGGATCTTCGAGCTGGTTCGGCGTGACCACGCCCTTGGCACAGGTGCGGCCGCGGCTGCCCGGGTGGACCGGGTTGCCTTCGATCTTGCGAACCGTGAGCCGCTCTTTGTCGACGTAGGCCAGGATGCCGCACGCCGACTCGCAGTTGAAGCAGATGCTCGGGATGATCCAGTAGTGCCGGCGTTCCTTCTTCGGCCAGCTCGTCGACTCGTAGTCAACGTAGTCGTCCCAGGTCGACGGATCGGGGTGCGAGAAAAATTTAGGCATCAGCAAAGGGGGCCTTTCGCCTTCTGCCTTCCTGCCTTGTTCCGGGCCGTTCTACGACAGCGGAACGGCCTGACCCGCGGCGACCCAAACATACTCCCACGCGAAGCTGCCGGCGAGGGCGAGCATGGCGGCGAGCGCCAGGACTGGCATTGCCGCCGTGCCGGCGATCGCGGCCACGATCGCGGCGACGGCCAGGCCGATCGCGCCGAACCAGAACGTGCGCGCGAAGGCGCCGCGGCGGATGGCTTCTGCGGCAAGCTCGTGGTGCCGCGTCGGACTCCGCATCAGCAGGTGTTCGGCGGCGACGATCGCCAGGTGAACCGCAAGCGCGACGGCGAGCGTGATCGCGAGAGCCGGCACGATGGCCGTGCCGGCGCGCACGGCAGGAATCAGCGCCGCGAGCAACAGCACGGCCGCACCTTCGACGATCGCCTGCGCAAGCAGATCCACCGTGGACTGCGGTCCCTGCCAGAGGTCGCGTGCCAGCCCCTGGGCGAAGAGGAAGCCGGTGTAGCCGGTCGTCAGCAGCGAGACGATGACGAGCGGCCAGAACAGCAAGGCCAGCGCCGCGCCGCCGCCGAAGAGCGCCGCCGCGAGCCAGAGCGAGGTGAGCAGGCCTTGCGCCGTTAAAAAGTACGCGCCCCAGACCATCCACGATCGCCAGTTCGGACGAAGCAGGATGTAGTAGAAGCGCTCGGGACGTTCGAGGTCGGCGACGAGCACGGCTGTGGTGACGACCAGGAAGAAGAGCGAGATCGCCGGGCCGACGATTAGTGTGAGCGGCGATCTGTCGCCCGCGACCAACGGCAGCAGCAGGCTGACGAGCACCGTGCCGGTGGCGATGCCTTTCGTCAGCAGGTAGATCGCCATGTGGAGTCCCCACGGCGTCGCGTGGGGCGAATCGTAATCGACGCGCGCCTCGCCCGGCCGCGACCGGTCCGGCGCCGGCGCCGCCAGCGGCCGCAGCAGCACCTGGCCTTCCTTGTAGAGAAACGGCCGCGTCGCGGCTTCCGGCTGAATCGCGCTTTCTTCAGCGCCGAGATAGAACACCTTCGGGATCGTGCCCTTTTCGGGTTTGCGGACGGTGACCGCCTCGGCGTTGGCGATTCGCGCGACCTCGCTCGTCGGGTCGTCGAGGTCGCCGAAGATGCGGCATTCGGTGGGGCACACGCTGACACACGCCGGCAGCAGATTGTTTTCGACGCGGTTCGCGCAGAAGTTGCATTTCTCAGCCGTGTGCGTGTTCGGGTCGATGAACAGCTGATCGTACGGACAGGCGACCATGCAGGCGCGGCAGCCGATGCAGGCGTCGCCGTCGAGATCGACGATCCCGTCGCGCCGCTTGAAGAGCGCGTTGGTCGGACAAATCCGCGCGCAGGGCGCGCTGTCGCACTGATTGCAGAGAACCGGGAAGAAAAATCGCCGCGTCGCCGGGAACGTGCCCTTCTCGACGGTCTTCACCCAGCAGCGGTTCACCCCGATCGGGATGTCGTGCTCAGCCTTGCAGGCGATCGTGCACGCGTGACAGCCGATGCATTTTCGGAGATCGATGGCGAACCCATAGTTGGGCATCCGGATCCGTCGAATATATCAAATAACCACAGAGACACAGCGGACCGGCTTCGCCGGTCGCTCGTGCGGCGCGCGTTACAGCGCGCGTCGGACTCCATCCTTGAGGACCGGAGAGTTGAAGTTGATCAGCAAGCCCGTACTTTTTGGCCAGCAGCCGCATGTAAGTGAGCAGCTGCGCTTCGAGGACCGGCAAGACTTTGGTGACGCTCTTGATCTCGACGCGACCCGGTCCTCGACGATGAGATCGACGACGTATGTTCCGAGGCGACGCCCCTTGTAAAAGGCGGGAACCTGCTGTTGGCGAGCGTAGGAAATCTTGCGCTCGTCGAATTCCACGCACAGCGCCGCCTCGTAGATGGACTCGAGCAGTCCCGGTCCGAGAACGCGGTGGACGGCGATCGCCGCACCGATGATCGCGCCGGTGATCTCGTTGATGCCGCGGCCGCCGGAGTCTCCGTGCCTCTGTGTCTCTGTGGTTGTCATGTGGCCTCACGGTTGCTGGCGCTGAAACATCTTCAGCGCGAGGCGGCGGTCGGCGGCGTGGACCAGCGGGAACGTATCGAGGACATAGCGGAACTCGTCGGCGCTCAGCTGATAGAGCTGTGCGACGCGCACGTTCAGGCGGGCGAAGGCCTCGGCGTTGTGCCCCCGCTCGAGCACGCGGGCGAGCGTGGCGATTTCCTCGAATGCAGCGGGCGCGTCCTCCTGCGTGGGGATCGGCAGCCGCTCGATCACCGCGGTCGTCACGTGCGTCGTCACGCGGAGACGAACGAGATAGTTCACCACCAGGCTGTTGAAGATGCCGCAGAGAAAATACTGTGCGCTCAGCGGGAGCGGCGTTCGCACGCAGAAGACCGTGTGCGTGGAAACGACGCCGCGCGGGAGTACGGCCGCGATCAGCGTGACACGATTGGTGGCGCTCGCGACGTCGCGGTAGGCGAGCCGCGGACGATCGTGGCGATCGGATCCGAGCAGTCGGCGCGCATCGGCGGGATCGATGCTGCGGGTGACGCTATCGAGCACGGTGCGGAACGGTTCGAGATGTTTTCCATCCACGACGAGCAGGCCGTCGCGCTCGGCGCGGAAGGCGGCGCGATCGTCGGTCGCGTTCAGCTCGCGGCCGAACCGTGCGCCGCAGCCGTCGGCGTCGCCGAGCGGCCGAAACAAGGCGGCCGCGCGCTCGACGATGGCGAGATCGGTGGGCGTGCAGAGATGTGGGATCGTGAGCGCCGGTCCGGACACGCGCTCGAGCAGATCCGGCGCAAGATGAACCGGGAATCGATCACGCTCACCAGCTTCCCCGTCCAGTTGCTCGAGCGCCGTCGGATCGTCGATGCCGAGGCGAAGGGCGATCCGGTGGCTCGGCGAACCGGCGGTTGCGGTCACGAGCAGGAAGCGCACGCTCCTGTGGATCGGGAAGACGCCGCGGTGGTTGTCCATCCCGACGATTGCGTCGACGTCGCAGCGCGACAGCAGGAAGCGACGGAGCGGTGCGCTGCCGTGGTCGGTTGCGAACCCGGACGGCAGCACCAGCCCGAACCGTCCGCCGGGTCGGGTGAGCGCGATGGCGCGCTCGACAAACAGCTGGTAGCGATTGGCGTGGCCGTCGGACTGCGCGGTGTAGACGCCGGCGTCGCGTGTGAAGCGGAGCAGCGGCGCGAGCGCGGTTCGCGCGCGAGCGCGCGCTTCGGCCTCGCCGGCATCGGCCCGAATCATGTCCCACGGCGGATTTCCGATCACCGCATCGAACCCAGGGCGGTCGCGGCGGCCGCCGGCGGCATCGAAGAACGCCTCGGGGAACTCGAGCTCCCAGTGAAACAGTCGTCGCGCTTCCGCCAGCGCCGATGCCGACGCGAGAAACCGCTGTGCCGTTCGCGGCGGCAGCGTGCCGCCACCGGTGAGCGCCGCGTCGGACAGTGCTCCGAACGCGCCGGCCGGCGGCGCATCGGTTTCAGCAAACCACGGCGCGCACCACAAATGCGCGACGAGCTTCCACCGAGCGAGAGGACTGTCGGCCGCCGTCAGCGCCGCGAGCGCCCGCTCCTTCCCGCGCACTTGATCGACGGTATCGTTCGGCGTCGATTCCAGCGAGAACCGGATCGGCAGCGCTTCGCGCAGCGCGTTCGCGGCCGCGTCGTCCGCGAAGAGGGGTAGCGCTCGCCTGAAAGGCTCGCGCTCCGACGGCCGCGCCGCTCGTCGATGCGTCGGCGTGTGCCGCAGGTGCGCGATCCAGGTGCCGAGCAGGCTGTCCCCAGACTGCAGGCGGTGATCGAGGAAGCTGAGCGGCCGATCGGCGGCGAGCGTCGCCAGCCATAACGACAGGCGTCCGAGCTGCACGGCCATCGGGTTCAGGTCGACGCCGTACAGGCACCGCTCGGCGATGGCGCGGCGGATCATCGCGCGCTGCGCTTCGTCGATATCGCTCGCGTGGCATCCGCCGTCGCGAATCAGCGCGGCCTCGTAAGCCGCAGCGAGATAGCGGCAGGCCGCGACGAGAAAGGCGCCGCTTCCCATCGCCGGATCGACGACGCGCAGCTGGAGAATCTCCGCGGCCGATCGACCGCGCACGAGCGGTGCCAGCGTTCGACGAACGAGGTATTCGGCGATCGGCTGCGGCGTGTAGAACGTTCCGGTCGCTTTGCGGACGCCCGAGCCGCGGCGCAGCGTGACGGTGCCCGCGTCTACTGCAGGTTCGTAGTCGAGCAGGGTCTCGTAGACGGCGCCGAGTTGCTCGACGCCGAGATCGCGGTACGCGATCGGTTCGCGGCCCGCTCCATCTGCGGCTGGACGCGTCGACAGCGCCACTATCGCCCGTCGCGCGGCGCCATCGTCGAGATCACGGCGATCGGCGAGCGGCGTTCGAGCGGGAGCGAACAGCCGGCCGTTGAACGCCGTCACGCGAAGGTCGCCGGCGCGGCACCCGTCGTGCGCGAGACGCGCCATCGCCCGCAACGCGTCCCACAGGCCGGCGGCTCGCGCCGACCGCTCCGCTTCCTCGCGCATCGCCTCGACGCTGTAGCTTTCGCGGTAGACCGGGTGCCACAACGGCACGAGCGCGCGCGCCTCGGCGAAGAGCAGAAACAGGATGCGGTAGACGATCGTCAGCGCTTGTTCGAAGGCCGCGTCGAGCGCGCGCGAGTCGGTCGTGCGGCGGCGCCGCGCCGCCATCGCACGCAGGACTTCCGTCGACGCGATCAAGACGCCGTCGCGCAGCGATCGGCAGACGCCGGCAGCGTTTCGATCCGACGCCGCGACCAGTGCGCGCAGCGATTGCGGTTCCGCGGCGTCTGCTGCGACGGCGCTGACATGGCAGATGCGCCAGAACGCCGCAAATGTATCCGGGTGATCGGCAGCGAGCTCGACGTCGACCTCGACATATCGCCGCGCGTAGAGGCGAACCGCGTCGACGATCCGAAGGCGCAGACCGTCGAACAGGAAGCACCAGGCCGCGCTTCGTCCGGCGGCATGCGTCACGGCGACGCGCCACAGCGCGTCGTACGCGGTGCCCCACGGCACGACGATCAACACGACCGGCCGGCCGCCACCGGCAAGTGTTGCCACCGCCGCAGCGTCAACGTTCTGTAGATCGAACGGGTCGTCGAACCCGAGGAGCCTGACCAGCGGGATCGCCGCCGCTTCGAGCACCGCACGGATTGCCGCCGCCGGACCGAGATCGCGACATGCGCCGCGCGCCGAGGCAAGCCGCCGGCGTGCGGCCTCGAGTGGCTCTGACCCGGCGATCGGCCGGATCTCGGCCTCGAGAAAACTGCTGCGGACAAGGTGGCCGTCGACTCCGGCAATCATGACTATGCCGTCAGCACGAGCAGCAGCGTCGGCCGAAGCGCCGTGATCGTCGCCGCCGCGGACGCGGCGGCCACACGGCTCCACGCCAGTTGTTCGGCGTGCTGCGCCTCGGCGTTGCGCTGTTGCTGATCGCGTTCGCTCCGCCGGTCGAACAATCCGGCCTGGTAGGTTGCGGTGCGCGGCGTTCGTTCCACGTCAGCAGCGATCGCGCGTTCCCGCTCGAGCCGTACTAACGCCTGGGCGCGAACGCTCTCGAGAACCTCGCGCTGCGTCACGCACAACACGCGCTGTATTGCGTCGGGCGGATTGGTGTCGATCGCGCCGACAAGATTTCGCAGATCGGATCGCTCGGCGCGACTCGCGACGTGGAAATCGAGCGAGGCGAGGAGGGAGACGATCGTCGCCGGCGACTGTCGCCCGGCCGCGTCTTCGCAGGCCACTTGCCAGATGAACAAGGCGCGGCCTGCCAGAGGCTGACGGCGGCGCGCACTCCGCGCGCGAGCGATCAGCGGACCACTCGCCCAACCTGTCTCGGCCGAACATTGGTGTCCGGTTCGATCGAGCGAACGCGCGACGGCCAGCCGCCGCGCTTCAGCCTCGGCCTCGACCCGGAGGTTCACCGCCATCGTCGTCATCGTGTTCATCTCCAGTGAAAACGAGGCGCGCGATCGCGCGCTCGTGGGTGGCACCGCCCAGCGGGTCCGATGCCTCTACGTCGGTCGCCGCGACCGCGATGCGAGCGCGGAGGCGATCGAGAACGGCGGTTTCGCCAAGTTCTCCGGCAACGAGGTGGAAAGCGTGGACGACCCGCTGCTGTCCGATGCGATCGACGCGTCCGATCCGTTGCTCGAGGCGGCTCGGATTCCACGGCAGCTCGAGATTCACCACCATCCGGCAGCGGTGGTGCAGGTTGAGCCCTTCGGCAGCGGCGTCGGTGGCGAGCAGCACGATGCCAGGCGTCGATCCGAAGATGCGAAGGACGTCCGCGCGTTCCTCGCGACGCAGTCCGCCGTGGAGGATGGCCGTGGGCCGCGACATCGCCCGCCGGACGTGCAGCAGCGTGTCGCGATACTCGGTGAAGACCACGGCGGGTTCGCGCGTACGGCCGAGCAGCCTCGTTAAATAGACGAGCTTTGTTTCGCGCGTCGCCGCTTCCTGCGCCGCCACGAGCAAAGCGCTGAGCAGACGCCGCTCACGCTCGCGGTCGGCGAGGCCGAGTCCGGCGGGCCAGGCCGGGGGCTGATCGGCATCGGTGATCTCGCCCCACTGGTCGCCCAGCGGCAGCGTCAATTGCTCGCCGTGCTCGTCCTTCTCCGCAACGGCGATCGTCCGCAGCCGCCGATCGACCGACTGCGCGAGCGACCACGCGCTCGACACCATCCGCTTGTGGAGGACGCCAAGCGCGAGGAGCGTGGCTTCGCCGCGCGATTGACCGTGCTCGGCACGTACCGCAGAGGCGTAGCGCTGCAGCTGAGCGTGCATGCGGCGTTCAGCCGCGCTCGCCCGGACGCGGACGATGTGGACGCGACGGCGTGCCGCGATGCCGATCGTCGCGCGCGTGCGGCGAAAGACAATCAGCGGCGCGTCGCCGAGCGCACCGACGCGGCACAGCGACTCGAACAGCTCCCGATCGCCGCTGTGCGGCGTTGCCGTGAGCAACAGCAGATACGGCGCCCGCGCCGCGAGCATGTGCGCGGCGGCGCGGCGATCGGACTCGGCCGCGGCGGTGTGCGCCTCATCGACGACCACGAGATCCCACGGCACGGCGGCGACCGCCGGCAGCACTTCGGGTCGCTTGACGTAGTCGATCGACGCGATCGCCACAGGCGCAGTGAGCCACGGATTCACGCCGATCGGCAGGAGCGTCGCAGTGCGCCGCAGTGCCGGCGCGTCGACGCGAACGGCTTCGATGCCGAAGCGGACGGCAAGCTCCTCCACCCACTGATCGCGAAGCCCCGCCGGCGCGAGGACGATCACACGCTCCGCGCTGCCGCGGGCGATCAGCTCGGCGGCGATCAGGCTGGCCTGGATCGTCTTGCCGAGGCCGACCTCGTCGGCCAGCAGCAGTCGCGTGCCGTAGCCGCGGACGATGGCGAGCGCCGGTTCGAGTTGGTACGGCAGGAGGTCGATCGCCGCCGTGCCGGCCGTCGCCAGGGATCCTGGCGGGACGGCGGTCGCAATCGCGGAGCGGCAGGCGCGTCGCCACGTTCGGCTGTCGACGAAGCGCGCGCGCCGCGACCCCTCGACCGGCTCGATTCGGTCGAACGGTGACAGCACGCGGCGAACGCTCCCGGCGAACGGACGCGCGACGCCGTGCAGCGTCAGCAGCGCGCAGCCGTCGTAGGCGCGTAGGTCGGCAATGCGCCAGCGCGCACCGCGGACGACGACGAGGTCGCCGGCGTGCGGAGGTGGTGATTTCTGCATCGCGCCACGCCCGCTCGCGCGCAGAATCTGCGACCGTGACGTCCTGCGACGCCACAGGTCAATCACTTACAGAAAGCGAGAACGGGCGTACGGAGGCAGAGGCAACGGGAGTGCCAGCTGTGCACATTCGCGACGGGTGAAGCGAAACGCAAAAGCCGCAAAGAGCGCAAAGACTTTTGTACAAGAGACTCATTGCAGCGTCTTGCCGATCGCGCGATCGGAGCGTCAACGCTGAGATCGCAGAAGACGCAGAGACCGCACAGAATCATTTGTACCAAAACATGTCTGCGTGTTCTGCGAGTCTCTGCGTGCCCTGCGTTCCCGTCAGCGCTACGAACGTGGCTTGGCTCCGCGAAGCAGTGCTGCAGCGCGGACACCGCAAAGACTTACAGAGAATCATTCGCAAAAGAGATCTTTGCGTTTTTTGCGTTCCGGTGGGCGCCACGGACGTGGGCTGTGGCGCTACGAACGTGGGCTGAGTCGCGCGATGGTGGCGCCGAGGTGTGAATCGGGATCGTCCCAGAACTCGATCACCTTCGGATGGCGATCGAGTGCCGACTGCACGATGCCGCGCTGCACGCCGCGGCCGCGTCCGTGGACGACGCGCACGCGGTCGAACCCGGCCAAGGCGGCGGCGTCGATGTATTCGGAGACGACCGAGGGAATATCCCGCGGCGCGAAGGCGTGCAGATCGATTTCGCGCTCGATTGGCAGCTCGATCGGGTCGGGGTCCACGCGTTATCGGCTCGCGGCGAGCTCCCGCGAGTATTCGGCCGTCACCGTGGTCTTGATCCCGCCGCGGACCGAGAAATCGCCGACCACCCTCATCCGCCGCGGCTGGATCGCGGCGACGAGGTCGTCGAGGATCTGGTTGGTCACCGCCTCGTAGAAAATTCCCCGGTTGCGGAATTCAACCATGTAGTACTTCAGCGACTTCAACTCGACGCAGGTGGCGGCGGGGACGTAGGTGATGCGGATCTCGCCGAAGTCGGGCAGCCCGGTCTTGGGACAGACCGACGTGAACTCCTGGCAGTGAATGGCGATTTCGTATTCCCGCTCCGGCCGCGGGTTGGGAAACGTTTCGAGCGTCGAGCTTGACATACCCGGAAAATATAGCATTCCGCTAGGAAAATCGCGTGTTGCGAACCTCGGTCGATTGACACTCGGGAGAGGCGCACGCTAGGATACGCGGGTTTTTCGAGTTAAAACCGCTGATTGGTGCTGCGCGCGCGTCAGTCTGCGGTGAAACCACAGCGCGTCACGTGAGGGGGACCCGATGGCAGACGCCCGCAGGATGGGCAAATCCGAACTGTTTTCGCACTTCGCGGAGCGGTTCGAAGTGAAGCGGACGCAGGCTCGTGAGTACTTCGATGAGCTGACCCAGCTCGCTGAGAAAGAGTTGAAGCGCTCCGGCGAGTTCGTGCTGCCAGGCATGGTCAAGCTGGTGGTGCAGAAGCGGAAGGCGCGCATGGGCCGCAACCCGGCCACCGGCGAGGCGATCAAGATTCCGGCGAAGACGGTCGTGAAGGCGCGTATCGCGAAGCAGTTGAAAGACGCGGTGCTGCCGCGAAAGTAGTGTTCCCCCACACCACGTGACGGCAGATCTGGAGAGGCGCAGCGGCCCGTTCCGCTGCGCCCACCAATTAAGAACTTGGAATTTGGAATGTGGAATTCGTGAGGCGAATTCCACATTCCAACTTCCGAATTCCTAATTCTTACGCGGCAGTGGCCCTGGCGAGCATCCGGCTGTAGATCGTCGCCGGCACGAGGCACGTTGTCCGCGCTTCCAGGTTCGTCACCGAATCGTCGTCCAGGATGATGCGGTCCCCCGGTCCCAATAAGATCTCCACGCTGTAGCGCCGGGCGCCGCGCAGCGTGCGCAGTTCGAAATAGCGCACCGGCACGGTCTTGTCCTCGACGGCGACGGCGTCAGTCTTCACCAGCGTACGGAACATAATTGCCCTCCACGTCCGGCCCGATGCCGGATACTTTCAAACGTCAACTTGCAGCCGCTTGCGCGGTACGGTGGTCGCGGGCCGGGAAGCGCAGCGTGAACGCAGTACCGCGTCCGACTTCGCTCTCGACCGTGATGGTGCCGTCGAGTTGCTCGACGATCCGCTTCGAGATCGCCAGCCCGAGGCCGAGGCCGCGGCGCTTGGTGGTCACGAAATCGTCGAAGATCGCCGACAGCCGATCGGCGGGGATGCCCGAGCCGGTGTCGGTCACGCTGATCTCGACGTGGTTGCCGACCTGCGTCGTCGCGACAGTGACGCGACCGCCCGGTTCGGTGGCTTGAATGGCGTTGGTGATCAGGTTGCGGTAGACGCGGCCGAGCGCGAAGCGATCGCCCTCGATCGCCAGCTCGCCGGGCGCGAACTGCGCTTCGACGGTGATGCCGTTGCGCTCCCCCTCGCTGCGCATCGACTCGATCGTCTCGGCGATCGACGCGTTCACGTCCATCGCGAAGCGCTCGATCGGTTTCGGCTTGACGACGTGGCGCAGATCCTCCATGAACCGCTTCAGCGTCGCCAGCTCGCGCTCGATCGTGCGGCGGAACATCTCGCGCGAATCGGCGTCGACATCGTCGCGGAGGAGCAGCCGCGTGCTGTTGCCGATGTTCTGGATCGGATGCGAGAGGTCGTGGACCAGGCCGGCGGCGACGCGGCCGAACATCGCCTGCCGCTCCTGCCGCTTGACCTCTTCCTGCAGCTTGGCGAGGCGGTCGGCCATCGTGTTGAAGGCGTCGCCGAGCTCGCCGAGCTCGTCGGCGCGGCGGATGTGCACGCGCGCGTCGAGCTGGCCGGCGGCGATGTCGTGCGTGCCAGCCTTCAGCGCGAGGATCGGGTTGATGAACGTGCGGCCGAAGAGATACCCGACCGCTATCATCGCCACCAGCGCCAGCGAAATCGCAATCACCAGCTGCTGCTGCAGTACGGCTGCGGTCGCATAGGCTTCGTTGGTCGGCTGCGCGACGATGACCGTCCAGCCCAGCTGCGGGATGCGTGCGGCGACCCCCAGCTCGCGGCGGCCGCTGTCGTCGACATATTCCTGCGTCACCGGCGTCGTTTCGTCGTTGGCCCGCGCCGCCGCGAACAGCGGATGGTTGCTCATGTTGCGGGTCTGCGCGACGAGCGCTTTCTTGTCCGGGTCGCCGTGCGCGATCAGCTCGCCGCCCGGCGCGACGACGAGCGCGTAGCCGTGCTCGCCGATGCGGATCTGGTCGACCGTCCGCCACATCTCTTCGAGGTTGATTTCACCCGCCAGCCAGCCTGCCGGCTGGTTCAGGCGCGTGAGGTGAATCGCGAACACCGAGGTCGGCAGCAGGTCTTCGTCGACCTTGATCGGCGACATGGTGACGCCATCGATCGACAGCTGGCTCTCTTTTGGCGGCGCGACGCGCGGGGCGCCGACGCGGCTCGAGGCAACGATCGCGCCGCCCTCGTCGAACAGCGTGATCTCGCGGAACTCGCGAAATTGCAGGACGTAGTTCTTGAGGATCCGGTCCTTCTGCCAGGTCTCGAGGCCGGTGTTCTGCAGGTCGGCTGCGAGCGCCTTCAGCAGTTCGGTGTTGGTCAGAACGTAGCGGCGGATCTCCTCGGCGGCGCGCAGCGCGACGTTCTGGTTGCCGGTGACGACCGATTGCCGCGTGCCGCGCTGCAGCGACAGGATCGAAATCACGCCGTAGGCGAGCAGCGGCAGGACGGCGGCAATGCCGAGCAGCAACGCGAGGCGCGTCGAGATGTGGCGAATTTTCACGGCGTTAATTTCTGCTGGCCCGCTGCTGGACGGCGCTGGGTTTCCACAGGCGCAGCGTGCTCAGGACGTCGCGGCCTTCTTCACTCGGGACGTCAAAACGCGTACTGATGGCGCGGGCGCGTACCGACCACGCAAGGAAGACCGCCGGCGGATCGTCCCAGAACACGCGCACCAGATTGCCGATCGCCGTGCGATAGGCCGATTCCGTTTCGGCCTCGCGCACCCGGTCGAACGCCTCGTCGACCGCGCGATTGCCGAACATCCCGGAATTGCCGGGCATCCGCGAGTGCCAGATCCCATACGGTCTGAGCAGGCTGGGGCCGCTGATCGCGTCGATGAGCACCGCGTCGTACCGCCCGTGTTGCAGCCGATCGAACGTCTGATCCTGCGAAACCGCTTCAACGTCGATCTCGATTCCCACCGCTTCGAGCTGCCGTTTCAACTCGAGCGCAATTCGTTCGTAGACCGCGTCGGATGCGATCAGCAGCGTGAAGCGGGTCGACGCGCGTTTTCCCGTCCGCGCGCCGAGCAGTTGTGCCGCCTGTCCCGGATCATACGAATGGTTTTCTTGCGCCGACGATTCGAGCGCCCAGTGTCGTGGCGCCACCGGGCCCCACGACGGGACGCCGTGTCCGTTGAGTGCGTCGGCGACCAGCTTTGGACGGTCGATCGCCAAGTTCAGCGCGCGCCGCACGGCCGGCGAACGCAACGCAGCCGCCTGTGTATTCAGCGCGACGACGTATTGATAATGGCGCGTGAAGGTGAAGACCGCGACTTTCGCCGAGTGCTCGAGCGAGCTGAGCGCGTCGGGACCGACCTCCCACAGCATATCGAGGTCGTTGCGCAGCATCTTCGCCCACGCGGTGCGGACCGCGGGAAATGTTTCGACGTGGATTTCGTGAATGCGCGGCTGTCCGGCGTAATAGTCGGGATTGGCGCGCAGCTCGCTGGTGGAATTCGGAACTGCCACGAATGGGCCGGTTCCAACCGAAGAGCCCGGTTTTCGAATGCCGGCCTCGATCGCCTCGAACAGGAGCGGCGACGGCCGGCGAAAGGTGATTTCGATGGTGTTCGCGTCCACCGCCTTCACCTGCTCGACATCGTCGGCGACCGGTCCGAATGTCTGGCGCATGGACACAGGCAAGACCCCGGCGACAATTTCAGGGGTAAGGGGTGTGCCGTCGTGAAACTTCACGCCGGACTTCAGCCGCACGAGGTACGAACGCCCGTTGTTGGGCGACGTCCAGGTCTCGGCGAGTGTCGGTTCGGGACGGCCGTCTTCGCCGACCCTCGCCAGGCCTTCGATCGAGAGAATCTGCGCAAGCTGGCGAAGACCGCTGCCGGGATTGGAGGAGGACAGGCCGGCGACGCCAACACGGAGCACCGCGGCTGCGCCTTCGGACCTGGCCGCCCGTTCGCGCGAGCAGGCAAGCGAGGCCACGGCCGCCATGAACGCGACGAGCCGCGCAGCAGTCCGAAAAAAACGACGGCGGCGCTCCTCGCGTCCCTCAGGCATCGTTTACTTCTTGTTCATCGGCGGGTCGTCAACGAAGGTCCAGCAGAATCCCTGCGGTTTGACGTTGGTGGCCTTCTTCACAATTTTGATCTTCATTCTAGTCTCCGGTTAGGACTGGCTGGCGACGGCATGCGCCAGTGAGACGATGGCCGAATCGATGCTGTGCTTGTGACATGTCGGCACGTTCATGTCGCCAAGCTGGCTGTACGAGGCAGCGACGCATCCCCCGGCACACACCGGGATGTAGGCGCAGTCGCCGCATTCTTTCCACGGCGAGAGACGAAGGAACCGTTCGCGCGCGCTCTCGCGCCACGTGTCGCGGCGGTCGTCGATGTGGCCGGTCGACATTGCGAGCTGACCGGTGAAGCCGGGGCACGCGTAGAGCGAGCCGTCGGGCCCGATCGTGTGCGCGTGCGCCTTGTGCACGTGGCACGGTCCGTTGTGGACGCCGTCGTGCGTCGGGAAGCCGAGGCGGCGCGTCTCGGCACGCAGCATCGTCAACTTGTCATCGAGCACGCTGCACGAATCGCACGCCTTGCCGGCGCCGGATCCGAGCGACGTCATGCAGGTGCCGTTGAGCGCATCCTTCGCGGCGATCGGCGTCAGCGGAATGATGCCCTTGCCCGACACCGCCTCGGCGCGAACGATCGGCTTGAAAAAGACCTTCGACAGCTTGTCGGCGAAGTCCTGCTCTTTCAAGTAGGCGAGCAGCGCCGGGTAGCTGTCCACCGAGCTCTCGTCGAAGTTGCCGCCGATCGCTATCCGCACCCGGTCGGCCACGGCGCGGACGTTCTCGACGATGCGATCGAAGGTGCCCTGGCCACCGCGGAGCGGCCGCATCCGGTTATGCGTGTCGCGATCGCCGTCGAGCGTGATCTTGATCCCGTTCAGCCCGAACGGCAGCATCCGGTCGACCACCTCAGGCGTGAGCAGCAGGCCGTTCGTGATGATGTTGATGTAGAGCGTGACGCCGCGGTCGCTGGCTGCGCGCGAGGCGCGCTCGGCGAGGTCGTACATCGCCGGGAGATTCAGGAGCGGCTCACCGCCGAAAAAGGTGAGGACGAACTTCTCGGGCCGGACCCGATCGAGTTCGCGCTCGATCCAGGCCGCGACCCGCACCGCCGTCTGCGGCGACATCCGGTCGGCCCGCTCGTTGTAGTCGCCGTGGTCACCCTGGAAGCAGTAGTCGCACGCGAAGTTGCACTGCAGCGTGGTCAGGACGGTGATGTTCAGTTCGGAGGTGTCGGATTTGACTTCGCCCAGATAGGCATCGAGGTTGAGCCGGTCGGTGTCGCGGTTCTCAACCAGGAACCCGTTTTCCCGAAGCAGTTCGAAGGCCTCTCGGCCCTCCTGATCCAGCTCCTCGGCCGCGACGCCGTCGGCGGCGCGATCGAGCAAACGAACGACATCACTCGACACCACGAGCTGGGCGTCGGTGATGGTGTTCATCAGGAAGATTTCGTCGTGTGCGTCGAGGGGCACACGAACGTTGAACATCGAAGACTGCATCCGCGAAATGTTCCCCCGGCCGTTGGTCCGGAACTAGCAGGTTCCGGCTGCTGAGGACTGCAACGCGTATTCCACGGATCGCTGTTGAGGCTGTCTTCCGTAAATTCCTTAAGAAATCTGCAAAAAACTCAAGGTACTGAGAGGGCCAGCCGACCCACCAGCACCCAACGCAAGACAATAGTTTGGCCGAGCGGCCGTGGCGCGCCGAATCACGCCAGCTTTGTTTCCGGGGAGAATCGCAGATTTTTTACTGCGGACAGAAGTTTGGCCTGCCAGGCCAATTTATTGGCTGCGCTAAGCGCCGCGAAGCCGCTTTGCGAGCTGCCTAACGTCGAGCTTGTCCATTTTGTACTTCAGCGTGCTCAACGGTATTCCAAGGTACTCCGCCGTCTGCGTGACGTTCCATCCGCACTTCTCGAGCGCGCGGAGGATGAAATTCCGCTCGAAGGTATTCGTCGCGTCTTCGAAGAGGCTGTCGGTGGAAGTCCCTTGCGGCTCGAGCTGCGCGAAGTGAAATTCGAGCGGCAGGTCTTCCTCTGAGATGAAGTCCTTGTCGCTGACGGCAACCAGCCGCTCTATCAGGTTTTCGAGCTCGCGGATGTTTCCCGGCCACCAGTACTTCTTCAAGACCGCCATCGTCGAGTCCGTGATCCCCTGGATCCGCTTGCGGAAGCGCCCGTTGTAGCGGCGCATGAAGAAATCGGCGAGCTGCGGCACGTCCTCGGTGCGCTCGCGCAGGGGCGGCAGTTTGATGGGAATGACGTTGATGCGATAGAAGAGGTCTTCGCGGAACTTTCCTTCCTTCACCGCCTTTTCGAGGTCGACGTTGGTTGCCGCAATCAGCCGGAACTCGGTCTTGATCGGCTTCGAACCGCCAACGCGTTCGATTTCGCCTTCCTGGATGGCACGCAGCAGCTTGGCCTGGAGGTCGAGCCGCAGATCGCCGATTTCGTCGAGGAACAGCGTACCGTTCGAGGCGAGCTCGAACTTGCCGAGCTGCTGCCGGTGCGCCCCCGTAAACGCGCCGCGCTCGTGGCCAAACAGCGCGCTCTCGGCGAGCTCGCGCGGGATTGCGGCGAGGTTCACGGCGATGAACGGCGCGTCCGGATCGCCAGCCTCGCGGTGAATGAGCCGCGCCAGCAGCTCCTTGCCGGTGCCGCTTTCGCCGAGGATTAGCACTGTCGCCGACAGCTTCGCCACCTTGTGCACCAGGTCGACGATGTCGCGGGTCATCTTGCTCGGCCCGACGATGAACTCGCGCTCGGTCTCGGCGACCTGCGCCGACAGCGTGAGCACCTGGCGATTGAGGTCCTGCCGTTCGCTGGCGTTGCGCACCAGCGAGCGCAGCTGGTCGTAGTCGAAGTCCTTGGTGATGTAGTGGTAGGCGCCGAGTTTCATCGCCTGCACCGCGGTCTCGATCTCGGTGACCGCCGAGATCATCAGCACCTCGATCAGGCTGTAGTTCTCCTTGACGATGCGGAGGACCTCGAAGCCGCTGATGCCGGGCAGCCGGACGTCGAGCAGGATCAGGTCGACATCTTCCCGATTGAGGATCGGCAGCGCCGCTTCGCCGCTCGACACCCTCAAGACGCGGTACTCCCGCTTGAGGATGGCGGTCAACGTATCGCGCATCCCCTCGTCGTCGTCGACGATGAGGACGGTTTTCGGCTTCGAGCTCATGGGTTGGCGCGGGAAACCGCGGTATTGTCTCAGGCGGTTGACACTGTTGCAAGCCGTTCGATAAGGTGGAGTTTTGTTGACCGTCCAGTGGCTGCTCACAGGCGCCGCGCTGCTCGTCGCGGCCGCGGCATTCGCCAAGGCGCGGCGGCTCGCGCGCCGGCTGGAGCGGCTCACCGAGTCCTACTGGGAGCTGCGCTACGAGCACGGGCAGCTCCGCGCGCGGCTCAACCGGCTCGATCCCGACCCCTCGGCTGCCGCCGCCGAGCCGACCGCCGCCCCCGGCGTCACCGCCTTCGTGCCCCTCTCATCGCTCAAGCGGTAAAGCGAGTCATTCGTGGCGACTGAATACGACGTGATTGTGATCGGTGCCGGCACCGGCGGCTACGTCGCCGCCATCCGCGCCGCGCAGCTCGGGCTGAAGACGGCGGTGGTCGAGAAGCAGAAGGCACTCGGCGGAACCTGCCTGCTGTGGGGCTGCATCCCGACCAAGGCGCTGCTCGAGCACGCGCACGCCCTGAAAGTGGTACAGCGCGCCAAGGAGTTCGGCGTGGCCGTCAGCGACGCAGCAAAGGCGACCATCGACATGACCCAGGTGCAGACGCGGAAAGATCGCGTCGTCTCCGGCCTGACCAAGGGCGTCGAGTTTTTGTTCAAGAAGAACAAGATCGACTGGATCAAAGGGACGGCGCGGCTCACCGGCAACGGCGGCGTCGAGATCTTCGAAGGCGAGACGCAGACCCTGCGCGCGCGCAAAGACATCATCGTGGCGACCGGATCGGCGCCGCGCGGCGTGCCGGGGATCGAGATCGATCGTCAGCGGATCATCACCAGCGACGAAGCGATCGGCCTCCGCGAGGTGCCGAAGACGATCGTGGTGATGGGCAGCGGCGCGGTCGGCGTCGAGTTCGCGTCGATCTTCAACCGGTTCGGCAGCGACGTGACGATCGTCGAGCTGCTGCCGCGGCTGGTTCCGGTCGAGGACGAAGCGATCTCGGCGGAGCTCGAAAAATCGTTCCGCAAGCAGGGGATTACGAGCCACACCGGCGCGAAGGTGACGAGCGCGAAGGCGGGCGGCGCCGGCGTCGACGTCGAGATGCAGCTCGGCGACGGGACGACGAAGAAAATCCGTGCCGACTATCTGCTCGTGGCGACCGGGCGTGGTCCGGTGACCGCCGGCGTGAACGCCGAAGGGGTCGGCCTGCGGATGGAAAAGGGCTACATCAAAGTCGACACGATGTATCGCTCCAGCGTCGCCGGCATTTCGGCAATTGGCGACGTGATCACGATCGACGGCCCGCACCCGCAGCTCGCGCACGTGTCGTCGGCCGAAGGGATCGTCGCCGCCGAGCGGATTGCCGGCGTCGAGACACGGCCGATCAACTACGACCATGTGCCGGGCTGCACCTACTGCGATCCCGAAATCGGCAGCGTCGGGCTGACCGAGAACGAAGCGAAGGCGCGCGGCTACGACGTCCGCATCGGCACGTTCCCGTTCGGCGTCCTCGGCCGCGCGAAGATGGCCGGCGAGACCGACGGCTTCGTCAAGATCGTCGCCGACAAGAAGTACGACGAACTGCTCGGCGTCCATATGATCGGACCGCGCTCGACCGAGCTCGTCGCCGAGGCGACCGCGGCGCTGCGCCTCGAAGCGACGGTCGAACACCTGATCCGAACGATCCACGCGCACCCGACGTTTGCCGAAGCGATCGGCGAGGCCGCGCACGCAGTTCACGGCGCGGCGATTCATTTGTAAATGGAGCGCGAGCCTTTCAGGCGAGCGAGAAGCGAATGTCCACTGACGTAGTGATGCCGCAGATGGGCGAATCGATTGCCGAAGGCACGATCGTCCGCTGGATCAAGCAGGTCGGCGACAAGGTCGATCGCGACGAGCCGCTGTTCGAAATCTCGACCGACAAAGTCGACGCCGAGATTCCGTCGCCGGCCGCCGGCGTCGTCTCGGAGATTCGCGTCAAGGAAGGCGAAACGGTTGCGGTGAACAGCGTCGTCGCGGTGATCGGCGCCGCGGGCGCGACAGCGGCCGCGCCTGCCGCGGAGCCGCCGAAGGCGCCGGCACCAGCCGCAGAACCGCCAAAGGCGTCGCCGCAAGGCGACGGATCACCGACGGCGACGGCCCCGCCGAACGAGCAGGCGCCGCAATCGGCGCCGGCTCGCGCGGAAACGAAACCGTCCGAACGCGTCGCATCGGGCGGCGGAGCGAAAACCACCGAGGACCTGGTGCGCGAACGGTCGTCACCGCTCGTCCGGAAGATCGCGAAAGAACACAACGTCGACATCGGACAGATCCAGGGCACGGGGATCGCCGGTCGCGTGACCAAGGACGATATTTTGGGGTTCCTTTCAGGGCAGGAAGGCGGGAAGGCGGGAAGGCAGGAATTCAAGGCGGAAAGGCAGGGAAGGCAGGAAGGTCAGGCAGTAAGGCAGGAAGGGCAGGCAGGAAGGCAGGAAGGGCAGGCAGGAAGGCAGGAAGGGCAGGCAGGAAGGCAG
>Ga0075425_100001019_pt1 | contig 26862 bp, 21 predicted proteins | sample SoiMethybrSBSTD4_FD_75300 | JGI IMG/M metagenome (GOLD analysis project Ga0075425, IMG submission 75300) | Bulk soil microbial communities from a Populus tree surrounding site in Tennessee, USA - Soil MetaG P. TD hybrid SBSTD4 | ecosystem: Environmental > Terrestrial > Soil > Tree plantation...
CTTCCCGGCGAAACTCGAGGCCTGAGCAAGCCGGTGAGCCGCTGGTCGAAGGTTTCAATCGCGGCAATCTCCATGGGACAGGAAATTGGCATTACTCCGTTGCAGCTTGCCGGATTAATTTCAAGCATGGCGAACGATGGTGTTTATGTTGCGCCGCGAATTACGGCCGCAACCATTCAGCCGCAGACCACGCCGCAACGGATCGCTTTTCATCCCGTAAATGAGCATCGCGTCATCTCGGCCTTTACTGCTGCCGAGATGCGCCAGATGATGCAGCGGGTGGTGCTGCACGGCACTGGAACAAAAGCCAGGCTCATCGGATACAGCTCAGCCGGGAAAACCGGCACCGGGCAGAAAGTTGATCCCGCCACGCACGCGTATTCGCACACAAAATACGTGGCCTCATTTGCCGGGTTCGCGCCCATCAACAATCCATCGGTTACGATCGTCGTCGTTTTAGACTCTGCGGTGGGGTTACACCAGGGCGGACAGATTTCCGCGCCCGTGTTCAGCCGAATTGCGCAGCAGGTGCTTGAATATCTGCATACGCCTCACGATCTTGAAATTCCCGCTAACCGGCAGGTCTTACTCGCGCGCGCAAAAAGTGATGACAAGGATCTGGAAGAAGGCTCTCCGGACCATCCAGGGGAAGAAATCGATGTAGCCGATGCCTCGGTTCCGAGCGAGGTGGTTCCTTCTGAGCACTCTTCAATTGGAGGGTCTTCCACCGCCTCCTCGATCAACAAACAGGGTTCCTCCACAGTGATCCAGGCTGGGGCGATAGTGCCTGCGTCAATGCGCGCTCCAGAACCGCGATCGCAAGCGAGCTCACCAAGCGCGCCCGCAAGTGTTTTGCAGCCGGCAGCCGATCCCCCAGCAAATGGCACGGTCGTGCTCGACGTGGAACAAGGGGGAATCGTTGTTCCCTCATTTGCGGGCAAGTCAGTCCGATCGGCGATCGAACTCGCAGAGACCAGCGGGCTCGATCTGGAAGTGGTAGGAAACGGATTGGGCCAAACTCAGTTGCCACCTGCCGGCTCGCACGTGGCCACTGGCACGCGAATTACCGTGACCTTCGGGCGGTAGTTGTGAAATTGTTTTAGCGATTTGCCTGATTCGACTCCTCAACCTCAAGGCTTTCCAAAGCGGAATACCAAGCCGGAAGAAGCGCTGCTGGTTAGAAGCGGGCCGGCTCTGGCACCCACGATCATCAATTGAATTTCGCCTACGCGGAACACCAAGGATCGCGTGAGGCGAATGTCCATACCGCCGCCGGCGGATACGATTCCCTTCACGGTGGTGAAATTGATAGTTGTAGAGCGTTCGGTCCAGCGGTAAGCACCGGCCAGACCTTCACCGAAAAAGCTGGTGCGGAAGCGCTCGGCAGAATAGACCCGAAGCCCCAGCATCAGCGGCGCCAGAGTAGTTGAACCGGTGCGGTCGGAATACTTGTGGAATCCCACATCGGCGATCAGGCCGAGGTTTGCGTGACGCCAGACCAACCCCACCCGGGATCCGGAAGCCGAACCGCTGGGCGTAAACCCGAGATTCTGGCCAGGAGCCGGGTTGTGAATTACGAGAGTAGAGGTTGCGTCCACCGTCCGCATTGCCGATGCGAGCGCATACACTTCGAACGGCGGCGGCTCATCTGCATCCGACCCATAAGCTGTCGGATACTGGGCATTCGAGACTCGGGCGAAACAAGCAACAGCGCAAATAGTAAGCAGCAGGCGTCTCATGCATAACAGATAAAGCAAACCTGCGAGAGTGAAGCGGCAGGATGGGACACTTCCGCGAGTGCCACATTCATGGCGTGAGCGGGCTGCGAATGAACTGCTCGTATTCGCAGAGCTCTTTCAGGCTGGGCTCGGACAGCAATGGAAAACTCAGGACACGCCGCGCTCGTTTTAGTGATTCTGCCGTCAGCGAGTCGCACACGATGGCGGCGGTCTCCTTCAATCCGCGCTGCCAGCCAGGTTTCGTGGTGTCGCGAACTACAAGACAGTCGGAATGGAACCCGGCCGCAATCAGCATGGTGCGGGCGTTCTTCAGGAAAGGCGCCCAGCCGGAGGCGATCCCTACCAGGGCGGTCCTTGAGGCGGGCAGGTAGCGAGCCAGCGAGGCACCCGCAGATCTCAATTTCAAGGTCAGTATCTCGGCCTGTCTCGGCACGACTTCGCGGGCTTGTGCCACCGAAAAGGACACCGCCACCGGAACGGAGCCGTCCGCCAACAACGCGTAATCCTTCGGCTCGCAACTCTGAACGGGAAACGTGACCGCCTTTTGCATCTCGGTCACGATGATTCGCGCCAGCCCCGGGTCGGGTTCGATCACCAGGAAATGATCTGGCGGCTGCAGATCGAGCCAACGGCGCAGCCGGGAGCGAATCTCGCCAAGCGGGGCATTCAACTTGCGCGCTGAACCAAAGAAGTCAGATATGAGCTGATCCAGAGCGATTCCATTGGACGGGTAGGGCGGCCTTTCGGCGCTGACATAAACTCCGCTGCCTTTCCGGGATTCGACCCACTTCCTCAGCTCTAAATCACGGTAGCCTGCACTGACGGTGTTGGGATGCAGACGGAAACGGCGCGCCAGTCCGCGGGTGCTCGGCAGGCGGTCTCCGGGCGCTAGTTCGCCGCCAAGAATGCCGAGAATAACCTGCGTCACCAGCTGTTCGCGAATGCTGATTTCGCTAGCCCGCGAAAACCAGAGTTGCATGGTCAGCTATCTTAAGCCATGAACATGATTGAGCGGACGATCACCTGAATCGCCGCCCTGCTGTTTACCAACTTGCAATACAATCGCGGTATGACTTTTCTCGATCTTCTGGATGGCGTAGAAATACTCGCCCAGAGCGGGAATGCGCTGGTAACTGGGCTTGAGTACGACTCTCGCCAGGTGAAGCCGGGAGACGTGTTTGTCGCCATGTGTGGAGAATCGAGCGATGGGAATCAGTTTACCGAGCGAGCGATTGCAGCCGGAGCGGTTGCAGTAGTCACTGACTCAGATCGCGCGCCCACAACGGCTGCCTGGGCCAGAGTCTCTCATGGGCGCCGTGCTCTGGCGCGCCTGAGCGCAAATTTTTACTCGCGGCCTGCAGAAGAACTTGCCATTACCGGCATTACAGGTACGAATGGCAAGAGCACAACCGCTTTCCTGCTCGAGTCGATATTAAAGGCGGCGGGACGCGGGAGTGCGTTGATCGGAACTATCGAGTATCACGTCGCCGGAAAAGTACTGCCCGCTCCGCATACGACCCCTGAGTCGCTCGAACTGAACCGCCTGTTTCGGGACGCGGTAGACGGGAGTGCGACCGACGTGGTTATGGAGGTTTCGTCGCACGCTCTCGCGCAGGAGCGAACCTACGACGTTCCTTTCGAAGTTGCTGTATTTACGAATCTTACGCGCGACCATCTCGACTACCACCACGACATGGAAGAGTATTTTTCCGCCAAGAAGATTTTGTTCGAGGGCAGCGGGGAAAAGAGGCCTCGGGTTGCAGTGATCAACGTCGACGACGAAAACGGCGTGCGGCTGGCAGCATTTTGTAAAGGGCGCTCGGAGGTAATCACGTACGGGCTCTCTAAAGCAGATTTTCGCGCGGGGAAAATAGATATTGGCGCGAGAGGCACGCAGTTCGATCTGGTCGAGCCAGATGATTTAGCGCACCTGAGTTCGCCACTGATTGGGCGAGTGAACGTATATAACATCCTTGCTGCCAGTGCCGCTGCGCATGCGCTCGGCTGCCAGACAGAGGCCATTGTCGAAGGAGTGCGAAATCTCGCCCGCGTTCCCGGTCGCTTTGAGCGCGTGGACTGTGGCCAGCCATTCACCGTAGTTGTCGATTACGCTCACACCGATGACGCATTGCGGAACCTGACCTCCCTGGCCCGCGAATTCGTAAAGCCATCCGGCGCCCGCGTGATCACCGTGTTCGGCTGTGGCGGCGACCGTGATCGCAGCAAGCGTCCGCTGATGGGCGGAGCGGCAGGAAAGGGCAGTGATTTTGTCGTACTCACCTCCGACAATCCGCGCAGTGAAGATCCTCTGGCCATCATCAACGACGCGGTTGTCGGATTGCAGCGTTCGGGAACCAAGTGGGCTACCGAACCTGACCGTCGAGCCGCACTTCGACTCGCCATTAGCGAAGCGCATCCCGGAGATATAGTGCTCATTGCCGGAAAAGGACACGAACGAGTGCAAATCACTCGCGCCGGCTCCATTCCATTCGACGACAGGCAGGTTGCCTCAGAAGCTCTTCATGCTCTGGGATACGATTGTGCGAGTGCGGCTGCGACTGCCGGAAATACTGCATGAACTTATCTCTCTCCCGTATCCTCGAGTTCCTGAGCGCAAGCGCCGATGCGAGCCGGATCGATCGAAACGCAGTGGCGACCGGATACTCCATCGACTCCCGCACAATTCGTCCCGGAGAGCTGTTCTTTGCGGTTCAGGGTGAAAAGCTGGATGGCCACGAGTTCGTCGAGCAGGCGCTCAAAAAAGGCGCGGTCGCGGCGGTTGTGGCGCACCCCGCCAAGGCGCAAGCCGGACTCCCTCTCATCGTCGTGGAAGACACGCTGCTGGCCCTACAAAAACTTGCGACCGCGGTTCGGCGCCTCTGGGGCAAGCGTTTGATTGGTGTGACCGGGTCAACAGGCAAGACCACGACTAAAGAGGCGATCGCACATGTGCTCGCCACCCGGTATCGCGTTCACAAGTCGGAAGGAAACTTGAACAACCACTTCGGTCTGCCGCTGATGCTGCTGAAGCTCCAGTCGGAGCATGAGATCGCGGTGGTTGAACTGGGTATGTCGCACGCGGGCGAGATCGCGGCTCTGGCGAAAATCGCTGCGCCGGAAATAGGCGTGGTTACCAACGTCGCCCCGGTACATCTGGAATACTTCGATTCTCTGGCCGGGATTGCACGCGCCAAGTATGAATTGGTCGAATCACTACCCGCGACTGGCACGGCCATACTGAACGGCGACGATGAATACGTATCTCAGTTCGGGCGCAGCTTCAGGGGAAAAGTCGTGACCTACGGATTGGGCACGACTGAAAGCGTGCGGGCTGAGAACATCGAATCCAACGGAGAAGAAGGGTCGGCGTTCGAAGTTGTCGTCAACAATGACAGGCAGAAAGTCACGCTTCCGCTATTAGGCGAGCACAACATCTATAACGCCTTGGCGGCAGTTGCAGCGGCGGTCGAATGCGGAATGACACTGAGCGAGGCGGCGTCAGCGCTTGGTACTTTTGCCCCAGCGGACAAACGCGGGCAGGTTGTCCGGATCGGTAACATCACGGTCATTAATGATTGCTACAATTCAAATCCAAAAGCTCTGGCGGCGATGGTGGAGGCGCTCGCGACCATGCCCGCCAGGCGCAGGATCGTAGTCGCAGGCGAAATGCTGGAGCTTGGGCCTGATGGAGAGGAGATGCATCGCGAGGCCGGCAGGCACATGGCTCAAAAGGGCATCGACGTCTTGATTGGAGTGCGAGGCTTGGCGCAAGCAATGGTGACAAGCGCGAAAGAGGCCGGCATCGCCGCACAGTTTGTAGAGACGCCTGATCAGGCCGGCGGGTGGTTAGCGCGCGAGACTCGCGATGGCGACGTCGTGCTCATGAAGGCCTCGCGAGGCGTGAAGCTGGAAAAGGCGCTGGACAAGTGGATCTCAGCAGCCAGCGCTGAGACAGCAACGAAGAGAACTACGGCATCTGGCGACCAACAACCGACCACGGATTGACCGGGAGGCGTATTGCTATACTGGCTGCTCTATCTAAAACTCTTTCATTACTTCCCGCCGTTCCGAATTTTCCGATATCTCACGTTTCGTACTGCGTTCGCGAGCCTCACCGCTCTGTTCACGGGATTGATCATTGGGCCACTGGTGATTAACCGGCTCCGCGATTTTCAGATCGGCCAGTACATTCGCGAAGAAGGGCCGAAAGCACACCAGAAAAAAGCCGGCACTCCGACGATGGGCGGAGTCTTGATTGTGATCTCCATTGTCGTTCCAACGCTGCTGTGGGCCGACTTGACCAACCGTTTTGTCTGGATCGCCGTGCTTGCCACGTGTGCCTTCGCGGCAATTGGCTTCACCGACGATTACACCAAGGTCATTCACAAAAGGAATCTCGGCCTCACCGCGCGCGCCAAACTGGGATTGCAGATTCTCACCAGTATTCTGGTCGCGGTTGCGCTGATTGCGATGGAAAAACGCGAGCTGTACTCAACCAAACTGGTAGTGCCATTCTTGAAGCAGTTTCATCCCGACCTGGTGATTGATAATCTGAAAAACAATCCTGACCTTTGGCCGCTGGCGTTCCTGCCCTTCATAATCTTCGTGGTGCTGCTGATCGTGGGTTCAAGCAACGCGGTGAATCTGACTGATGGTCTGGACGGACTTGCAATCGGCTGTACTGTGATTGCAGCCGGCGCGCTTACCGTACTTACCTACGTCAGCGGTCATGCCACGTTTTCCACATATCTGGAACTGCAACGAATGCCTCAGGTTGGAGAGTTGACCATCTTCTGCGGCGCCATGGTCGGCGCAGCTATTGGATTTCTCTGGTACAACGCCCATCCCGCAGAGGTCTTCATGGGCGACGTGGGGTCACTGGCCCTAGGTGGCGCTATCGGCACGGTTGCGGTCATGATCAAGCAGGAGTTGCTGCTGCCCTTCATTGGCGGGATATTCGTGATTGAGGCATTGTCGGTCATTCTGCAGGTGGCCTCGTACAAGCTGCGCAAGAAGCGCATTTTCAAGATGGCGCCGATTCATCATCACTTCGAACTGATCGGTTGGTCAGAATCGAAAATTATCGTGCGATTCTGGATTGCGTCACTGATCTTTGCGCTGTTCGCCCTGACTACGCTGAAACTGCGATAATCATTTACCACGGAGGCACGGAGACACGGAGACCTGCAACCGCTTTTGTGCTCGGGCGACACGCCTTCTCAGATGAATAGACCGATTGACCGCAACTTCTTAGGAGTTTTTAGCAATTGTCTTCTCGGTGCCTCCGTGACTCCGTGGTGAAATATTCTTCGTGGAACTGAATGGAAAACGCGTGCTGGTGGTCGGGCTTGGCCGCTCGGGTGTGGCTTCGGCGTTGTTCTTGAAGTCCCAGGGCGCGCGGGTCACGGTTTCTGATTCCAAAACCGAAGACCAGCTGCGAAATGAGATCCCGGTGCTGCTCGATCAGGGCATCGCAGTCGAAACCGGTGGCCATGGCGATCGCACATTTCAAAATCAGGATTTGATCGTGGTCAGCCCGGGTGTTCCGGTTGACGCGCCGCCTTTGGTCCAGGCCAGAGCCGCGGGCGAGCCGGTCATTGGGGAAATCGAGCTAGCGTCCAAGTTTCTTCCCGGCCCCTTGGTGGCCATTACCGGATCGAACGGAAAGACCACCACGACTACTCTCGTCGGAGAAATCCTTGCCAAGAGCGGTAAGAAGACGTTAGTCGGTGGAAATATTGGGAATCCCGCAATTTCTCTGGTTCCAAACGCCACGCCGCAAACCGTCATCGTTCTCGAGGTCTCGAGCTTTCAGTTGGAAACCACCGGCAGTTTCCACCCCAAGGTTGCGGTGGTATTGAATGTGACCCCGGACCATCTGGATCGCCACGGCACTTTTCAGGCCTACGTGGACGCGAAGGCCCGCATCTTCGAGAACCAGCAGGCTGAGGATTTTGCCGTCCTGAACGCTGACGATTCCACTTGTGTTGAGCTTGCGAGACGCACCAAGGCGCAGGTTTTCTGGTTCAGCCGCAAGCGCGAAATCGAACGGGGAACGCTGGTGCGAAAAGGAGAGGTCCTGTTCCGGCGCGATAGAGCCGAACAGGCAATCATGCCGGTATCGGAAGCCCCCCTGAAGGGCAGCCACAACGTTGAAAACATTCTCGCCTCAATTTGCGTTGGCGAGCTGATGGACTGCGATGCAGCTAGCATTCGGGCTGCCGTGCGAGAGTTCAAAGCTGTCGAGCACCGGCTGGAGTACGTCGCCACCGTAGGCGGTGTGGACTACTACAACGACTCCAAAGCGACAAACGTCGATGCGACCATCAAGGCCCTCGAATCATTCCCTGCCAACATCCACCTGATCCTGGGTGGTAAGGACAAGGGCAGCGATTACACCGTGCTGAACAGCCTCTTACGCGAGCGTGTGAAAAACGTTTATACGATCGGGGCCGCGGCCGAGAAGATTCACTTGCAGATCAAGGGCGCCACAAATATTGTCTCCGCTCGAACTATGGACGCGGCAATCAGACAGGCCTCAGCTTCGGCCCAGCCTGGGGACATTGTTTTGCTGGCACCAGCCTGCGCCAGCTTCGACCAATTCCAGAATTACGAGCACCGGGGGAAGGTTTTCAAGGAGTTGGTAGGAAATCTCTCTGTCGGACAACACTCCCCGGCTTTGCTGGCGAACCACAAAGGTTAACTTCTTCCAAACGCCAGAGCGAAAGAAGTCTCTCCAGCCTCGTGTATCCGTGATGAAATGGATTTTCCATGGCTAAGCGCATCAGTGTGGACCGACTCATGTTTATCGTGACCCTGCTTTTAGTTTTTGTCGGCCTGGTCATGGTATTCAGCGCCTCGGCCGTGATGGCCAAGGAGCGCTATCACTCCGGATACTTTTTCCTTCTGCGCCAATTAGGATGGGCCATCGCCGGTTTTATCGCGATGCTGGCGGGAATGCGCATCGATTACCGCCGTCTGATGCACCCGGCAGTCGTCTTTTCGCTGCTGGGCCTCACCACCCTCATGTTGATCTCGGTCTTCTTTCTCGACCGAGCGCATCATACGCACCGCTGGATACATTTCGGCGGATTTTCCTTCCAGCCCTCGGAACTAGCCAAGCCGGTGCTGATCCTGTTTCTTGCGTTTTTTCTCGAGAACCGCACCAGATCCATGCACGATTGGCGAAACACGCTTCTTCCAGCCGTGTTGCCCACGCTAATTTTTGTCGGGCTGATCGTCTTTCAACCGGACCTGGGCACGGCAATTGCCTGCGCGGCAGTTACCGTCTGCATCCTCTTTGTTGCGGGGCTGGACGTGAAATATCTTGCGTACGCCTTCGCGGGCTCGCTGCTGCCTCTCTATTTCCTGATCTTTCACGTGGCCTACCGGCGCGACCGGATCCTGGCTTTCCTCGATCCCTATTCCGACCCGCAGGGGCGCGGGTTTCACATCATCCAGTCGCTTATTGCGGTCTCGACTGGCGGACTCACCGGCGTGGGGCTGATGGAAGGCAAAGAAAAACTGTTCTATCTGCCCGAGCCGCATACCGACTTTATCTTTTCTGTTCTCGGCGAAGAACTCGGCCTGCTCGGCTGTCTCACGGTCGTGCTTCTTTTTGCCTTATTGCTGTGGCGCGGCATGCGGACCGCCTTGCGGACGCAAGACATGTTCGGGCGGTTTCTGGCTGTCGGTATCACCAGCATGGTGGTCGTGCAGGCGCTCATCAACATCAGCGTGGTGCTCGGGCTCATGCCTACGAAAGGCATTCCCCTGCCGCTGATTTCCTACGGCGGGTCGTCTTTATTTATCACGCTTGGTTGCATCGGCGTGCTGCTGAACGTTACCAAGCAGGCCGAGTAGAGGGCCGGCACCCACTCATATATATTCCTTCCATGCGAGCCATTCTGGCGGGCGGAGGCACCGGTGGGCACGTGATCCCTGCCATTGCCATCGCGCAGGAACTTCGTAGACGCTATGCTGCCGAAGTACTGTTCATTGGGACGGAGCGCGGATTGGAAAAACGCCTGGTTCCGGCGGCTGGATTTCCGCTGCAATTCGTGAAAATAGGCGCGTTGAACAAGGTCGGCCTATCTACCCGTTTGAAGACCATGTTCAATCTTCCTCGCGCACTGTTTGACGCAGGAAGAATGCTGAACGAGTTCCAACCTGATGTGGTGATCGGAGTGGGTGGATACGCATCCGGGCCGGCGATGATTTCTGCGCTACGAAGACGCATTCCGACGCTCGCGTTTGAGCCGAACCTGGTGCCCGGATTCGCCAATCGCATGATTACACGATTTGTATCTGCCGCCGCGGTGCACTTCGAGCAAACCGCCCAATACTTTCGCAATCCTGTGGTGACCGGAGTTCCGGTGCGTCCGGCATTTTTCCAGATTCCGCGTAAGCCGTATGTGCCCGCGACTCCTACGCTGCTGGTGTTCGGAGGAAGCCAAGGCGCGCGGGCGATTAATCAGGCGATGGTCCGCGCGGTGCCTGAGCTGATGAAGCGCTTGCCGGGACTGAAGGTGGTCCATCAGACGGGCGAGCGTGACTACGATCAAGTGTACGGCGCTTACGCGCAGGCAGGCATTCCAGCTGAAGTCCACAAGTTTATCGATGACATGCCCGGATTTTTCGCACGCGCGGATTTGGTTTTGTGCCGGTCGGGCGCAAGCACCGTCGCGGAAATTGCCGCCGCTGGAAAGCCAGCTGTGTTCGTGCCGTTTCCGCTGGCGGCTGACGACCACCAGCGCCGCAACGCCGAAGCGCTCGAGCAGGCGCAAGCTGCGGTGGTGATAGAAGAGACTCGGCTGGACGAAGTTTGGCTGGTTGATTCAATCCTCGCGCTGCTCGAAGATCCGGCAAGGCTGGCTGGTATGGCCGAAGCGGCACGGGCCATGGCGCATCCGAACGCGGCCAAAGACATTGCGGAACTGGCGGCGCAAGTGGCGGGAATCAAGGACTGAAGCTTGCCCGTCAATTTAATTCTGCGGCATCTGGCGCGCCGCTTGTAGCAGAAGGTGAGCTGCGGCAACGCAGGTATACTCCACAGAGCAGATTCCGATATGTTTGCCAAAATTCAGCGCATTCATTTCGTCGGTATGGGCGGCATCGGCATGAGCGGGATTGCCGAGATCATGCTCAACCTCGGCTACAGAATTTCCGGCTCTGATCTGAAAAGTTCCGCGGTAACCGAACGCCTCAAAAGTCTTGGTGCGACCGTGTTCGAGGGGCACGCACCCAAAAATGTCACCGGAGCTGACGTGGTGGTCACAAGCTCCGCGATTCAGCCCAGCAATCCCGAGGTGGTTGAGGCCCGAAATCTTCACGTGCCCGTGATCCAGCGGGCAGAAATGCTTGCGGAACTTATGCGCCTTAAATACGGGATTGCCATTGCCGGCATGCACGGCAAGACCACTACCACTTCCATGGTTGCCGCTGTGCTCGCGGCGGGCGGGCTCGATCCCACCGTGGTCGTCGGCGGACGCATTGACGCAATGGGATCCAACGCGCGGCTGGGGCGCTCGCAATATCTGGTCGCTGAAGCCGACGAGAGTGACCGGTCGTTTCTTAAACTTTCGCCGATTTTAGCGGTGGTCACCAATATCGATCGCGAGCACATGGATTGCTACCGCAATATGCAGGACGTGAAGCGCGCGTTTCTCGACTTCATGGATCGGGTGCCGTTCTACGGAATGATTGTCGCTTGCAATGACGATCCGATGCTGCGGCGTACGTTTCCGAAGATTCGAAGGCGCATGTTGAGCTACGGCACCCGCAAGGGCTCAGATTTTCAGATCAGGTTGTGTAGCCCCGGACGCCCTCGTCTGGGGTGGTCGGGCGATGGCGCCCGACCAGTCGGCGGCCCTGAGTTGAGCGATGACGGGAAGAGCACGAACGGGAAGGGCACGACTTCCAGTCGTGCCGAAAAGACCAGTCTTAAGGACGCGGCTTTAGCCGCTGAGCAACGCTCTTCGTTCACCTCTGCACGAACGCGAACGCCAGTGCTTCCGCTCGCAAATTCTTTTTCCGTCAAATTTCGTGACAAAGACCTTGGTGAATTTCGTCTGCACGTTCCCGGCTTGCACAACGTCTTGAATGCGACGGCTGCGATTGCGGTTGGAGTCGGGCTCGATATTTCCGTTGAGAAAATTCGTGAGGCACTCGAGAGCTTTCGCGGAGTCGACCGGCGCTTTCAGTTGCGCGGCCAGGCGGCGGGCGTGGACGTTATCGACGACTATGGCCATCATCCGACAGAAATCCGCGCCACTCTCGCCGCAGCCCGCCAGTGCGGATACCGCAAGATCCACGTCATCTTCCAGCCGCACCGCTACACCCGCACCCGCGACCTGATGGACGAGTTCACGACTGCGTTTTCCGACGCCGATTCATTGGTTGTCCTGGATATCTATCCGGCCAGCGAGCAGCCGATTGAGGGTGTCACTGGGGAGGTTTTGGCGCGCAGGATCTCCGAAAAAATGGGTGCCCCATCCTTCCCTGATTCTGCGAAGGGTGGGACCTTTGTTCGCTATGCGAGTTCGTTTGAAGATGCGGTGACGACGGCGACTGCAGATGCGCGGGATGGGGACATGATTTTGACACTGGGCGCGGGATCGGTGTCGCAGCTGGGGCCGATGGTGGTGGAGAGATTGCAGATGGCGGCAGTAACTACACAGAGGTAGGGTTCTCTCCAGGCGTGGACTCTTCGATCCTCGAGATACGTTGGGTGCCCCGTCCTTGTCTCGCTGTTCTGTGGCGAGACAGGGCGGGGATTTTGACTTTTACTGATCGGTACGGGAATTCAAAATCCCCACCCTCCCACAAAGAACGTGGGAAGGGTGGGGGACCCGAACACCCATGTTTCGTGGCAGTCACTCACCCCGAGTGCCGAATGTGCAGCACGTCCCCATCCTGCACGATGTAATCCTTCCCTTCCAGGCGCAGAATGCCTTTGGCGCGGGCATTGGCCTCGGAACCCGCGTCCAGCAGTTGGTCCCAGCGGATGGTTTCCGCCCGAATAAAGTGCTTTTCCAAATCGGAGTGGATGGCGCCGGCAGCCAGCACCGCCCGGGTGTTGACGGGAATCGTCCAGGCGCGGCATTCGTCTTCGCCGATGGTCAAGAAGGAAATCAGGCCCAGCAGTTCATAAGTTTTGCGGATCAGCCGGGCGAGACCGCTCTCTTGCAGTCCATAGCTCGCCAGGAATTCGGCGGCTTCCGCGTCGCTCATTTCAGAAAGCTCGGCTTCGACCTTTCCACAAATCGCAGTTGCCCCTGAATTGGGGCGTGACGCAACCTCGGCCAGATGATACTTCTGGACGGCATTCTCTAGATCTTTCCCCAACTCTGCACTCTCGCTGATATTCAGGACATACAGAATCGGCTTCTCGCTCAGGAACATGAAACCGCGAAAGCGCTTCTTGTCCTCCGGAGTCATTTCCAGTTCGCGCAATGGACGCTCGGTTTCGAGATGCGCCTTGGCCCGTTTGAGCAAGTCGAATTCTTTTTCCAGGTCCGCCGAGCGCATCTTCTTCAAATCTTTCTCCACCCGCTCAAGCCGCTTTTCAATCTGGCCCAGGTCGCTGACCATCAGATCGAATTCAACATTCTTGATGTCACGCAGCGGATCGATCGGTCCAACGTGGGGAATGGAGTCATCTTCAAAGGCCCGAACAACGTGGGCGAGCGCATCGACCTGGCGAAGATGTCCAAGATAGGCCGACTCTTTCAGGGCTTCCTGTCCAATCGCGCCAACATCAACGTACTCAACCGAAGCGTGGGTCAGTTTTTTGGGATTGTATTGCGCCGCCAGCCGGTCCAGGCGATCGTCGGGAACTTTCGCGATCCCCAAATGGGCTTCGCGCGGATTGGCCGAGGGCGCGAGATGCGCCTTGGTCAAAATACGAAACAGAGATGTCTTGCCGACTTGCGGCAAGCCGATAATGCCAGTTTTCATATGAAAGCTCTTGGCTATTAGCTCTTAGCTCAACCACGAACTGAACCACGAACTGTGTGGGGACGGGCGCCCTCGCCCATCCTGCCGAGCAACCCTCGGCGTGATTAAACAGAATAAATGATTTTATCGGTGAGACCCGGCGAGCCGTCGGGTTGTGAGATAGAGCACAATCAGGCCAAGCATCAGTACTGTGCCCTCAATTCGCGTAGACCACGCGTGCAGCGAGTCGAATTGGAGGCGCATAGGATCGGTTGCGGAAAGCTGAGCGATATCTCCCGCCGCCGCTCGCAACGCGTCCATGTGGGGAATGACTCTGAATTGCGAAATCGCGGTGAGCGCCATCATGATAAATACGAGCAGATAGATTGGACGAAACAGAGAAAAATATCCGTGCGCGAATCGATTCTCAACCACAGAACACGCCAGAAACACCACGCCGGCGCCCATCCCCATCCAGTGCAGGGCGATCAATGAGTTGCGGACAACCAATCCGGCTAGATGCGGCGATGGCAGTACGGAAAACGATATCTGCGCGATAACCGGGAAGAAAATGAGGCTGCCGAGCCAAATTGTCCACGCGAGCAACATGAGGAAGCGCAGGACGTTCATGCAGGAAGAATAACGTATCTGCAACAGCAGATTCCTCACCACCAAAGTGGTTCGGAATGACATGGCCATTTAGGACAATTGATCGGGGAAAAGAGGACTACACGGGAACTGGAATTGAGTCCACGATTTCCTGAATGATGTCTTCGGCGCGTACGGACTTTTTCACTCCCGACGAATACATCCCGTGAATGCCGACGCGGTGTGCGAACACCGGCACGGCAAGGGGCTTGAAGTCTTCAGGCACGCAGAAGCCGCGGCCATCCATGAATGCCATTGCCTGCGCGGCACGGTACAGCATTTGCGATCCGCGAGGCGATACGCCCAACGTCAGCTTTTCGTGCTTACGCGTCTGCCTGACGATTTCGAGTGCATAGCGTATGAGCGCGTCATCGACCTCCACTTGCGTGACGACTTGCTGCATTTCGAGCACATCAGCGCCGGTCAGGACCGGCTGCACATTGTCGAGTTGAGCCGCGCCGGCTTCTGCGCGCAGAATCTCGCGCTCGGCGTGACTATCGGGATAGCCCATGTGCACCCGCATGAGAAAGCGATCCAGCTGCGATTCCGGCAGCGGATAGGTTCCATGGTGCTCAACCGGATTCTGCGTGGCCACTACCAGAAAGGGCTGCGGAAGTGGATGGCAGTGAGCGTCCACGGTGACCTGGCCTTCGTTCATGGCTTCAAGCAGCGCGGATTGAGTCTTAGGCGTAGTACGGTTGATCTCATCCGCCAGCAGCACATTGGTAAAGACCGGTCCACGCTTGAATTCGAATTTCTGCTCGACCGCGGAATAGACCGAAATGCCGATGATGTCTGACGGCAGCATATCGCTGGTGAACTGGACCCGCTGAAAGCTGCATCCCAGAGCGCGCGCAAGGGCGTGGGCGAGAGTGGTCTTGCCTACTCCTGGAACTCCCTCAATCAGCAGATGTCCGCGGGCAAGCACTGAAACCAGCGCCAGGCGCACAATGTCGTCTTTGCCCCGAATGATCTTCTTTAGCTCATTTTCCAGGCGGGAAGCCCGGTGGGAGGCAGTAATCACAGTCTCGAGCGGCATATGGGCGATTCTACTATGCGATATCGATGTTTAATGGTTACCGAAGTGACTTCTAGCTGTGAGCAACGAGCGTCGAGCAATGAGCAGGCCCGCGGTCCCGGTTACTCATCGCTACCTGCTCGCGCATCGCTCGCAGTTACTGCATCGTGTACTCTGCCGGCCTGCCCGTGAGCCGCTCGATCCGCTTAGCGATTGGCGGATGCGTCTGGAACAGGTTCATCAGGCCCATACCCAGGAACGGCTGAACAATGAAAAGATGCGCAGTGGATGGAGTGGCCTGCAACGGCAGGCGTTTGGAGTAAGCGTCCAGCTTGGCCAGTGCGCTGGCCAGGGCATAAGGGTTTCCCGTGAAGTGGGCTCCGGTTTCGTCGGCCTGATACTCGCGAGATCGTGAAACGGCTAGCTGAATCAGCATAGCGGCAACCGGAGCCAGGATCAGCATGAAGAGAGCAGCGAACCCTCCTCCGCCGCGGCTGTCCCGATCGCGTTCATAGCCGCCGAAAATCATTCCCCAGCGGGCGATTTCTGCGAAATAAGTGATCGCCCCGGCGATGGTCGCGGCAATCGAGCTGATCAGGATGTCGCGATTGCGGACGTGACCAAGTTCATGGGCCAGCACGCCTTCCATCTCTTCGTCATTGAGAAGATCCAGAATTCCCTGGGTTACCGCCACAGAAGCGTGAGCAGGGTTGCGGCCCGTAGCGAAAGCATTGGGTGATTCGCTGGGAATCACGTAAATCTTCGGCATGGGAATGCCGATCTTTTGTGTTAGCCGCTCCACGATCTCGTAGGCGCGAGGCAGTTCCTGGCGAGTGACGGGCTTTGCGCGGTACATCGCCAAAGCCAGCTTGTCGGAATAGAAATATGAAACAAAATTCAGCACGGCTGCAAAGATCAGCGCGATCAGCATCCCGTTCTGGCCGCCGAATATCCGGCCGATGAACAGCAGCAGCAGCGTGAGTGCGGTCAATAAGAAAGCGGTTTTGAAGGTATTCCCCATGGCACTATCCCAAGAGGATAGATGTCGCAGAGGAACGCAAAGATGCAAAGCCGGGAAAGGCTGGCTTGTTCCGATCAACCCGGCAAAGTACCATGCGCGCTGCTCAGTCGCGCCTCTAACCGTGAACAGCCAACACCGGGCAAGTCGCTCCGACAATCACTTTGTGAGCCACGGCTCTGCTGAGATGAGTGGCAGCGCCCATATGCCCATTAGCCGGACGGACACCTATCACAATCAGGTCGGCTTCCCGTTCGGTTGCAGCCTGCAGGATCGACTCAGCCGGCGATCCGAACTGCGCCAGAATTTCCGGCGGATATCTCAGGCCGGCATCGTCGGAAACCAGGCCCTGCAACTTCTGTAAGACGCCATCGATCGGGCCTGGATGTTCGTGAAGGTGATCGCCAAAATCTTCAATTACATGCAGCAGCGCCAACCGCGCCCGAAACTCCCGGGCCAGAGAAACTGCATGCGATACTGCTTCGAGCGATTCCTGCTTGAAGTCGGTGGCATAAAGAATCTGCCGAATATTAATTTGGGCAGGCGGCAGATCACGGTCCCGGCGCGAGACTGGTGCAACCGTTCCCAGGACCTTCGGGCCCACGGTCAAAACCGGACAAGTGGCGACCCGCAGAATCTCTTCTGCGACCGATCCCATGATAAGTTTGCCGAGTCCGGTACGTCCGTGGGTGCCGGCGATCACGAGATCAATCTTCTGCTCACTGCTGATTTCCGACAATACTTCGCATATCTTCCCATGCCGCAAATGCGTGCGATGGGGAAAGCCTTTTAGTCGGTCGGCGATTCGCTGCATTTTCTCCTGCGCGTCGCTGTGGGCATTTTCGTAAATCGACCCCATCACTGCCGGATCGGGAGCGCCCGGCCGCTGGAAACTGGTTTCAGGAAGGACGTGCGCCAAATGAATTGTGCCGCCGTAGCGCAAGCTCAGCGCAGTGACATAGGGCAGGGCAGCTTCCGAGACCTCGGAAAAATCTGTGGCAAAGAGAAGGTTCTTGAGCTCGACCGCGGTACCGGGTTTTTCTTCCAGGATATTCATCGCACACCTCACGTCTATTTCAAGAGTGCCACGTGCAGGAACTGAGCGCCGTGTACATTGTCACCTTGAAATGTGAGCGCAATCACACCGGTCGCTATGAATTTTCAACAACTTAGCGCGCTTCGGAGACTTCGCGCGATTCCGCCAATGCGGCTCATGCCGTCGCTTGCAAGGGCGCAACCGCGTTGTTCTGCCGCAGTTCGTATCCTAACGCTGCATAATAAATGGCACGGTTGAAGAAGCTGTCGAGAAGTTGCAGCATCTCGAGTTCGCCATAAACCTCAACCGGCCGCTCTTCGGTGGCTTCCTTTTTCAGGAATTCCCAAAGATTTTCCTTGGTCAGCACAATTGCCCATGCAACCTGGCTAAAGGGGACGTTCTGCTTGGCACGGTCGGCGCCCACTCTCAGATAACGGCGCTCCAGGTCGAGTTCATCCTTGGTAAGCAGCCAGTCGCCGAGATGACGATAGATCTCGTACACGCGCTCCCGGAGATCGTCCGGCGGAACTTGTTTGTAGTCCGGGGTGGCCTGGGAGCCGTTGACCCGGTCAAGAAGGCACGTCGCCAGAGCATTGGAATTCGATTCGATAAGATGGACAAGTCGATAGAGCATCATCACGGCAGCCCTCCTCAATGACTACTGCGATTTTCAACCTGCGAATCCAATTCATCCATGACTGGCGGTACATGCGTAAGTGATGTGGATCACAAGGAGTGAGTTTATTGCGTCAAACTTCGCGCGGTGACGCTGCACTCTACTCCGGACCCCAATCTTCCACGGTTCGCAATGTCATATGCGTGGGCCGCTGCACGAATTCAATACTTTTCACCGCCCGCATATACTGCGCGCGTTCGAATGCAGAGGGATCTGGGCAGCGCAGCTGGCTCATACTGCCCTGTAGCTGTGCCACTGACTCATACTCATGCTGTTCGAGCCACGCCTGCAGCTCTTGCTCTATGTAGCGCAAGTGAGAGACGCCATTCTTGAGCAGCGCAGAGCACAACATGGTTACATCGGCGCCGACCAGCAACAGCTTGAGTGCATCCTCCGCGCCGTGAACGCCGCTGGTCGCGGCCAGACTGGTGCGAACCCGCCCGTAAAGGATTCCAATCCAGGTGAGTGGCAATCTCAGCGCCTGCGGTGTGCTCAGCAGAACATTGGGCCGGATTTCCAGCTCGTCGAGATCGATGTCAGGCTGATAGAAGCGGTTGAACAGCACCAGCCCGTTTGCTCCTGCCTGCTCAAGCCTCCTTGCCATATTGGCCAGATTGCTGAAGAACGGGCTTAGCTTCACCGCAACCGGAATGCTCACCGCCGATTTCACCGCACGCAGGATGTCAACGTACGACTGTTCAATCTCGATGCCGGGAACGTCGATATCAGAGGGAATGGAATAGATATTGCACTCGATCGCGTCCGCTCCAGCCTGTTCGATCTGCCTTGCGTACGCAGTCCAGCCCCCGACTGTAGCTCCGTTCAGGCTGGCGATTATGGGCACGCCGACAGCCTTCTTAGCTCTCCGAATGTGTTCCAGGTAGCCCTCTGGCCCGGTGCGAAATTCGCCGGGTGCCGGCAAGTAAGTGAGCGATTCGGCAAAACTCTCGGTCCCAGCGGCGAGACGGTATTCGAGTTCCACAGCTTCGTGCCGGATCTGCTCTTCGAAGATCGAATACAACACGATCGCAGACGCGCCTGCGTCTTCCAGTCGGCGAATGCCGTCGAGTTCCTGCGAAAGCGGCGAGGCTGAAGCGACCAGCGGCGTTCTTAACTTGAATCCCAAATATTCAGTGCTAAGGTCAATCATGATGACACTCCGGCAAACTCTTGTTCCTGGCGGCTATCGGGTCACCGTCAGCTCCGTGCTCTCCGGCTTAGCCGAAGGGTGCTCTTCCGGTTTCGGGTTTTGCTCAGGCTTGCGCTGCGCAAAGTATTCGTACATCCGATATCGCACGTCGGCATCATGCTGCGCCAGTTTCCACAGCCGCTTGGCATCCTCCGGCTTGCTGCTTGTCAGCATCTTGAAACGCGTCTGCTGAAGCAGGAAGTCCTGCACCTTGCGGGTCGGTGCACGGGAATCAAGTATCAGCGGATTTTCGCCTGCGTTCGTGCGCTCGGGGTGATAGCGGTAGAGCAACCATTGGCCGGACTCCACTGCAACTTTCTGATCGGCCATCGCGGTAGTCATGTTGATGCCGTGAGCAATGCAGTGCGAATACGCGATGATGAGGCTGGGCCCGTTGTAGGCCTCGGCCTCGAGAAATGCCTTGAGGGTGTGCTCATCTTTCGCCCCCATGGCGACGCTGGCCACGTAAACATTGCCATAGTTCATGGCCATCAGCCCAAGATCTTTTTTCGGCGCGGGTTTGCCGCCGGCTGCGAATTTTGCAACTGCGGCGCGCGGAGTAGACTTCGACGCCTGCCCGCCGGTGTTCGAATACACTTCGGTGTCGAGCACCAGGATGTTAACGTTGCGCCCGCTCGCCAGCACGTGGTCCAGGCCACCATAGCCGATGTCGTAGGCCCACCCGTCGCCGCCGATGATCCACACGCTCTTTTTCACCAGCATGTCGGCAAGCGCGAGAAGCTGCTTGGCCTCGGGAAGATCCAGATGCGAGAGCCGTTCCTTGAGGAAGCTGACGCGTTCACGTTGCAACGCGATATCGGCTTCGTCCTGTTGGGGTGCGTTCAACAGCAAATCAACAATGTTCTGGCCGATGCTTGGCGCCAGCCGGCGCAGCAGTTCGCGCGCAAATTCTGTCTGCTTGTCTATAGAAACCCGGAACCCGAGGCCAAACTCAGCGTTATCTTCAAACAGTGAGTTCGACCAGGCCGGGCCTCGACCGTCGGAGTTCTTAGTCCACGGTGTGGTGGGCAAGTTGCCACCATAGATCGAAGAGCAGCCAGTGGCGTTGGCGATTACGGAGCGATCACCGAATAGTTGTGATACCAGCTTCACATACGGGGTTTCGCCGCAGCCTGCGCAGGCTCCGGAAAACTCGAACAGCGGCTCCTGCACCTGCTGCTGGCGGATTGTGTTCAGCTTGATCTTGCTGCGATCAAGCTCCGGAAGCTTCAAAAAGAACTCCCAATTATTTCGCTCCGGGGTGCGCAGCGGCGACTGCGGCTGCATGTGGATTGCCTTAAGCCGGGTCTCACTCTTGTTCTTGGCGGGGCAGATATCCACACAAATGCCGCATCCAGTGCAGTCTTCGGGCGCGACCTGAATCGTGTACTTCATCCCTTGCCATTCTTTGTCCCGCGCGTCCACCGACTTGAATGTCTCAGGTGCGCTCTCCAGGTGGGTCTTGTCGTAGACCTTGATCCGAATGACGGCGTGCGGGCAGACCATGGCACATTTGCCGCACTGGATGCAGGTCTTGGTGTCCCACACAGGAATCTCGAGCGCGATGTTACGCTTCTCCCATTTGGCAGTCCCGGTTGGGAAAGTGCCATCTGGCGGGAAAGAGCTCACGGGAAGGAGGTCGCCATGGCCGGCATAGATGGTGCCGAGCACATCGCGCTCATACTTGGGCGCCTGATCGGAGAAAGGCGCCGGCATTGCCGCGCGACTCGATGGCCGCGCCGGCAAACTCACTTCAAACAAATGTGAAAGCGTCTCATCGACTGCATGCAGGTTTTTCTGGACAACTTCCTCGCCTTTCTTGCCGTAGCTGTGGCGAATAGATTCGCGGATAGCCTCGATGGCCTCCTGGCGGGGTAGCACTTTTGAAATTGCGAAGAAGCACACCTGCATGATGGTGTTCATCCGTGATCCCATGCCGGCGTCACGAGCCACGCCATAAGCGTCAATCACATAGAACTTCGCTTTCTTCGCGATCAGCTGTTCCTGCAATTTAGCGGGAAGGTGCTCCCAAACTTCTTCTCGGCTGAACGGGCTGTTCAGCAGAAAGACGCCGCCGGGGACGAGCGCTTCCAGCATGTCGTATCGTTCGAGAAAAATCCATTGATGACAGGCAATGAAGTTCGCTTTGGAAATCAGATAGCTTGACCGAATTGGCTGCGGGCCAAAGCGCAGGTGGGACACAGTCATCGCGCCGGATTTTTTCGAGTCGTAAACGAAATAACCTTGCGCATAATTGGCAGTGTTCTCACCAATGATCTTAATGGAATTTTTGTTGGCGCCTACGGTACCGTCCGCACCCAGGCCGTAGAACATCGCGCGGACCACGTTTTCCGGTTCAAGCGAAAACTCGGGATCGTACGGAAAGCTGGTATGGCTGACGTCATCGTTGATACCGATGGTGAAATGGTTCTTCGGATGATTGGATTTCAGATTGTCGTAGACAGCTTTAACCATCGCCGGCGTGAATTCTTTCGAGGAAAGTCCGTATCGTCCTCCCACGATCGTCATCGTCGAGCTCCGCTCGACCCCCCGGACGTGGACGTCCGGGGCTACATGGCCATTGCTGACACCCTCATAGATCGCGTTGACGACATCGAGGTACAACGGCTCGCCTGCCGAGCCGGACTCTTTCGTCCGATCAAGAACAGCAATTTTCTTTACTGAGGCGGGCAGCGCTGCCAGAAAATGCTTCAGCGAAAATGGCCGGAACAGCCGTACTTTCAGCAGCCCCACTTTTTCGCCGTTGCGGTTCAAATATTCGACGGTCTCTTGCGCAGCATCGGCGCCCGAGCCCATGATCACAATTACGCGCTCGGCGTCTGGGGCGCCTACGTAATCGAACAAGTTGTATACGCGGCCTACGACCTTGGAGAATTTGTCCATCACTGTCTGGACCTTTTCCGGGCAGGCCGCGTAAAAGGGGTTAACAGCTTCGCGCGACTGAAAGAACACGTCAGGATTCTGCGCTGTACCGCGCAGCACTGGATGATCGGGCGAGAGCGCCCGCTGGCGATGCTCGATCACTCGATCCATATCGATCAACGCGCGCATCTGTTCTTCATCGAGCATCTCGATTTTGTTTACTTCGTGCGAGGTACGGAAGCCGTCGAAAAAATGAATGAAAGGAATACGGGATTCGAGACTGGCTGCGTGGGCGATAAGTGCCATATCCATCGTCTCTTGGACGGAGTTGGAGCACAGCATCCCGAATCCCGTAGTACGACAAAACATCACGTCGGAGTGGTCTCCGAAAATTGAAAGCGCGTGCGTAGCGATGGTCCGCGCGGTAACGTGAAAAACCGCCGGCGTCAGCTCACCGGCGATCTTGTTCATGTTGGGGATCATCAGCAGCAGGCCTTGCGAAGCGGTAAAAGTAGTTGCCAGTGAGCCGGTTTGCAAAGCCCCATGCACCGCACCCGCCGCACCGCCTTCGCTTTGCATTTCGATGACGTGGGGCACGGTGCCAAAAAGGTTTGGCACACCTTCAGACGCCCACTGATCGGACCATTCGCCCATTGGTGAGGAAGGCGTGATCGGGTAGATCGCGATGACTTCGCTTAGCTTATAGGCTACATTCGCAACCGCCTCGTTCGCGTCCATCGTCTTGAACTTGGAATTCATTTTTTCCCCTGCTGAAGGCTCACGTCAGCGTTACGACTCACTTACTCAGACCGTGGCAAGCTCGTTGACTCGAATTTGCGCTTCAAACCGTTGAGGTACCGAGAGGGCCCGCGCTACCAGGCAAAGGTCTTTGGCTTTGTCTAGCAAGCGCTTGCCGCGCGCCTCCTCGTTTTCGCCTGAAATCGACAGGTTCGGACGAATCACAATTTCCGTGAAGGCGTACCCCGACTCGACCTTTTTGATGGTGCCTTCGACCTGCACTTCCAAATCGGCATACTTGAATTTTGAGTACTCCGCGATGGCACGGAAGGTGGTGGTGAAACAGCCTGCGATCGCGCACAGTAACAGGCTTTCCGGCGTCCATCGGCCTTCAATGCCGCCAAATTCCGTTGGGGCGGTAAAGTGGATTGCGTTGGGGGCGGAATCCGTTTTCGCCAGCCCGGTCTTGCCTGAACTCCACCACGCTACAACTCGATACTTATGCTCGTTTTCCATGGATAAATCTCCTCGTCGGAAACTCTCACCCTTAGCCGGCACTGCATTCAGCTGGCAAACTGGAACGTCACCGTGACACTCGTCTCTACTTCCACTGCCTCTCCATTTAGCAAATAAGGCCGATAATGCCATTGCTTCACGGCATTGATCGCTGCCGGAATCAGCAGCGGTGGACCACTCAATGCCTGCAGTTCTTTAATAGTTCCGTCTTTCCCGATAATTGCTTTCAGCTCTACGACTCCGGTGATTCGAGCCGCCAGGGCGATCGCGGGATAGGGCGGTTGAATCTTGCGAATCAACAAACCTTGCGTTACGCCCTGTGACACCCGGATGCGCTTGACCGGTTCCAATTTGGGAACGGCAGCCATGGATGTAGAGCTGATGATTCCGCCAATCACTCCGCCCAATTGGCCTCCGGGAATGCCTCCCGGGATGCCACCGACAACCCCGCCGGTCGGCGCGGGCGGGGGCGCTTCCTCTTCCTTAATCATCTCGACCTTCTTCGGGATCCGGCTTGGGGTACGCAGCCCGCCATTGTTCAAGACGTCTGTTTCGCGTACGACTTTCACCATCGGCGCCGCGGGAGGGGGTGGCGGAGGCGGCGGTGGAGGTGCAATCAGAAAGGTCAGTAATTGCGCCTTGGGCAGGGCTTCCGTGAACATGAGGGGAAGCAGCGCCATGAATGCTAAAAGAATGCATTGGAGTATGAAGGAGAACACAGTGCTAAAGGTCTTCCGTTTTACTTCGTGTGATGTCTCGTCCAGGAGGCAGTCTGAAAATATGGGTCGGTAATCACTTGCGACTGCGGTCGTGCGCTGGACGATTCTCGCTGACGGCATCCGCCACTCCGGGACGCGTTCCTCTACGACCTGATTGGGTGTTTCTGTAATGGTTGGCATTGCCCCCTCCGATCGGGGAAACCCTAATGTTTCAGGGCAATTCTGTATCGGGAGAGGCTCATTGGCGATGCACCCCATCACCCTTTCCCGTGATCGCAATCACAGTAGCCGGTGATACAATTCGCTTGTGCAGACATGCGTTCCCCTTACGGTTTAAACATCCTCGACGACTGTGTCGCCTGCCCCGTTCGTGAGGAACACCTATTCTGCAATCTGCCGCTCCCGGTCGTTCAAAAGCTGAATGACATCAAATCGACCGCGGTTTACCCGAAATCAGCAGTGTTGTTCATCGAAGGCCAGCGGCCCCGGGGGGTTTTTGTCCTGTGCACAGGCAAAGCCAAGCTTTCTACATCGTCAAGCGAGGGGAAGACCATCATTACCAAGCTCTCCTCGCCCGGAGACGTTCTCGGCTTGAACGCGACTATTTCAAATCATCCCTACGAAGTCACAGCCGAGATGGTTGAACCAGGGCAGGCAAATTTCATCTCCAGGGAGTCGCTGCTGCAATTTCTGCGCGAGAATGGGGAAGTCGCTTTGCGTATTGCCGAGCAGTTAAGCCGTAATTACTACGTTGCCTACGAGGAAATCCGCACCCTGGGTCTGGCGTCGTCGCCGGCGGAGAAGTTCGCCAAATTGCTGCTTTCCTGGGAAGCGGAGAAGACCAACGGTAATCAGATCCGGCTGACTCTGACCCACGAAGAAATTGCTGAAATGATCGGTACCACGCGCGAAACTGTCAGCCGCCTGTTTTCCGACTTCAAGAAGAAGCAACTGGTGCAAACCAAGGGCTCTACTCTGGTCATCCGCAACAAGGCCGCCCTCGAGAAACTGGTCCACTCCTAAGCGGCTGATTAAGCGAGATAAATTTACGGGGCGTCAGTCGGCGGCGGTGCCGACCATTTCCAGCCGTTCCGATTTCTTCTTCATTAGACCTTCGCTGGTGACGAGTATCACTGCGACGATTATGATCACGCTTCCTGCGAGAATGTAGACGTCCACCGTCTCATGCAACACCAGCCATCCCAGAAAGACTGCTACCACCGGATTCACATAAGCGTAAGTGGAAACCTTCGCAGTGGGCGCGTGTCCCAGGATGTATATATATGCTGTGTAGCCGATCAGGGACCCGCCGACAACCAGATACGCGACCGCGCCTATGCCTCGGGCGGTCCAAGTGGTATGCGCAAAGTCATTGCGTATCAGCGCGAAAATCAGATTTCCCGCTCCGGCAAAGACCATCTGCCAGGCAGTGCCGGCGGGAGTCGGCGGGCCCGACGCCCACTTTTTGGCCAGCACCGAACCGAAAGCCCAGCTCAACGAGCCACCCAGCAACGCGACCGACCACAGCAGTTGTTTGCTGCCCGCGGGGGTTGTGTTGGTGAGTTTTGGCAACAACAGGACGGAGGTCCCCGCAAAACCAAGCACCAGGCCGGCCAACCCGCGCTTTGAAAGTCGATGATGTCCAATCATTAGCGAGTCCAGCAAGACAAACCAGAGCGGAATGCTGGCCACTAGCAGAGCGGCCAGGCCACTCGGAATATGCCGCTCCGAGAATGCCAGTGTCAGATTGCCGCCCATCAGGAGAAGATTACCGACGATGGCCAGATGTAGAAGCTCGCGGGCGCTATAACGAATCTTTTGACCGCGCACCAGGCAGTAAAGCAACATGATCACGCCTGCGATGCTGAAGCGCACCCCGCACATCAGTGGCGGTGGAATTTTCTCCACCGCGATGTCGATGCCAAGATAGGTCGATCCCCAGAACAGGTACACCAGCCCGAAATTGAAGGCCAGCATGAAACGCGATGGCTGAGGCGAGGACATGGGCACGGGGATAAGTACATAGACGATTCCCGTACTCAAGGAGATTCAGAATCGTAACTGATTCTTATGCACCATGCGCTTGTGCTTGGAGATTTACAGTGGGTGTCGCGTTAGCGGCGGGGAATTCGACGACGAAGCTGGCGCCGCCCTCTTCACGGTTCCGGCAAGAGATCTTCCCGCCGTGTTCCTGAATGATTCCGTAACACATGCTGAGGCCCAAGCCCATGCCTTGCCCGACCGGGCGCGTGGTGTAGAAGGGATCGAACACTCTCGCAGGATTGTCCATGCCCGGTCCGTTATCCGAGAACTCGACCGTAACCGTTTCAGCGACTGCTGTGGTTCTGATGGTCAGCGCTCCACCATGCTGTTCTTCCATTGCGTTGGCGGCATTATTGATGATTTGCGAGAAAACCTGCAGCAACTGGTTCGAATCCCCGACCACTGCTGGAATAGATGTCGCCAGCTCCGTAATACACTGCACAGCTCCCGAACGTAACTGTGGCTGGCAGATTTTCAGCGCAGTGTCGACTACGACATTCACATCCAGGTGGGATTTAGCAGACGGCGCCTGCTTAGCGAAGCTGAGCAGGCTGGCCACCAAAGCCCGAATACGTTTGGCTTGATGAGAGATCTTTTCTGCAAGCGCTCGCTGTTGTGGCGCGAGCTCGGTCGCAGTCAGCAGATCAGAGTAGCCGAGCAGGGCGGTCAACGGATTATTCAGTTCGTGGGCCGCTCCACCCA
>Ga0075425_100001021_pt1 | contig 26837 bp, 21 predicted proteins | sample SoiMethybrSBSTD4_FD_75300 | JGI IMG/M metagenome (GOLD analysis project Ga0075425, IMG submission 75300) | Bulk soil microbial communities from a Populus tree surrounding site in Tennessee, USA - Soil MetaG P. TD hybrid SBSTD4 | ecosystem: Environmental > Terrestrial > Soil > Tree plantation...
ACACCGCGCGATCGAATCGCGCCCGCTGCTCGCCGAACAGCGGCGATTCAAGGTCGTCCGCGGTCGCGAAATGCGTGTAAACCGCTTCGAGCTCCAGGTTCGGACTCGCCAGGAGGTCCGGCAGCGTCCGCTCGAGATTATCGAAGCGGAAGCCGAGACGGTTCATGCCGGTGTCGATTTTCAGGTGATAGCGGAGCTTCTTCTTATGTCTCGCGGCCGCGGCCTGCACTGCCTGCGCCGCGCCGGGCGTGGAGATCGTCGGCGTGAGGCGGCAGTCGAAGAGCCCGTCGAGATCGCTGACGCTGAGCGCGCCGAAGACCAGAATGTGCGCCCGCACGCCGGCCTGCCGCAGCGCGTGTCCCTCTTCGATGTCCGCGCACGCGAGCCGATCGGCGCCCGCCTCCTCGAGCGCGCGTGCTACCTGTCCGGCGCCGTGGCCGTACGCGTTCGCCTTGACGACCGCGATGACGCCGGGCGCCCGGGGCGATTCGCTCTTCAGGTGATCGACGATGCTGCGGTAGTTCGATTTCAGCGCGCCGAGATCGACCTGCGCGACGGTCGGTCGGATCACGCCGCGCCTACGGCGAGATTCTCGAACCGCGTGAACTCGCGGATGAATGCCAGTTTGACGACCCCCGTGGGTCCGTTGCGCTGCTTCCCGACGATGAGCTCGGCGACGCCCTGGTTGTCCGCCGGGGCTTGCGTCTTGTCGGCGTACTGTTCCTCGCGGTAAATGAAAACGACGACGTCGGCGTCCTGTTCGAGGGCGCCGGATTCGCGGAGATCCGACAGCTGGGGACGATGATCCGACCGGGACTCGGGCGCGCGACTGAGCTGCGACAGCACGACGAGCGGCACGTTCAGTTCCTTGGCCAGCCCCTTCAACGATCGCGAGATCGACGCGAGCTCGAGCGTGCGGTTCTCGAACCGGCCGCGGCCCTGCATCAGCTGAATGTAGTCGACGATGATCAGATGGAGTCCGTGCTCGGCGGCCAGGCGACGGCACTTGGCGCGCATTTCGAGCACACCGATCGACGGCGAGTCGTCGATGAAAATCTTCGCGTCGCTCAGCGTGCCGATCGCCTGCGACAGGCGGCCCCAGTCGCGCTCGCCGAGGAAGCCGCCGCGCAGCCGATGCGCGTCGATGCGCGCCTCGGCCGTCAGCATGCGCAGGAACAGCTGCTCCTTCGACATTTCGAGGCTGAACACGCCGACCGTCATGTCGGTTTTCGTCCCGACGTGCTGCGCGACGTTGAGGACGAGACTCGTCTTCCCCATCGACGGGCGCGCGGCGACGATGATCAGATCCGCGGGCTGCAGCCCGGACGTCATCTCGTCGAGATCGGTGAATCCGGTCGGGACGCCGGTGATGAGCTCCTTGCGCGCGTGGAGCTTCTCGATCGTGTCGAGGCTCCCCTGCGCGAGGTCGCGCAGCGAGACGAATCCGTCGCGGACCTTGTCGTCGGCGATCGCGAAAATCGCGTGCTCGGCCTCGTCGAGGATGAGGTCGGCGTCCTGCTCCGCCTCGTAGGCGTTCGCGAGGATCTTGTTCGCGGAGAAGATGAGGTTTCTGAGAGTCGCCTTTTCCTTGATGATCCGCGCGTAGTACTCGACGTTGGTCGATCGCGGCACGCCGTCCACGAGCGCGGCGATGTAGGCCGGTCCGCCGACTTCGTCGACTTCGCCGGATCGTCCCAGCTCTTCTTTCAGCGTGACGAGATCGATCGCGTTGCCGCGCTCGGCGAGCGCGATCATCTTCTCGAAGATGCGGCGATGCGCGTCGCGGAAAAAGTCCTCGGGCTTGATGACCTCCGCGGCGAGGTTGAACGCGTCGTTGTGCAGCAGAATGGCGCCGAGGACGGACCGTTCGGCTTCGAGATTGTGCGGAAGCGTCCGCTCGGCAACGGTTGTGGGCACGTGGAAACTGAAAACTTAAAACTAAAGACGCAAAACTTCAATGGGCAAAAAACAAAACTCGGAGCCGGGCGTTTGCCCAACCCCGAGTTTCGGTTTTGAGTCTTGAGTTTTTGCGTTTTCAGTTTGGAGTTGATGTTTTCGCGGCCGCCGCCTTTTCCGGCTCGCCCTCCGGCACGACGCGCACCTTCAGGTGCGTCGTCACGTCGCGGTGCAGCTTCACCGGGACGTCGTACTCGCCGATCTTCTTGAACGGCTCCTGCAGCGCGATCTTGCGGCGGTCGATGTCGAACCCCTTCGCGGCGAGCGCGGCCGCGATGTCGGCGCTCGTCACCGATCCGTAGAGCGCCTCGGTCTCGCCGACGCGCCGGGCGATTTCGATGTCGACGTTCGCGAGCCGCTCGGACACGGCCTGCGCGATCTTCTGCTCTTCCGCTTCCTTCGCCTCGAACTTGGCGCGCTCCCGCTCGATCACCTTCTTGTTGCCTTCCGTGACCGGCAGCGCGAGTTTGCGCGGCAGCAGGAAATTGCGCGCGTAGCCGTCGGCGACCTTCACGACTTCGCCGCGGCGTCCCAGATTGTCGACATGTTCTCTGAGAATGACTTCCATAACAGCCTCAATCCGTCACGTACGGGATGAGGGCAATCTGACGGGCCCTCTTGATCGCCGTCTGCAGTTTCCGCTGGTGCATCGCGCAGGTGCCCGAAATCCGACGCGGCAGAATCTTGCCGCGCTCGGGGACGAACGGCGCGATGAGCTTCGTGTCCTTGTAGTTGATGTCGTCGATCTTGTCCGCGCAGAACTTGCAGACCTTGCGGCGGCGGAACAGCGTGCGGCGCTGGCCCTTCTCGCCGCCCTTCTTGTCCTTGTCGCTCTTGCCGCGGCCACCGCCCCGGCCCTGTCCGAATGCCATTTAAACCTCCACTCCCTCGAACCGATCGTCGTCCATGTCCTCGGGCTCGGCGGGACGCCCCTCGCCGGGCTGGCGCTGCGGGGGCAGCCCGCGCTTCACGCGCCGCCGCTCCGAATCGGCCTGCCGCTTCGAGCGCGTCCGATCGATGACCTTCTTTTCCTCGTCGACGCGGACGATCATGTGGCGGATGACCTGGTCCATCACGCGCAGCCGGCGATCGAGCTCCTTCATCAGCTCGCCGCTGCCGTTGATGACTTCGAGCACGTAGACGCCTTCTCTGTGGTGGCCGATCTCGTAGGCCAGCTTGCGGCGGCCCCAGTTGTCGGTCTTCTCGATGGCGCCGCTCAACTTCGAGACCGCGCCGTCGATCTGGCCGTGGATGTCGGCGATCTGCTGCTCGGTGCTGTCGGGTGGAAGGATGTAGACGAGCTCGTACTGACGGTCTGCCATTGCACGCTCCTCATGGACCCATTCGAAAATGGGGCGACCGGTGGTCGCAAGGTTATTCCGTTGTTGCCGGATCGCCGCCGTTGAACTGATTCATCACCGCGGCGATCCCGGAGGTGATGAACGTTTCCGCCGCGTCGGCCGCGCGCGTCGTCATGCGCTCGACCTCCGCCGCTTCGTCTCGGTCGAAGCGCGCGAGCACGTGATCCGCGAGATCACGATGCTGCTCGCCCCTGCCAACGCCCAGCCGCAGCCGCGCAAAGTCTTCGCCGACGTGCGCGATGGCCGACTTCAGCCCGTTGTGCCCGCCCGCCGATCCGCGCGCCCGCGCCCGGAGTTTGCCGAGCGGCAGCTGCACTTCGTCGACGATCACCAGCAGATCGGCGGCGTCGATCTTGAAGTACCGCAGCAGCTCGCCGATCGCCTGGCCGCTGAGATTCATGAACGTCAGCGGCTTCACGATCAGCACGTCGTCGTCGCGAACCGCGCCTCGCCTCCGGGCCATCAGCGCCTCGGAAGGCGCCGATTCGAACAGCGCGTTCGCGCGCCGGGCGAGCTCGTCGGCGACCGCGAACCCGACGTTGTGCCGCGTCCCGCGATACCGGTCGCCCGGATTGCCGAGACCGACGATCAGCTTCACGGGCGGAGCGAGTTCCGTTCCTACTTCTTCTTCTCGGGCTTCTCGGCGGCGACTTCCTCCGTCGCCTCTTCCTTCTTGCCCTTCTTGATGACTTCCGGCTCGGCCGGCGTCGCCGTCGCCGCGGCCGCCGCCGCCTCCGGCGTGGCCGGCGCTTCCTCCGCCTTCGGCATGATCACGTGAACGAGCATCGCCTCGCCTTCGGTGATCGCCTTCCATTTCGGATTCGTCGCGACGTCGCGGACGCGGATGCCCTGATGCAGCATCAGCTCGCTGACGTTGCATTCGACGTGCTCGGGAATGTCGCCCGGCAGGCACTCGATGACGATCTCGCGGCGCACGAACTCCAGAAGGCCGCCCTGCTGCTTCACGCCCTTCGGTTCGCCGCCGGTGACCACGACCGGAATCGTGATCTGGACGACCTTGTCCATCGCGACGCGGTAGAAGTCCGCGTGCAGCACGTGGTGCGTAATCGGATCGAGCTGGAAATCCTTGACGAGCACTTTCGTGTCGCCGGCGCCCGAAATCTTCAGCGAGATCAGCGTGTTCTGTCCGGCCTCGGAATGCAGGATCTTCAGCAGCGCCCGCGGCTCGACCGAGATCGGCGTCGCGTCCCTGCTGTCGCCGCCGTAGAGCACGCCCGGCACCTTGCCGCCGGCGCGGATGCGGCGCGCTTCGTTCTTGCCGAACGAGTCCCGGTGAGTGGCTTCGAGTATCGCTTCCATATCTGTCCTTCGCGGCCGCCCGGCCTCTACACAAACAACGATGATACCGACGTCTCTTCGTGAATGCTCTTGATCGCCTGGCCCAGGAGCCGCGCGACCGTGAGCACGATGATTTTGCTGCACGCCTGTCCGGCCGGCGACAGCGGTATCGTGTCGGTCACGATCAGCTTGTCGATCGGCGACTCCTCGATCTTCCGGATCGCCGTGCCCGACAGCACGCCGTGCACCGCGCACGCGAGCACGCGCGTCGCGCCGTTTTCCTTGAGCGCCTGCGCGCCCTTCGTGATCGTGCCCGCCGTGTCGATGATGTCGTCCTGCAGGATGCAGGTCCGCCCATCGACGTCGCCGATCACGTTCATCACTTCCGCGGTCCCGTCGTCGGTGCGGCGCTTGTCGATGATCGCGAGCTCGGCATCCAACCGCTTCGCGTACGCGCGCGCGCGCTCGGCGCCCCCCGCGTCGGGAGACACGAGCGTCAGATTCGGATACCCCGCGTGCTTGAGGTAATCGATGATCACCGGCGCCGCGAACAGATGATCGACCGGGATGTCGAAGAACCCCTGGATCTGCGCCTTGTGCAGGTCCATCGTGAGCACGCGGTTGGTGCCCGCCGCGCTCAGCACGTTCGCGACCAGCTTCGCCGAGATCGGCACGCGCGGCTTGTCTTTCCGGTCCTGCCGCGCGTAGCCGTAGTACGGCAGCACAGCGGTGATGCGCGCCGCCGACGACCGGCGGAACGCGTCGATCATCACCGTCAGCTCGATGAGATGATCGTTCACGCTGCCGGTGATCCGCCCGTCCGCGTCGCGCACCGCGCACGTCGGCTGGACGATGAAGACGTCCGTGCCGCGGATGTTCTCGTCGATCTGAAACGAGATTTCCGAATCCGGAAACCGCCGCAGCCTCGCCTGTCCCGGCGTGACGCCGAGGAACTTCGCGATCTCGCGCACCAGTTCCGGATGCGCGCTGCCCGAAAACACTTTCAGATCGCCGAACCCCGTCGCGGTCATGAACGGATCCACTGTTGTCACCAGAACGATCTACGCGCGTCGACTCAAGTGGCTGGGGCGGGAGGATTCGAACCTCCGAATACGGGATCCAAAGTCCCGCGCCTTACCGCTTGGCCACGCCCCAACAGTCGCCAGCCGGCCAGTCAACCAGGGCCATCTCCGACAGTTCCGCCACCGACATCCTTCACGCCCGTCAAACGACTTGTGACAGGAGACTGACGACTGGAGACTGGCGACTACCGCAGGCCTAACGCAAACGCTAAGTGTATCCGATGGATTCACTTCGGGGCAAGTGCCCGGCACTGGGCTGAGGTCAGCGTGCGGGCCGTTTCGATGCGGCGGCCGCGGCGCCGCAGAACCTCTGCCGCCGATTGCGCCGCCGCCGCCCGGGCGAACAGCCCGAACGCCGCCGCGCCGCTTCCGGACATCGCAGCCTGCTTCGCGCCGGACTGGAAGAGCTCCTCGATGATTCCGGCGATCTCGGGATGCCGCCGTGTCACCGGATCCTGCAGATCGTTGACGGCCTGCAGATGCCGCGCGGCGATCTGCGGGCCGCTCGGCTTGTTGCCGCGGCGGTCTCGATCCCACCAGTCGTACGCGTCCCTGGTGTTGACCCCGAACGACGGCTTGACGATGAGGACATGCGCCGGCGGAAGGTCGGGAAGGCGGACAATTCTGTCGCCGCGGCCGAGCCCCATGGCCCTCCCGCCGAACAGGAAGAAGGGGACGTCGGCGCCCACCGCGCGCGCGATGAATCTCAGCCGATCCTTGCGCACGTGCCACAGGTCCGCGAGGATGCGGAGCATCGTCGCCGCGTCGCTGCTGCCCCCGCCGAGACCGGCCTGCAGCGGGATGCGCTTCCGGATGTGGACCGCGATGTCGCGTGGCGGCCCCTTGCGAGCCCGTGCATCCCACGCGACGGCCGCGGCGCGCGCCACCAAATTGGTCCCGTCGGTGGGCACCGCCGGATCGTCGCACGTAATCTCGAACGGCCCGGGCCGCTGGCGCACGGTCAGCGTATCGAACAGCCCGATCGCCTGAAAAATCGTCCGCAGCTCGTGATACCCGTCGCGGCGCACTCCGATGATGCGAAGTGCGAGATTGATCTTCGCGAACGTCCTGGCGCGAATCGCGGCGGGCGGCATCAGCGCGGCGGACGCGACAGCGGTCCCGACGCCCGCAGCTCGGCGAGCGTCATCGGCTGCGCGCTGCGCGGAACCTGCACCTGAAAGGCCTCGGGGCCAAGCGCGACGTTCGTCTCGACCTGCGTAAGCGCGAGTCGCAGATCGAATCGCGCCGGCGTGAGGCTGGTGAGCCGGATTTCCTGCGGCAGACCGTCGCGGAAACTGCGGTACTCGGCGCGCCATCCCTCCCCGTGCTCCGGCTGTCGCACCGTCGCCGCCAGACGCCACGGTCCGCCGGGTCCGTCCCGACGCAGATACAGATGCCCGGGACCGTCCGGGACGATCCGCCAGTCCGGACCCGGCTGCCGCGCGGCTTCGACGTCCGGCGCGATCGCGCAGCCGGTCAGCACCGTCCTCAGATCAGCAGGCTCGAGCGGCACGCCGGCGACCGCATCCAGCACGACGTCAGGCCTTCCATGTTCGAGAACGCGATCGTCGCGCGGCAGCAGCAGCGTGGCGTCGTTGCCGCGCGCGACGAAGATGAAGAGCGGCGCGCCGAACGGCGCCGCGGCTTCCAGCCTCGCCGAAGAGGGCTGCTGCACGCCGACGAGCATGTGACCGCGCAACCGCTGGCCACCGACCGATCCGCTGACCGCCATCTCGGCCGTCATCGACGTGACGCGCCGGCACGCGGCCGTCGCGTCGGCGACCGCGTCGCGGCCGTCAGCGGCCGCCGTCGAGGGGCCTGACGGGAGTTTCATCAGCGGCGGCGCGCAGGCGGAGACGCAGCAAGCCGCCGCGGCGGCTACGAGAGCGCGAGGGAACTGTTTGCCACGACAACACGAAAGCACGAAATCTCTTTTATACAAGGTTGCTTTCGTGGTTTCGTGCTTTCGTGGCTAGTTCTTCTTGGGGAGTCTCTGCTTTGCGCTTTTGATCTTCTTGTCGATGTCCGCGCGATCGATGTCCTGACCGTCGCCGTTCAGCGCGCGCGTCCACGCCGCGATCGCGTCGTCGTACCGACCGAGCTTGAACAGGACTTCGCCGTAGTGCTCCTGAATGACGGAGTTCGTGCGGAGCTGATCGGCCGCCTGGCGGAGGTTCTTCTCGGCGAGGTCGAGATCGTCCTTCTTGAAGTAGGCCCACCCGAGGCTGTCGAGATACGAGCCGTTGTCGGGCTCGATTTCGAGCGCCTTCTTCAGGTACCCGACCGATTCGTCGAGACGTTCTCCGCGATCGGCCAGCATGTAGCCGAGGTAATTCAGCGCCGCCGCATTCTGCGGATCGCGGCTGAGCAGCCGGTGGAACGCCTGCTCCGCGTCGGCGTACCGCTTCTGCTTGTCGAAGACGGCGCCAAGCTCGAACGCGATCAGGTTGTCGTCGGGAAACCGGGTCTGCGCGTCCTGCAGGACCTTGACGGCCTGCGCGCCGCGATCGGCTTCCGAATACACCTGCGCGAGCGTCACGTACGCGTTCGGCTGGTCGGCGTGATCCTTCACGGCCTTCTCGAGCAGCGCAATGCCCTGGTCCGCTTTTCCGCTGTGCCGCAGCGCCTGCGCCTGCAGGCGCATCAGCCGCAGGTCGCCGGGATTGTCGGCGAGAGCGGCCTTCGTCACGTCGACGGCGGCGCTGTACTTCTTCGCGGCGATGTGTGCCTCGGCGAGATAGCCGGCGACGGTGGGATCCTTCGGCGAGCGGCGGCGCGCATCCTCGAACGTGGCGATCGCCTTGTCGTACTGGCCGAGTTCCTGATACGCGAAGCCGAGGTGGGGCAGCAGAACGTCGATGTCGATCGACTGATCGGCCGGCTTGCCTTTCTGTGCGCCGACAATCGGCGCGAGCTCGTCGACGACCGCTTGATACTGACGGCGCTCCTCGAGCGCCTCCGCGAGCGCGTAGTAACCCCACGGACTCTGGCCGTTGAGCGCGATCACGCGACGGGCGGTGCGCTCGGCCGCGGCGCCGTCGCCGAGACGCCGCTGCGCCTGCGAGAGCATGTACTGCGCGCGGACGTCGGACGGCGTCGCCTCGGCGAGCCGCGACAGCTCGTCGCGCGCGACGATCAGATTGTCGTGTCCTCCCGCCTGCAGCAGCGCCGAAGCGCGGCTCCGCTTGAGATTGGCGTTGTTCGGCGCGAGTTTCAGGAGGCGGTCATACACGCCCGCGGCCTCCGCCCAGCGCTTGTCGCGCTCGTAGAGATCGGCGAGCGACGCGAGGAGCTGCGGCGTCGGCTCGTCGGCGACGCGCGCTTCGAGCCACGCAACCGCCTCGGCGGCGCGGCCGGCCCCGGAGTACGCCTCCAGCAGCAGCGCCGGGCCGTCCTGCCAGCCCGGCTCCTGCTTGACGAGATCGCTCAGCAGCGGAATCGCCTTGGCGAACTGTTCCTCGTGGATATACAGACGCGCGAGCGTCGCCCGCAGATTCGGATCCGCTTCGCCGAGCGCGCCGGCCACGGCGAGCTCCAGATGCTTGACGGCGAGCGCCGCGTTGTTGGAAGACGACGAGGGCGGCTGCGGACGCTGGCCGCGGGTCTGATCGGCGCGGGCGTCGCTTTCGAGACGGCCCGCATAGATGATGCCCAGGACGCGGTTCGCTTCCGCGTTGGCCGGCGCGACCTTCAGCGCGCGCTCGGCCATGGCCGTCGCGTCCGGGATCTTGTTCTGGCGGAGATACAACGCGGCGAGCTCCGCGGGAATGTCCGCCGCGTCGGGATCGGATTCCATCCCGCGCTTGTACGCCGCGATGGCGCCCGCCTCGTCGTCGATGTCGTCGAGATGGCGGCCCATCAGAAACTGCGCGTACGCCTCGGCGACGTTTCGATCCTGCGACGGCGGCGTGCGCGGCTGCGCGAAGACCGGCGCAGCCATCGAGAGCGCGAGCACAGAAGCGAACGCAGAGCGCGTCATACCTTAAATTGTTCCACAAACCGGAGGGAGTGTCATATAGTCGCTCGCATGCCAGTCGACCCCGAGCTGCTCGAGATTCTTGCCTGTCCCAACTGCAAAACCCCGGTGACGCTCGTCAAGAACGGCTCGGCCCTCAAGTGCGCGACGTGCAAGCGTGTGTATCCGATCAAAGATGACATTCCGGTGATGCTCATCGACGAAGCCACGGTCGAGGAGTAACGGACGCGTCGCGCATCCTGCTCGTCCGTCTCCGGGAAATAGGCGACGTCGTTTTTACGACCCCCGCCGTGCATGCCATCCGCCGGGCGTTTCCGTCGGCTCATCTGACGTACATCGTCGAGCCGGCCGCGGCGCCGGTCGTCGCCCGCAATCCGCACATCGATGAACTGATCGTGGCTCCGCGCAGCCGAGGCATCCGCGGCTTTGCGACCGACGTCGCGCTCGGGCGCCGGCTGAAGGCGAAATCGTTCGATCTCGCGATCGATTTTCACGGCGGGCCGCGCGCGTCGCTGCTGACGTGGCTGAGCGGCGCGCGCGTGCGCGTCGGCTACGAGATCGCCGCGCGCGCATGGATGTACACGACGCGCGTGGCGCGTCCGCGCGAGCTGCGGCGGCGCCACTCGGTGGAGAATCAATGGGATCTGCTGGCGGCGGCGGGCGTCGCGGCGCTGCCGTCGCGATCGGAATTCCCGGTGGAGATGCCCGTCGCCCCGGACGCGGTCTCCGGCGTCGCCGACCGTCTGGCGCGGGCGGGTCTGCTGCCGATGCAGCGGCTCGTCGTCGTCCACGTCAGCGCGGGCAATCCGTTTCGCCGATGGCCGCTCGAGTCGTTCGTCTCGCTCGCCGCTTCGCTGGTCCGCGCGCACGCGGACGTCTGCGTCGCGCTGACGTCGGGGCCCTCGGATGCTGATGCCGCCGTCCGCGTGATCGAGCAGGCGCGCGCCGCACTCGATCGCGATGCCGGGGCGCGCGTGCTCTCGGCCGGCGAATTCTCCCTCGCCGAGCTCCGCGCGCTGGTCGATCGCGCGGCGCTGTTCATCGGCGGCGACAGCGGCCCGCTGCACATCGCGGCGACGTCGCGCGTGCCGATCGTCGGCCTGTACGGGCCGACGCTGCCCGTCCGCTCGGCGCCGTGGCGCGCCGAGCGTTTCGTCGCCGAGGCGGTCGACGCCGGCGAATTGCCGTGCCGCCCCTGCGAGCAGCGTGTGTGCGCGCCCGGAGACTTCCGATGCCTGACGCGCATCGACGCGGCGGCGGTGGTCGCCGCCGCCGAGCGGGCCCTCGGCGATTGGCCGGGGTCGGCGCGGCGGGGCGCCACGTCGCGCTGAGCGCGATAAGATGAAGGCGATCATGCAGTCCGCCCTCGTGCTGGAGGCCTCGCGGCCGCTCCGGGACGAACGCTTCGAACAGCTCGGCGTCGTGATGCTGTTCGCGCTCGCCGGCGCCGTGCAGTTCTCGATCGCCATCGCGCAGTTCCTGCTCGGCGTCGCCGTGCTCTGCTGGCTGGCGCTCATCGTCGTCCGCCGCGAGCGGGTCGAAGCGCCGGCGTTCTTCTGGCCGCTCGTCGCCTACGCCGCGATCACGCTCGTGTCAGCGGCGTTCTCGTCCGATCCGCGCGCGAGCGTCATCGACTGCAAGCAGCTCGTGCTGTTCGTCCTCGTCCCGCTTACGTACCGATTCGTCGGCAACGGGCGAGGCGGCACGCTCGTCACCGTCATCGTCACCTGCGCCGCCGTCAGCGCCGCCTTCGGCATTTTCCAGTACGGCATCTTCCATTACGACTGGCTCGGGCAGCGGCCGCGCGGCTTTCTCGGACACTACATGACGTTTTCGGGACTGCTGATGCTCGCGATCGCGATGGCGGTCGCGCGGCTGCTCTTCGCGAAGAACGGACGCATGTGGTCGCTGCTCGTCATGCCGGCGCTCGCCTTCGCGGTCGCACTGACGTTCACGCGCAGCGCCGAAGTGGGCGTCTGCGCCGCCGTCGCGCTGCTGTTCGTCCTGCGCGACTTCCGCCTGGTGGCCGTGCTGCCGATTCTGGCCGCGATCTTCTTCGCCCTCTCGCCGGTCAGCGTGCAGCAGCGATTCGTCTCGATGTTCGACAGCAAGGATCCGAACCGCATCGATCGCATCGCCATGCTCCACATCGGCGAGCGCATGATCGCCGCGCACCCGCTGACCGGCGTCGGTCCGAACATGGTCGAGCGCCAGTACGAGCAGTACCGGGGTCCCGATGCGGTCAACAGGATTAATCCGCACCTGCACAACGATCCGCTGCAGATTGCAGCCGAGCGCGGTCTGCCCGCGCTGGCGTTGTGGCTGTGGTTCATCGGCGCCGTCGCGTGGGATCTGTGGCGCCGCTACGCGGCCGGGGCATCCGACCGTTTCCTCGCCGCCGGCGCCCTCGCCTCACTCGTCGCGCTGCTGACCGCGGGACTCTTCGAGTACAACTTCGGCGACTCCGAAGTCCTGATGCTCTTCCTGATCGTCGTCACGATTCCCGCCGCGTCGGCTCGGACGACCCAGCGATGACCGCGCGCGGAGCGGGGCGAAGAGCCCCCCGCAAGGCGCGGCCGGAGGGCAACTTCCGGACGCGTGGAGCGGGGCGCAGGGGTCACCGCGAAGCGTGTCCGATGGGCAGAGGCCCCCGGATTGGGCCATGTCCGGGGGGCAGCCCCCGGATCGGGCAATGTCCGGGTGGCAGGGGCCGCCGGATTGGACAATGTCCGGGGGGCAGGGGCCCCCGGATTGGGCAATGACGCTGCCGCCGCTGAACGTCGCGCGCGCGTCTGATCTGATTGCGCGCTTCGACGGCGTGCGCATTCTCGTCGTCGGCGACGTGATGCTCGATCGCTTCATCGTCGGCCGCGTCACGCGCATCTCCCCGGAGGCGCCCGTGCCCGTCGTCCGGTTTCAGGCCGAGCACGTCCGGCTCGGCGGAGCGGCAAACGTGGCGCACAACCTGACCGCGCTCGGCGCCCGGGCGTCGCTCGTCGGCATCGTCGGCGCCGACGCGGCCGCCGACCGGCTCCGCGATCAACTCGCCGCCGCGCGCGTCGATGTCGACGGCCTCGTCGTCGACGCGTCGCGGCCGACGACCGAGAAAGTGCGGGTCGTGACGGAGCGGAATCAGCAGGTGGCGCGCATCGACTACGAGCGCGACGCCGACGCGGATGGCGACGTGGAGCGCCGGGTCGTCGCGCGCGTGAAGCGCGAGTCGGCCGGCGCCGGCGCGGTTCTCGCGTCCGACTATCTGAAGGGCGCGATCACGCGGCCGGTGATCGAGGCGGCGCTCGCAGGTCGGGCGGCGCGCGCGCCGCTGATTGTCGATCCGAAGATCCCGCATCTCTCCTCCTACGCGGGCGCGACGCTCGTCACGCCGAACCACCACGAGGCGGAAACCGCGACGCACATCCGCATCCGCAACGACGACGACGCGCACGCGGCGGCGCGCGCGTTCCGGAAAGCAGCCGGGTGCGAGGCGGTGCTCATCACGCGCGGGGAACACGGGATGTGGCTGTCGGACGCGACCGCGGACGGATCGATCGACGCGATCGCGCGCGAGGTGGCCGACGTGACCGGCGCGGGCGACACGGTCGTCGCGACGCTGGCGCTCGCGATGGCCGCCGGGGCGTCGCTTGCCGAAGCCGCCGTTCTCGCCAATCACGCCGCGGGCATCGTGGTGGGCCGATTCGGCCCCGCGACGGTCGCGCCTCGCGAGCTGCTCGACAGTGTGAAGTCTGAAGTCTGAAGCCCTAATGGCGGAAATGCCGGCGTCCGGTGAACACCATCGCGAGTCCGTGCTCGTCGGCGGCCGCGATCACTTCGGCGTCGCGGACGGAGCCGCCAGGCTGCACGATGGCGGTCGCGCCCGCCGCGGCGGCGGCGTCAAGCCCGTCGCGGAATGGAAAGAACGCGTCCGACGCCGCCACTGAGCGTGCGAGCGGGATCTTCGCCGCTGCGGCTTTCATCGTCGCGACGTTGACGGCGTCGACGCGGCTCATCTGCCCTGCGCCGATCGCAAGCGTCTTCGCCGCGTCGGTGAAAATGACGGTGTTCGACTTCACGTGTGCGCAGATGCGCCACGCGAACCGGAGCGCGTCCCATTCCTCCGCGGTCGGCTGCCGCTTCGTCACGACCGTGATCGGCAACCCGGCGCCCGCCGACTGCGCGCTCCACGGTTCGCGCGCCTCGACGACGCTGTCCCGATCCTGGACGAGCACCGCGCCGAGAATCGATCGCATGTCCCGGCCGCCGAGCCCGGCGAAGTCGGCCGTGACAACGCGCATCTTCGGTTTGCGGGCGAGGATCGGCCGCGCCGCGTCCTCGACCGACGGCGCGACGGCCGCCTCGATGAACGTCGACACGATCGCCTGAGCCGTCACCTGATCGATCGGCCGGTTCAACGCCACGATGCCGCCGTACGCCGCGAGGCTGTCCGCATCCCGCGCCTGCACGTAGGCTTCCGCCGCCGACGCGCCGATGGCCGCGCCGCACGGATTGGTGTGCTTGATGACCGCCGCGGCCGGTTCGGTGAAGTCCAGCACAATCCGCGCGGCGGCGTCGAGATCGAGGAGGTTGGTGTACGAGAGATCCTTGCCCTGCAGGATCGTCGCCTCGCCAAAGCCCCGCGCCTCGCCCGCGCGGTACCATCCTGCTTTCTGATGCGGGTTCTCACCGTAGCGGAGATCGCGGATTTTCTCGAGCGCCAGATCGACGCGATCGCCCATCCCGCGCTCGAACCGATCCCCGTTGAGATGAATCGACGCGAGCGTCTCGCTGATTGCCGTGTCGTAGGCGCCCGTGTGCGCGATCGCCTTGCGCATCAGGTCGTAGCGGAATGCGAGGCTCGGCGCCGCGTCGAGCGCCTTCAAAACGCGGTCATAGTCCCCAGGGTCGACCACGACGAGCACGTCGCGGAAGTTCTTCGCGGCCGCGCGCACCAGGCTCGGGCCGCCGATGTCGATCTGCTCCACGAGGTCGTCGAACGCGACGCCGGGCTTCCGCGCGGTCTCCTCGAACGGATACAGGTTGACAACGACGATGTCGATGAGCCCGATGCCGTGGGTGCTGGCCGCGTCGAGGTCGGCGGGATGATCGCGTCGCGCGAGGAGTCCCCCGTGAATCAGCGGATGCAGCGTCTTGACGCGCCCGTCCATCATCTCGGGGAATCCGGTGACGTCGGAGACGTTCGTCACCTCCAGGCCGGCCGCCTCGAGCGTCCTGGCGGTGCCGCCCGTCGAGACCAGTTCGAAGCCGCGCCGCGCGAGACCGCGGCCGAGTTCGACGATCCCGGTTTTGTCCGAAACGCTCAGGAGCGCTCTTCTTCTCATCGGGTTCAGCTTGTTGACGACGTCTGACGAGTCCAGTATTATCTCTTCGGACGCCGGGCGGGCCTGGCGCCGAAAGGGAAAGGCCGCAAACGACTTTGCGGCCTTTTTTTATTCCTTTCGAGTCTGCCCGGGGCGAACGTGCCCCGGGTTCAACAACGACGCAGTTGCGTCACAGCACGTAGGAAGAGAACGATGCGCATCACAGGCAAGGTCAAGTGGTTCAACAACGCCAAGGGGTACGGTTTCATCGAGCGTGACGGAGGCAGCGATGTCTTCGTGCACTACTCGGCCATCCAGGGCGACGGCTTCCGTTCGCTCGAGGAGGGACAGGCCGTTGAGTTCGAGATCGTTGACGGTCCGAAAGGCCCGCAGGCCGGCAACGTTACCAAGATCTAAGCAACCCCTCTACAAGGGCTGAGGGCCGCTGGCCCTCAGCCCCAGCCCTCAGCCCTCTTTCTTCGTTCCCCTTGCCGTAAAGTTCACCTTCCCGTCCTTCACCGCGACGCGGAACGCTACTTCTTCGCTGCCGCCGTCTTTCAGCTTCTTCACCTGATTCTTCACGAGCTCGGCGAACTTGTGGAAGGGCACCTGTTCTTCGCCGAGCTGCGAGCGTGCCTCGCTGAGCGACTCGTAGAGCGCGGTCAGCTTGTCGATTTCACGCACCGGATCGCGGAACGATGCCGCGTGGAAGACTCTGTCCTCCGGACCCTTCTTCCCGGCATCCGTCGACGCGGCCGCCGCGGCGGCGGGGGCGGCGGGCAGCTGGGCGACCCCGCCCGAGCGACCCTCTTCCTTGGCGCGGAGGCTCTTTTCCCACAGGTCGATCAGCTTCTGATACCGCGTCTGCAGCGTCGTGAAGCGGAAGCGGTCGCCGTAGTTCTGAATGTAGGCGCGGTCCTGGGCCTTGATCAGCGCGGCGACGCGGTTCTGCGTTTCGACCGGCGGACGTTTGACGCGGCCGGCGAAGAACATGTTGTATTCGGCCTCGAGCTGCTTCAGCTCGGCTTCGATCCGCTGCATCGCCTGATCGAACGCTTTGGGTGGTGGAGGCATGGCGTGTCAGCCCTGGATCAGCAGCCAGACGAGCGGCAGCCACAGCTCGCGCGCATAGGGAAGCGGTCGATCGTCGATCAGCACTTCGGTGCCGTGCGTGTCGCCCACGATCTCGAACAGCTCCTTGATCCGCGTCGCGTCGCTCGACCAGAAGCGCGCGCGATACCGGTGCGCGGCGCCGGTGCCGGTCTCGCGAAACTCGGCCGAGCCGCGGGCGATCTCCAGCGCGCGCGCGAAGGCCGGCACGTCGACGGCCGGGAACGCGATCGTGATCGAAAACGGCCGCGGCCGCGCGCCGAACAGCGCCTCCTGCAGTTCCGGATCGAGCGCCGCCAGTTCCTGTTCGGTCGGCTGCTCCGCCAGGTCCGCATACGGCCAGAACCGCTCGAGCGGGCGCTGCCGCGGGATATCGTTGGACACGGGACCGGAATAGTATTGCAGAATTGCAGAATTACAGAATTGCAGAAGTGAAGCCGTCAAAGTTCAGTGCCATTCCGTCGATCGATCGGCTCCGCCAGCGCCCCGGCGTCCGCGCGCTCGAAGCGCGGTTCGGCGCCGGCGCGACGGTCGCCGCGCTGCGGACGGCAGCCGATGCCGCGCGCCAGGCGATCGCGGTCGGGACTCCCTCGACCGAGGCAGCGACCGCCGATGGCATCGAGGCGGCCGCCGCGGCGTCCCTCGACGATGCGTTCCGCACGTCGCTCGTTCCGGTCATCAACGCGACCGGCATCATCGTTCACACCAACCTCGGGCGCGCCCCTCTTTCGCCTGCCGCTTTGGCGCGCGTGGTCGACGTCGCGTCGGGGTACTCGTCCCTGGAGTACGACCTGGGTCGAGGCGCGCGCGGACGGCGAGACATCCACGCCGAGCCGCTGCTCTGCCGGCTGACAGGCGCGGAGGCGGCCGTGGTCGTCAACAACAACGCCGCGGCGACGCTGCTCGTCCTCGCGGCGGTTGCGGCGGGGCGCGAGGTGATCGTCTCGCGCGGAGAGCTCGTCGAGATCGGCGGCGGCTTCCGCGTTCCTGACGTCATGGCGCAATCGGGCGCGGTGCTGCGCGAGGTGGGGACGACGAACAAGACGCGGGCGGCGGACTACGCGTCCGCAGTCAACGAGCGGACGGCGCTCATCCTGCGCGTACATCCCTCCAACTTCCGGATCGAAGGATTTACGGAAAGACCCTCGTTGACCGAGCTCGTGGCGGTCGGAAAAAAATGCCAGATTCCGGTCGCCGAGGACCTCGGCAGCGGATACCTCGTATCCATGTCTGACCCGAGTCTGACTGCGGTCAGACTTGACGAACCGACGGTCGGGGCAACTGTTGCCGCCGGTGTCGACGTCTGCTGCTTCAGCGGCGACAAACTCCTCGGTGGACCGCAGGCCGGAATCGTCGTGGGACGCGCAACCATCGTCGACCGCATCCGCCGGCACCCGTTGATGCGCGCGCTGCGTGTCGACAAGATGACGTACGCGGCGCTCGAAACGACGCTCGCAGACTACGCCGCCGGGCGCGCGGAGACGGCTGTGCCGGTCCGTCGGATGCTCGCCCTGACCGCGGACGCGATCCGCAAGCGTGCCGACGCGCTCGCCGCGGCGATCGACGCGGTGAACCTCTGGCACGCCGAGATCCTCGACGGCGTCTCGGCCGTCGGCGGGGGCAGCGCGCCGGGCATCGAGCTGCCGACGTGGCTCGTGTCGATCGCGCGCGACGGCGTCGGTCCCGACGCGCTCGAGACGCGCCTCCGCGGGCTGACGCCGCCGATCATCGCGCGGATCGAGCGCGACCGCCTGCTGCTCGATCTGCGGACCGTGCTGCCCGAGCAGGATCGGCGGATCGCGGAATTGCTGCGGCAGATCTAGACGGGATGCTCCCGGATCGCGGCGAACACGTCGCGGAGCACGTCCACGCGATCGCTCAGCAGGTTGAACAGCGCGTCGCGATCGATCCGGAGCGCCGAGCCGGCCTGCGCCCCCTGCGCGCGCAGATCGCTGACGCCGCCGGCGAGCGTCTCAACGACGCCGATCGTGTCCCCGGATTTCGCGACGACGGCGGCACCGCCGTTCCGCTGCAGCGACAGCTGACCGGCGATCACGGTGTGCACTGCCGGCGGCTCTCCCGGCGCAAACAGCTCCGCGCCGATCGCCAGCGGCACCTCCTTGGCGATCGCGGCGAGCGCGAGCAGCTCGTCGGAGCCCGCGCGCGCGAAGATCGGCACGTTCTGCAGCACGAGCGCGCGCTCGACCGGCAGCAGCGCCGTCGTCCGAGGCTGGGCGTTGAACGGCACGATCGGCGGCAGCACGGTCTTGATCGTGCCGGCGCGCTCCATTTCACCGCGGAACAGTCCCTCCGCCAGGTGCGGGTTGTTCGAGAGCAGCGTCAGAAAATCCTCGGCTGAAATCGTCAGGGCGATCGTCGGCTCGACGGCGGTGATGGCGGACGGCGGCGGAATCTCTTCGAGGATCGCCTCGAGGCCGATGACGGCGGGCGAGGCGATTTCGACGGTCCGCGCGCCGCGCTCGTCGCCGGCGACGGCGGTGACGCGGCCGTCGAGCAGGAACTCGATCGTCGCGCGCCCCGCGGCGTCGCTGGCGCGCTGGCCGGATTCGTACCGCACCTGTTTGCCGATCGCGGCGATGCGGAACAGCTCGTCGACCGACACGAGCTCGAACAGCGGCACGCGGCGCAGCCGGCTCGCGACCTCGACGGCGGGCAGCGGCTCGAGCCACTTCGCGCGCCGATCCTCCGTCGGCATCCGCCATGACGCGAGCGCCCATGACGCCGCCTCGAAGACGCCGAAATCGCGTACGTCGCGATGCGCGAGCGCGTGCTCCAGATCGCTTTCGAGGCCGTCCAGGCGCCGCGCCTCGACGTAGTGAATCGCGGCCGACGCGACCGCCTGATCCTCGTCGGCCACGAGCTGCGCCACCGTGTCCTCGATGTCGCGGGGGCGCGATCGAATCATCACGTTCGCCCGCCGGACACGCTCGTCGTACGGCATGTCTTCGACGACGGCCATGACGCGTTTGCGCAGGTCGCCTTTGAGGAGGTTGTCCAGGAATTCCGCGGCGCTCGCACGCGCCCGCGCGTCGCCGCGCTCGAGCGCCCACCGCGCGCCGGCGATGTCCTTCCAACCGTACATCAGCCCGAGCAGCCGGTAAATCCGATCCTTCGTCCGATCGATTTTTTCCTCGACCGCGCGGGCCAGGAGCATGCCGTCCGCCTTCGGATCGCCGCGGCGCAGGCTGTCGCGAAGGCTGAAGTACTGAAAGAACAGCATCGCCTGGCGGGTCGCCTGCGCCTCGAGGCGTGAACGATCGATCGCCAGGTCCGGCCGCTCGCGGACGACCGCCTCGAGCGCCGACAGCGCCTTGAAGCGGAGGAAGCCGTCCGCGTCGTCGAGCGCGCCGGCCAGCAGGTCCGCCGAGCGCTGCGAGGGAATGCGCGCCAGCGTCGCGGGAATGTGGCGGCGCACCCACGGGTCCTCCTCCGTGTCGCGGAGGAAATGGCCCAGCACCTCGACGATCGGCTCGCCGTAGCCGACGAGCACGTCGCGCGCCGCGGCCTTCAGAATGCGGTGGCGCAGCAGCGCCACCAGCGGCGGCACGAACAGCGCGTCCGACTCGCCGATCACCTTCGCGCTGCGAATCGCGTCGAGCGCCACCGACGTGTCGGGGTCGTAAAACAGCGGCAGCAGCAGCTGGTGGATGCGCCGGTTCTTGATCGACGGCATCGCCTGCGCGACCTCGCGGCGTGTGGCGACGGCGTCGGCTCGCGCGTCGTCGATGAGCGCGCGCAGCGCCGCTTCCGTCGCCTCGACGTCGGCCCGGTCGGGACTGCCGGCGAGCGCGATCGCGGCCGTGATCACCAGCCGCGGATCCTTGTCTTCGAGGTACGGCCGCATCAACTCCGCCGCGCGCTCGCGGCGCAGCGTCGCCAGCGTGCGGACCGCGGCGGTCCGCACGTCGTAATCGGCGTCCGTCAGGGCGTGCTCGATGGCCGGCATCCAGCGCTCGCCGAGCTCCGGCGGGGCGCCTTCCATCGCTTCCAGCGCGCGCACGCGGACGCGCGCCGAGGCGTGATGCAGCAGCAGCGGCGTAATCAGGTTGCGCTTCCCCACCGACTCCAGGATGTCGATCGCGTAGACCACGCGAGACTCGTCGGCGCTCGCGAGCTCCTCGACGAGCGCCTCGACCGTCGCGAGGTCGGCGACGTTGACGCGTTCCGCGACGCCCACGTCGACGTCGTGCCGCGCGATGCTCTGCCGGAACGACTGCACATACTGGTTCTTCGCGCGGATCGCCATGAAGTACCAGGCGACGGTCAGCATCAGACTGACCCACGCGAGCTGATACCACGTCAGGTGCAGCCCCCATGGCTGCACCAGCAGCAGGATGACGACGCCGCCGACGCCGCGAGCGACGCGATCGACGGTGACGTCGACGAACGGCTTCACCTCCTGCCGCAGCTCGCTCGGCAGCGGGAGGAACAGCACCTCGCGCGTCGTCTTGTCGACCGAGTAGCGGAGGGAGCGGTCGCCCATGCTCGCCACGGCCGGCGCCCAGATGTTCTTCGTCAGGATGATCGCCGCGGCGGTCGCCCCGAGGTTCGTCGGCAGGATCAGCAGCGCGAACCCGACGCCGAGGTAGCGGTGAATGCGCGGCGTGACCCACACCTGGATGACGAACGCCGCCGCGGACACGCCGAACCGCAGCTGCGCGAGGAACTTCGAGATGCTGTTCGCTTTCCCGAGGCCCTCGGCCGCCATGTTGACCTGCTGATCGAGCAGCGCGGCGCCGAGCGATCCGAAAGCAATGACGAGCGCAACCAGCTGCACCTGTTTCGATTCCCGAAGGAGCTGCATCGCGCGCGAGATCGTGACGCCCTTCTCGTCCCTGGCCGCCCGCGCCGCCGCGGCGCTCGCCGCTTTTTCACGTGCGAGCACGACCGACACGAGCGGCACGCAGAGCACCAGCGAGCCGGCGCTGACGAGCAGCAGCGAGCCGGCGCCGACGTGCTCGACGAAAAACGCGGTCAGCGCGGCGCCGGTCATGCCGCCGAGCGCGATGCCGCCGCCGACGAAGCCGAAAATGCGCTTGGCCTGGCGGGGATCGTAGATGCCGTTGGCGAGCGTCCAGAACTGGCTCGTCAGCAGCAGACCGACGAGCGCGCCCCAGACGTAGAAGGCGACCGACACCCAGTCCTGATCCAGCCGGAACAGCGCCCAGAAGAGCACCATCACCGAGGCGAGCGCGGTCTGGATGATCGGCAGCGCCCAGCGCCTGGGCAGCACCGAATAGAGGCGCGTGTACCCGAGCATCAACGCGCCGATGAGGACGCCCTGCGCGAGGATGACGTACGGCACGTTGACCGCGCCCAGGCTCTCGATCACCTTCGACCGCGTCAGCGGCTGAATGATGTTGTACGCCGTCAGCGCGAGAAACGCGTACCCGAACATCAGCACCGCGGTGACGCTCTCGTCGTCCCGCAGATCGGCAAACGGCGTGAGGATGCGCCGGAGGAACGTCGGCATGTCGGTGGTCGGCGAGATTATACGGGGCGGCGCTATAATCCGCGCCACATGCGCAACATCTTCTTCGTTGTGCTGATCGCGACGGCCGGCGCCCCCGCGGCGGCGCAGCCCGCGCGTCCGCCGGCAGCCGCCGGCGGCGGCTCGTCGGAGCTCGCCGCGGGCAAACGCGTGTTCGACGCGCAGTGCGCCTGGTGCCACGGCAACGACGGCGACGGCGGCATCGGGCCGAACCTGCACGGAAAACTGACGCACGCGACCGACCTGAAGTCGATCGTCGAGATCGTCACGGGCGGTCTGCCCGGCGGCGACATGCCGTCGTTCCGGTCGCCGCTGACCGAGCAGAACATCCGCCGCGTCGCCGCCTACGTGCAATCGCTGTCGCGATCGCCGCGGCGCCCTGCGCCCGGCAACGTGCAGCACGGTCAAGCGGTGTACGACGCGAACGGCTGCGCGTCGTGCCACACGGTCGACGGCCGCGGCGGCATTCTCGGCCCCCCTCTCTCGAACGTCGGCGCGCAGCGCGGCGCTCCGTATCTGCGCGAGGCGCTGCTCAAGCCCGAGGCCGCGCACCCGAGCGGCTATCTCGTCGTCCGCGCGGTGACCGGCAGCGGCGAAGTCCGGGGCATCCGCATCAGCGAGGACGTGTTCTGGGTCACCATCCGGGACGCGCGCGGCCTGCACACGCTGCAGAAGTCGGCCGTCACCGCGCTCGAGCGCCAGCCCGACGCCTCGCTCATGCCGTCCTATGCGACGCGGATCGCCGCAGGCGATCTCGACGATCTCATCGCGTACCTGAGCACGCTGCGGAGCGCGAAATGATCACTGCCATGAAGAAGACCCTTCTCGCTTTCGCACTCGTGGCGCCGCTCGCAGCACAGGCGCCCGTCCCGGGCGCAGGCGCCCCAACCATCGACGATGGCAGCTGGCCGATGTATTCGGGGTCGTACGGATCCGAGCGCTTCTCGCCGCTGACGCAGATAGCCACGTCAAACGTCTCGAAGCTCCATCCCGCGTGGGTGTACCAGCCACCCGGCACCGGCTCGCTCGAATCGACGCCGGTCGTCGTCAACGGTGTGATGTATGTCACCGCCGGACCGACGATCGTGGCGGCGCTCGATCTGAAGAGCGGCAGACCGCTGTGGGAGTGGACGCGCCCGATCCCGGCGAGCGTGCTCAACCTGGGCTTTCCGCGCGTCAACCGCGGCGTCGCCGTCCTCGACAACACCGTGTTCGTCGGCACGCTGGACGGGTACCTCTTCGCGCTCGACGCGCGCGCCGGCATCGAGCGCTGGTCGGTCCACGTCGGCGACAACAAGTTCGGGCATTCGATCACCGCCGCGCCGCTCATCATCCGGGGAACAGGCGCCGGAAACGACGACGACAAAGTGATCGTCGGCATCAGCGGCGGCGAGGCCGGCATCCGCGGCTTCCTGGACGCCTACGACGCAAAGACCGGCAAGCTTGCGTGGCGTTTCTGGACCGTGCCGTCGCCCGGTGAGGCCGGCAGCGAGACGTGGTCCGCCGACAGCTGGGTCCACGGCGGCGGCGCAACGTGGCTGACCGGCTCGTACGATCCCGCGCTCAATCTCATCTACTGGGGCACCGGCAATCCCGGCCCCGACTGGAACGGCGACTCGCGCGCGGGCGACAACCTCTATACATCCTCACTGGTCGCCATTGAGGCGACCACCGGCAAGGCGAAGTGGCACTTCCAGTTCACGCCGCATGACGTCCACGACTGGGACGCGAATCAGATTCCGGTGCTCGTGGACGCGGAGATCAACGGGCGCATGCGGCAGCTCGTCGTGCAGGCGAACCGAAACGCGTTTTTCTACGTTCTCGATCGGAAGACGGGCGAGTACCTCCTCGGCGCGCCGTACTCGAAGCAGACGTGGGCGAAGGGGCTCGACGAAAAAGGACGACCTGTTCTGATCCCCGGCATGGAGCCTTCGGAGAAAGGGACGACGGTCTATCCGAGCCTGCAAGGATCGACGAACTGGGCGAGCCCGTCGTACAGCCCGCGGACGGGACTGCTCTACGTACCGGTTCGCGAGATGGGTTCGATCTATTTCAAGACGGCGACCGAATACAAGCCGGGAACGTACTACACCGGCGGCAGCGAAAAAGCGCTCGGTGAAGAGGCGACCGGCGCGATCCGCGCGATCGACGTGAAGACCGGCAAACGAGTCTGGGACTTCCCGCTGCCGTCGCCGATGTGGGCGGGTGTGCTCTCGACCGCCGGGGGTCTCGTGTTCAGCGGATCGCAGGAAGGCAACTTCTACGCGCTCGACGCGATGACGGGCAAGCCGCTGTGGAATTTTCAGACCGGAGGGCCCATCCGGTCCGGGCCGATGTCGTTCGCGGTGGACGGGAAGCAGCACGTGGCCGTCTGCGGCGGCCACGCGCTGTTCGTCTTCGCCGTCGAATAGGCTACGAAGTCACGAAAGCACGAAGAATTCTCGGATAAATGGAATTCTCGTGTTTTCGTGTTTTCGTGGCTTCTTTCATGACTCAGAATCCGAACCGTATCCCCACCTGCGCCTGAAACGGCTGTCCGCCGCCGTAGAGCGTGGTCAGCAGCAGGAAGTTGGTACTGCGGCGATCGCTCGTCGGATTCACGAAGTTCGCGCGGTTCGTCAGGTTGATCAGGTCCGCGTTCAGGTCGACCGTCTTCGAGCCGCCGGCCCTGAATCTCCATCCCACGCGCGTATCGAGCTGTGCGTAGCCGGGGCCGTAGACGCCGTTGCGTCCGCCCCCGTTCTCGACCGTGATCGCATTCGACCCGTTCCCGCTGTAAGTGCCGGCGGGGAGCGGATCGGTCAGCTGCCCGTTGCGATCCGGGTCGCTGCTCGTGTCGATCAGCGTGAACGCCGTGCCGCTCAGAAGCCGCAGCGTCCCGCTCAACGTCATGCCGTGGGTGTGCGGCACTTCGGAGATGCGGCCGCTGAACACCAGATTATGGCGCCGGTCAAAGTCGGTCGGTCCCTGGCCGGCCGGGAGGTTCGGGTCGGTCAACAGCTGGTAGTTGTTGGTCGCGGTCTCGGCGCCCCCGAAGTTTCCGCGCGAGTACGCCAGCGTGTAGGAGATCCGTCCGCTCCAGTTGTGCGAGTCGCGCTTCTCGACGATGAGGTTGAGCGCGTCGTAGTTGTACTCGCCGATGTTCTGGCGCTGAAACACGTCGGTGACGAACGTCGGATCGACGCGGACGATCGCTCCGGACGCGGTCGTGTTGACGCGAACGCCGGGGTTGAGATTCTCCAGCATCCACTGCCCCCGGGCGATCGTGTGCACGTAGTCGGCGCTGACCGACGCGTATGACGCAAACTGACGCTGGTAACCGGCGCTGATCTGCTGGGTATAGGGCTGCACGCGATCGGGATTGTCGAGAAACACCGTGCCTGTGTTCTTCTGCAGCTGCCCGGTCGGATACAGCTGATTGAGCAACGTGTAGTTGACGACGGGTCCGTTGGCGAGCATCGGATTGGTCGGAAACTTCCCAGCGCGCGGACCCGGGTCGATCGCGTCCGCCGGAAACTGCGCCGTCACCGACTCGGCGTTGACGCCCGACGTGACGTAGCTGTTCAGCAGGCCGAAGTTCGTCTTGTCGTAGAAGAGTCCCCATCCGGTGCGGACGAGCGACTTGCCCTCGTTCCAGCTGTAGGTGAACCCGATGCGCGGAGACACGTTGTTCTTGTCGACCGGGTAGGCGCTCGGGTCGCTGAAGTACTTGTTGCCGGTTTCGTCGAGCGGCGTGAAGTCGATGTCGTAGCGCAGCCCGAGGTTGAAGGTGGCGTTGTGTGAAACGTGCCACTTGTCCTGCACGAATCCGGTGTACGCCCACTGCGTCATCTCTATCACCTGATCGGTCGGCGCCTGAATGGTGAGCCGCTCCGGATACGTGCGCGGGTCGGCGGCGTTGAACGAATTGTTCGACGGGATCGTGAACGTTCCGTTCAGCTGGGCGTGATTCTGGTAGTTCCAGCGGACGTAGTACATCTGGAATCCGAACTTCACGTCGTGATCGCCCGTCCGCGTGGCCGGAACGTACCAGCTGTACGTATCCGAGAATTCCGGCGAGTCGGTGATCCAGTGCGTGCCCGCGTTCCGGACGCCGTCCTGGAACGTCAGGTATGTCAGGTTCGGACCCTGCGTCCGCATCGCCGTCTCGTTGACCGCCACGCACTCCGCGAAGTCCGCCTGCCACATCGGGAAGAAGCCGGTGAGGTTCTGCTTGCAGCCCGGGAAGCCGTTCGGGGCGAAGCGATCGTCCTCGCGCGTCAGGGACAGGCGGATCGTGTTCACGCGATTGGTGCCGAGCACCGAGTTCAGGTGGATCGAGCCGGTATCGTCGCGATCCCACTCCTGCTGTGCGGCGGTCAACGTGACGGCGGCGTTGTTCGTCTGATTCGCCTGCGGCGACCACTCGGTGATCCAGCGTGCGCCCCAGCTGTGGTTCGCGCTGATCTGGTGGTCGACGCGATACACCGTGTCCCAGACCCGCGTCTCGGTGACCGTCGAGTAATTGAGATCCGGCCGCGCGGGAATCTGAATCGTCCGGCCCTCGTTCAGCATGACGCGCTCGACGTCGACGAAGAAGTGCACTTTGTCACGGACGATCGGCCCGCCGATCGAACCGCCGAACTCGTTCTTCCGCGTGTCGGCCTTGTCCAGGTTGTTCTGCGCCTGGAAGAAATCCTTGGCGCGCGTCGACGGGTTGTAGAAGAACTCGAATGCGCTGCCGTGATAGGCGTTCGTCCCCGACTTGATGACGGCGTTGACGATCGCGCCGGACGTGCGGCCGAACTCGGCGTCGAACTGACCGGTGAGCACCTGGAATTCCTGCGCGGCGTCGAGCGGCACCCGCGCCTGGGCGCCGTTGTTCTGCCCCAGATAGTCGTCGTTATCCCACGCGCCGTCGACCAGATAGCTGTTGTTCCGCGAATCGACGCCATTGGCCGTCAGCGTGTCCGATCCCCATGACGCGAGGTTCGCCGTCGGCACGATGCCCGGCAGCAGGCCGGCGAAGTACGTGAAGTTGCGCGCGATGGACGGAATCTCGGACAGCTCCCGCGTGGTGATGTTGCCGCCGATCTCCTTCGACGTGACGTCGATGAGCGGCGCCTGCGAGCTGACCGTCACGGTTTCTTCAAGCGTGCCGACCTCCAGCTTCACGTCGAGCGCGAGCTGGGTGCCGACCGCCAGGACCACGTCCTGCCGGAGAAACCGCTTGAAGCCCTGGAGCTG
>Ga0075425_100001022_pt1 | contig 26813 bp, 22 predicted proteins | sample SoiMethybrSBSTD4_FD_75300 | JGI IMG/M metagenome (GOLD analysis project Ga0075425, IMG submission 75300) | Bulk soil microbial communities from a Populus tree surrounding site in Tennessee, USA - Soil MetaG P. TD hybrid SBSTD4 | ecosystem: Environmental > Terrestrial > Soil > Tree plantation...
GATGTCGCTCTACATCTGCAGCACCGAGGTGCTCAAGCCGGACAAGATCGAGCCCGTGCCAATGTCCTATTCGGGCGCGGCGGGCGTCGGCATGACGCTGACGCCCGTCGAAGCCAACACGATCGCGCTCGATCCCTACCCGTTCGATCAGCCGTCGCTGACGACCAACGTGATCTTCCGCCGGCTCCCGCAGACCAAGTTCAAGGACTCCAGCGAGCTGCAAACGGTCTATTTCAAGACCGCGCCGCAGATCGCGTCTTTCAAGCTGAGCCCGGCCGCGGCGCGCTAAGCTATTCCGCGGCTTTCGGGCATGAGCGGATGTAACGCGGACACCGCAAAACCGACGCGATTGACCCAACTCGACCGCTTCCTGCTTTGTTCGAACTGCTGCCGGTACCGATCCCGCAGCAGACGCTTTATGCACGCAATGACTCGACATGGCGCGCGAGCTTTTCGAGCGTCTGGTAACCGTATTCGACTGCGCCAAAGCCGATGGCCGCATCGCGCCGAGCCTTGGTTGGATGCAACTGACGCAGGGTAATCACAGTCTTGCCGTCGCTCTGCTCGTCGAAAGTGATCGTCGTCCGGAACTGCCCCGGATCATCAGTTTCATCCGCTCCGTGATCAATCTCGATCAGGGTCGGTGGCTCGATACGACGGAATTGCATGCGGTTGGGATAGCGCCGGCCATTGGGCGCAATCATGTCGAAGCGCCACAGCCCACCAACGCGGATGTCGATCTCCTTTGTCTCGATTTCGAAACCGGCCGGTCCGAACCAATTTGGCAGATGTTTTGCGTCAGCCCACGCTGAAAACACGACATTGCGACGTGCACTTATTACCCGCGAGAGGACGATTTCGCGATCGAGGGCCCATTGGGCAAGCGCGGTGTTGGTGGACGAGGTCATGATCAAATCCTTTGATTGGGAGGGGTATGCGAAGGTAGCGTCGGGGATGCTTGTGAGCTCGTGGAGATCTTCGCGACTGCGAATGGCATCTGCCGTTTGAGTAGGTCAACCATCTCGACCTCTCTTCCGCGGCTTCTTCTCGATCTTGTTCACATAGGCTTCGAGCCGATCGAGGCGGGCCTCCAAGACCGCGCGCTGCTCGACCAGCCAACGTTCGGCGTGGGTCATCGCAGCTGGTTTCAACCGACAGGTACGAACACGCCCACTCTTCTGGGACTCCACGAGGCCGCCAGCTTCAAGCACCCGGATGTGCTTCATCAGGCTAGGCAGCGCCATGGCAAATGGTCGGGCGAGTTCCCCGACCGACGCCTCCCCCTCGCCCAGTCGCGCAAGGATCGCTCTCCTGGTCGGGTCCGCAAGAGCGCCGAACACATGGTCAAGATGCGATGATAAGTTATCCATTCAGCTAACTATACGTGCGCGCCGGAGGGTTGTCAATAACAGTTATCCGTATGGCTTACTAAAGACGTGAGCGAGGCGCCGCCTATGGCAGACAAACATCCTCTCACAACGGACGCGCTATTGGTTGGTGTCTGCAACCACAATGCTGAGTGGGTCCACATGCGGTTCGAGCGTCTTCCATTGGCTCCGGTCGGTCTTACACCTCAAGCCGCTCGGCGACGAAGGCGGCATGCTCGAGCAACTCCTTGCCAATGCTGTCGAGCTCGCCCTGTAGCCGCTCCGTCAATCCAACCACGACCAGCAGGTTACGGACTTGCGAGCCGCGCAAGATTGGCGCCGCGATCACAGTGACTCCGCGGATGTAGCAGTTTATGTCGGTGCTGAAGCGGGCGCGACGTGCCTCTTTCACCTCGCGCCGCCACCGGGCGTACGACGGGGGCTGGTCCCATCGAACAAGCCTAAAGCGGGCTTCGATTTCGTCGTCGTCGTGCTCGCCGAACGCTGCAATGCAGCGACCGCTCGCACTGATGAGCGCCGGAAAACGACTTCCGACCTCGACGTGGATGTGAAAGGGCTGGTGCCCACGCGAGATGGCCACCACGACGACGTGGTCAAGTCCATGCACCTCGAGCCCGATGGCGGTCACGCTGTACTTCTGCGCCAGCTGTTCGAGCACGTCCTGCACGACGGTGGCGAACCCGTTGCCCCGCAGCAGCCTGCGGCTCAGTGAGAGCAAACCTGCGCCCAGTCGCCAGGTCTTTGTGTCCTCGTCCAACGCGACGAGCTCTTCGACTGCCAGCGCCCGCAGGATGTGCAGGCAGGTCGAGGGAACAAGGACCAGCTCCTTGGCTATGGCCTGCAAACGGAGCGGCCGATCACTGTGCGCGAGCAGGCGCAGGATCGCAGCTGCCCGCGTGACCGCCGGGACAGCGCGCAAACGCGGTTTGGCCTTGCTGCGCATTTTCGTGTGCGTCGCCGTCATGGCTTGGACCATTTGTCGGAGGCGGCGCGGCCTCGCTCAATTGTACCTATACAATTCTTCTCTCATATTGACAACGCCATCGTGCCTCCCGATAACTTGCCTCAATACGGGGTTTGCGGTTCGGCTGGATGCAACGGTCGGCGGCGACAGGCGAGAGGAGATGCGATCCCATGCGCCTCACGGAGCTGACGCGGTACACCGATGCGCTGCGCTATTGCACGACCGAGCGGCTGTGGGAACTCTTCGACGGCGCGCGAACTGCGCTCAACATCACGCACGAGTGCATCGACCGGCATGCGCATGACGAAGCTCGCATAGCCGTTCGCATCGCACATGCGGACGGTTGGGACGAGACTGTTACGTTCGCCGAGCTATCGGCTGCCGCGGCCCGCTTTGCGCATTTGATAAACGCGCGCGGCATCACGGCGGGTGACCGAGTCGGCATCATGCTCGAGCCGTCGCGCGCCTTCTATGTGGCGTTGTTTGGCACCATGAAGAGCGGTGCCATCGCGGTTCCTCTGTTCACGCTCTTCGGGCCGGAAGGCCTGCGCATGCGCGTTCGCGATTGCACGCCGCGGCTCATTGTGACTGATGGCGATCATGCCGCCCTCGCCGAGCAAGCCGGGGCCCCCGAAGTGATTGTTGCCAACTCAGCGTTCGAGGAGGACCTCGTGCGCTATCCGACCAGCTACGCTGCGAGGACTGCAGCTCATGATCTGGCGATGTACCAGTACACCTCCGGCACAACGCGGGAGCTGCCCCAAGCGGTCAAGCACACGCATGGCGCCATCGTCATCGTCATGCTGGCGGCTCTCTACGGCACGGGCGTGCGCCCCATCGATCGCTTCTTCTGTCCGTCTTCGCCGGCCTGGGGCCACGGCTTGTGGCACGGCACGATTGCGCCGCTTGGGCTCGGCGTGAGCATCGGAGCGTACGCGGGCAAGTTCGATCCTGTGCGCCTCATGCGGGCGCTCCAGGACTATCGCATCACCAACATCTCGGCGGCTGCCACGCACTTTCGGATGATGCGCCTGTCCGGCGCGGCCTCTCGCTTTCGCTTCTCGATTGAGAAGATCTCCTATACCGGCGAGCCGATGGATTCTGCCACACTTGAGTTCATCGGTTCGACGTTTGGTGGCGTGCCGGCCTGCAGCCTCTACGGCACGACCGAGTTCGGCGTTATACTCGTGAATTATCCGGGAGCGCACGACTTTCGGGTGAAGCCGGGCTCGCTCGGCAAACCGCCACCGGGGCTGCGCGTGGAGGTTCACGACCGCGAAGGTAGGCCCACTGCACCGGGCGAGATCGGTGAGATCAAGGTATGGCGTCGCGGCGCTTGGTTCCCAACCAAGGATCTCGGTCATTCCGACGCGGACGGGTATCTTTTTCACGACGGCCGTACTGACGATGTTATCATCTCCGCCGGCTGGACCATGAGCGCGGTTGAGATCGAGAACGTGCTGCTCAAACATGCGCTCGTGCGCGAGGCGGCGGTGATCGCGGTGCCGGACGCGGTGCGGGGGCAGGTGGCTAAGGCCTTCGTCGTCTCGGACCGGCGTGGCGAAAACTTCATACGCGAGCTGCAGGACTTCGTGCGGATCCAGCTTAGCCGCCACGAGTTCCCGCGCCAGGTTGCCTTCATCGACGAGCTGCCCAAGACGCAGGCCGGTAAGGTCAATCGCAAAGTGCTGCGAGACCGCGAGGCCGCCGCACGCAATTCCAAGCAGCAGGACACCGCCGCATGAGGAACTCCACCGCGAGGTTGTTTCCCAAGATCACAGACCAGGACCTGGCCGAGCTGCGCAGGCGCATCGGCGAGCCAATCGAGAACACGCTCGAGCCATGGTGCTACGAGGCCACGCGAGACAACATCAGGCACTACGCGCACGGGATCGGAGACGACAACCCGCTTTGGTGCAATCCGATCTATGCCGCCAATACCAGGTATTCCGGGATCATCGCGCCACCGAGTTTCCTGTTCGCCACGAGCCGCATCATATCAGGGTACGTCGGCGGACTGTCCGGCGTGCACGCGATGTGGGCCGGCGCCGACTGGACTTGGCATGTACCCGTGCGCCGCAACGATGAGATAAGGACGACGGCATTTCTTAAGGAACTGGTCGAACATGAGACGCGCTTTGCCGGACGCGCGATCCGTCAGGTTTACCACGTCAAGTTTTACAATCAGAAGGAGGAGCTTATCGCTGAGGCTGACAGTTGGTGCTTCCGCACCGACCGTGACCTCGCTCGCGAACAAGGGACGAAGTATCGCGAGGTCAGGGAGAAGCCGCGAAAAATCTACACGCGCGAGGAAATCGCCGCGATTTACGCGCTCTACGAGCAGGAAGAAATACGCGGGGCCAACCCGCGCTACTTCGAGGATGTCCGTGTCGGCGATACGCTGCCGGTCATGGTCAAGGGGCCGATGACCGTTACCGGTTTTATCGCCTTCGCCCAGGGATGGGGCGGGCTCTACATTCGTGCCAACAAGCTGAACTGGCGCCAGGTCGCGAAGCATCCGGGGCTCGGCATACCGAACCGCTTCGGCATCCCTGATTGCCCCGAGCGCGTGCATTGGGAGGAAGACTTTGCCCACGTAGTCGGCACGCCGGGCGCTTACGACTATGGACCCGAACGTTGTTCTTGGCTCACCCACCATATTACCAACTGGATGAGCGATGACGCTTGGCTACGGCGCGCGACGTCAAAGATCCGCCGCCACAATCCAGAAGGTGACACGCTCTACTTCAGTGCCAAAGTCGTTGGCAAGCGCATGGAGGCCGGCGCGCATCTGGTCGACATCGAGCAGGAGGCGAGAAACCAGGAGGGCGAGCTGTCCGTGATCGGAACGGCGATCGTTGAGCTGCCCGCTCGTGCATTTAGTGCATGACAGCTCGCGCGATGGCGGCCCTTGTTCTGGAAAGAGCTGGCGGGGGCGTTTGTCGGCGGTCTGGTGGCGCGGCGTACTTCGCGCCCCTCAACTTCCAGTTCGCGGCACGTCGACCAAAGCCGTCCTGGAGCGAATAAGAGTAGATCCTCTGCAACATTGGCGAGCCGATCGAGGTGGCCGCGCGCGCCAAAATAGCAGGGCGCGGCCCTTTATGTCGGGCATGCCGCGGCCAACGCCGGGACCTTGCGCTCGCTCCCATGCGCAGGGCGACGGAAGAGGCCGCTCCGACCCCCGAGTGCTATTCGGCCGCCATCGGCCAGGAGCGAGGCTCTGCCACAGGCGGCGCGATCGGCAAGGGCGCAGGCGGCTCATCGGTTGGCCCAACGAAGCGCGAGAAGAGACGCCAGCCCCCTTTGGCAATGTCGTCCATCACAGCGAACACCGCTGGTACGAAGACCAACGACAGGAGCGTGGACGACATTAAGCCGCCGATGACGGCGATTGCCATCGGCGAGCGGAACTCGCCGCCCGAGCCGACGCCGTAGGCGGATGGCAGCATGCCGCCGATCATGGCGATGGTCGTCATGATGATGGGTCGGGCGCGTTTGCGCCCGGCATCGACGATGGCGTCCGTGCGTGCCATGCCGTGCTTCATCCGCTCCACCGCGAAGTCGACCAGCATGATGGCGTTTTTGGTGACAATGCCCATCAGCATCAAAATCCCGATCACCACCGGCATACTGATGGGGCGGCCAGTGATGGCAAGCGCCACGATCGCGCCGCCGATCGAGAGCGGCAGCGAGAATAGGATGGTGATCGGCTGCAAGAAGCTTCCAAACAGCAGCACCAGCACGGCGAACACCATCATGATTCCAGCACCCATGGCCTTGGCAAAGCTCTCAAACACTTCGCCCATGACCTCGGCGTCGCCGAACTGCTTGATCTCGACGCCCGCTGGCAGGCTCGTCGCGGCCGGCAGCGCCATCACGCGATCCACCGCCTTGCCGAGCGCCACGTCGCCCACCAGATCGGCGCCGATCATCACACGCCGCATGCGGTCGTAGCGGTCGATGGCGGTGGGTCCCTGCGAGAGTTCGAAGCGCGCGAGCGCCGACAAGGGTACGGCCGCCCCCGAGCCGGTCGCAACCTTGAGTGACCCCAGCACCTCCCGATCGCCGCGCGCGCGCTCCTCGAGCTGGACGCGGATCGGCACTTGCCGGTCGCCGACGTCGAACTTGGCAAGATTGGCGGCAATGTCGCCGATGGTGGCAATGCGCACCGCTTCCGAGATCGCCTCCGTGGAGACGCCGAGGTCGGCCGCCACATCGGCGATCGGCACCACCCTGAGCTCCGGGCGGTCGAGCTCGGCCGTGGATACCACGTTGGCAAGCAGGGGGATGCGCTTTGCCTGGCTGGTGAGGTCGGCTGCCGCGCGCGAAACATCGGCGCCGTTGCGTCCCGAGGCCACCAGCTGCAGTTGGCGCTGACCGTTGTCCTTCAGAAACCAGAAACGGATGTCGGGCATATCGACCATGCTGGTGCCGATGGCGGCTCGAACTTGGTCCTGGGTGAGCTTACGGCCTTCTTTGGGCACCAGATTAATCACGAGCGTGGCCTTGCGCACCTCCGCGCCGGAGCCCAATACGCGACCGCCGTTGACGAACACACTCTGCACCTCAGGCCGCTCCCGGAGCTTGCCAGCGATCGACTGGGTTAGGGTGCGCGTGTCGGTGATGAGCGAGCCTGGCGGCAGCTCGACGGCGAGCAATAGCCGGCTCTGATCGTCCGCGGGGAGGAACCCCGCGGGGAGCAGATAGAAGCTGCCGATGGAGGCGGCAAAGATCGTCAGACCCAACGCCACGGCGCGGTAGTGGTGGGCGACCGACCAGCGTACCAGCCGCGTATAGGCCCGCAGCAGGAGCCCTTGCTGGTCCGGGTGGGGCGAGGTGCGCAGGAAATAAGCGGAAAGCAAGGGCGTGATAAGCCGCGCTACCAGCAGTGAGAAGAGCACGGCAAAGGCCACCACCAGGCCGAACTGCTTGAAGTATTGTCCGGCGATGCCGCCCATGAAGCTCACGGGCACGAACACGGCGATGATGGTGAAGGTGATCGCAATGACGGCGAGACCGATCTCGTCGGCCGCCTCCAGCGCGGCGCGGTAGGGCGACTTGCCCATGCGCATGTGGCGCACAATGTTCTCGATCTCGACAATGGCATCATCGACCAGTATGCCCGTGACGATGGTGATGGCGAGCAGGCTGACCAGGTTGAGCGAGAAGCCGGCCGCGTCAATGGCCCAGAAAGCGGGGATGATGGATAGCGGTAAGGCGATTGCAGCGATCAAGGTCGCTCGCCAGTCGCGCAGGAAGATCAACACCACGACGATGGCGAGGACGGCACCCTCAAGCAAGGTCTTCATGGTCGCGTGGTAGGAACCCAACGTGTATTCCACCATCGAGTCGATCAGTTTGAGCTCGACGTTGGGGTGGGCCTTCCTGAGCCCCTCGATCGCCTTGGCCACATCGCGCGCAACCACCACGTCGCTGGCGCCTTTGGCTCGCGAGATGGCGAAGGCCACCACCGGCCGGTCATCCAGAGCCGCGAACGTGCGTTGCTCAGCGGTCGAGTCGACCACCGTCCCCAGCTCGTCGAGGCGCACCTTGCGGCCGCGCGGCAGCACAATGCTGGTGGCAGCAAGGTCGGCGACGGATTGCTTGCCGGCGAGCGTCCGAATGGCTTGCTCGCGGCCCGCTATCTCACCGCGGCCGCCAGCCAGGTCGATGTTGGTAGCTCTGAGCTGCTTGTTGACGTCTCCGGCAGTGATGCCGAAGGCAAGCAGTCGGTCGGGATCGAGCGCGATGCGGATTTCGCGTTCGACGCCGCCAAAACGCTCGATCTGCGCCACACCTTTGAGCCCCTGTAGCGCGCGCACCACGACGTCGTCGACGAACCAGGAGAGCTCCTCCGGTGTCATGCCGGCGGCGCTCGCACCATAGGTGACGATGGGTAGGCCTTCGATCTCGATGCGTGTGATGATCGGCTCGTCGATGGTACGCGGCAGCTCGGCCCGGATGCGTGCAATTGCATCCTTTACGTCATTGAGGGCGCGGTCCTGGTTGACCTCCAGACGGAACTCGATGGTGGTAATGGACGAGCCCTCGGTGACGGCAGAGGTCTGGTGCTTGACGCCATTGACGCCGGCAATGGCATCCTCGATCTTTTTGGTGACCTGCACCTCGAGTTCCGACGGCGCCGCACCCGACTGGTAGACGCGAACCTGCACGATCGGCAGGTCGATGTTGGGAAAGCGCGTGATTGCGAGCTGGCCGAAGCTCACGTAGCCGAGCGCGATCAGCACCATGAACAGCACCAGCGACGGCACCGGCGTGCGGATCGACCAGGCAGAGATGTTCCAATTCATGGGTTTGCTCGGTTGAGCCGCGCATCACTCAGCTTGGAGCCGTCGCCGATGACGGGCCGCACCCAATCGCCATCGCGCAGAAAGGTTCCGGACCTCGACACGACGGTCTCGCCTTCGCTCAATCCCTCGCGCACCTCGACGAGCGGGCCGGAGGCCAACCCGGTCTTCACCTTCCGCGTTTCGACGCGGTTGGCGCGCACGACCTGGACGGAGGCTCCGTCGGGACCCCAGAGGATGGCGGAGGCAGGCACGGCAAGGCCCCGGCCGCTGGCGGTCTCGATGCTGCCGCGCGCGAAGGCGCCCACTCTGAGGCCCTCATTGCATCCAAGAAAAATGCGTACCCGGCCGAGGCGCGTCGCCTTGTCGACCTCCGGCGAGATGAGCCGCACGGTGCCGGCTAGCGAACCAACGCCGGTCACCTCCACGCGTGCGGTCTGGCCGATCCGGATGGCGGCCATGCGCGTCTCGGTCACCTCGGCATCGAGCTCCACCTCGCCATTGGCCACGATGCGGAACATCGGCTCTGCCGCGCCGGCGGCGTAGCCGCCGATGCGCGCCATGCGCCGGCTGACAATCCCGTCAGCGGGGGCCACCACCTCGGTGCGGCCGCGGCGCCACGCGAGCTCGCGCCGCTGGGCCTCGATCTGGGCCTTCTCGGCCTCCGCGGCCGTGAGCCCGTCGCGCGCCGCGACGAGTTGGGCCTCTGCCGTGCGCGCTGCCTGCTCGCGCGTGTCGTAGGCGCTTTCGGCCATGACGCCCGATTGGCGCAGCGGCTTGGCACGCTCGAAGGCGTTGCGGCTCTCGACCAGCCGCGCCTCGGCCTGCACGATGCTGCTGCGCGCCTGGGCGATGGATGCGGTGGCACGCGCGAGCGCGGCGTCGTTCTGCGCGAGCTGAGCGTCGAGCGTGTCGGCGACAAGACGTGCGAGCACATCCCCCTTTGCCACGCGCATGCCCTCATCGGCCAACACCTGCGTGATGCGCAAGCCTTCGACCTCGGGCCCGACCAAGATTTCCTCGCGCGCCACCAATGAGCCCGTCACGAGCACCGTCTCCACGAAGTCCGCCGGTGCGGCGCGCGCGACGGTCACGGCCGCTGCGAGGGTGAGCGAGGCATCGGTCGGCGGCGCGTTGGCGGGGGGCGGTGATGGTCCTGCAGCTCGCGGGAGCGGCTTGCCTACCAGCGTGAGCGAAATCATGAGGAAGGAGAGGACCAGCACAGCGCCGATCAGGACCTGTCGCATGCTCACCCCTCACTCTGCGGCCGGTGGTTGGTGCCCGATGCCGGGGGCGGAACCGGATTGAGAAGCGCGCGGATGAGCTGCAGCACGGCAGGCATGACGGCCGATGGATCGAACGAGGGGTCCACCGCGCGCCGCCAGAACATGCCGTCGCAAACGATGATGAAGGCCTTGGTCACCGTCGCTATGTCGAGCGCGGGCGCGATGCGGCCTTCGGCATGCATCTTGCGGAACAACTTCTCGAAGCTGTCGACAATGTAGCGATCGAAGCGCTGGAAGATTTCGCCCACACGCGGGTTGCGCGTGGACTCAAGGCCGATCTCAATGCACATGCGCTGGCTGTGCGCCGGCTCCTCGAGGAAGTATTCCTCGCCCAACGCTTTGAGGGCCTCCATGAAATCGGGCGCGCGGGCGAGTTGGTTGAAGCGTTCGGCGAACTCGGCGCGGTCGCGCTCGGAGAGCCCGGCGATCAGCGCCTCCTTGCTGTCGAAATAGACATAGAGCGCCCCGGGACTGACGCCCGCGGCGCGGCAGATGTCATGCATGGTGGTGCGGTGGAAACCGGCGTGGGCAAAGCACTGCTCGGCGGCATCGAGGATGTGCTCGCGCCGCGCACGCTGAATGTTGGGCTTGAGCTTGGGCATTGGTGCCTCGTCCCCTTCGAAGTCCTTTTCGAAGCCCCTTCCCGCGGCTCCCCATCCCGCGCCGTTCCCCCTCCTGAGATCTCGGGTGGCCAATTCAGGGGGGCCGGCTCGTCAACCTTGCACTGCACAAAACAAAACGAATGGCCGTTTTATTTTGCAAGAAGGCGGCGAAGTGAAGGCTGCAGCAGGAAAATTTGGGGCAATCGCCTCACAAGGACGTGAGAATCGCGGGCTCCCCTTGCGGGGGTTGCAGCGCCCACCCTCGCAGCCGTGAGCGCCCAGCGACGCCTCGGCCGGCGCCCTGCGGCCCCATGGTCGAGGTGGCGCTCAACGTGCTAGGGGAAGCGCCTCCTTCCTTCACCGAGCCCCCAAGCCCAATGATCCCCCTCCTCGAAGGCCTGCGCATCCTGGATCTTACGTCCGTCATCCTCGGACCCTACGCCACTCAGATCCTCGGCGATTTTGGCGCCGAGATCATAAAGGTGGAACCGCCTGAGGGGGACAGCATGCGCCCGGTGGCACCGGTCAGGGAGGGCAAGGTCAGTGCCATCTTCGCCAACAACAATCGCAACAAGCGCTCCGTCGTCCTCGACCTCAAGACGGCGGGCGGCCGCGCGGCCCTCATGAAACTGCTGCCGACCGCGGATGCTTTCGTGCACAACATGCGCCAGCAGGCGCTCGATAAGCTGGGCTTCACCTACAAGGCCGTGCGTGCCGCCAATCCCCATATCGTCTACGCAGCCGCCGTGGGCTTCGGCCGCCATGGCCGCTACGCCGGCAAACCCGCCTATGATGATGTGATCCAAGCCGCCTCTGGCTTCGCCGGCCTGTTCCAGATGCGCGATGGCACGCCGCTCTACGCCCCCACCATTGCCGCCGATAAGGTGTCGGGCCTGCACCTTGCTCACGCCGTGCTCGCCGCTTTGCTCTATCGCCAGCGCACCGGCAGGACACCTGGATACGTCGAGGTGCCAATGTTCGAGCTGATGGCGGCCTTCAGTCTCAGCGAGCACTTGAGCCACGCCACCTTCGATGCGGGTGGCAAGGTTGGCTACGTGCGTGTGCTTTCGCCTGGCCGCAAGCCCTACAGGACCAAGGACGGTTGGGTGGGCGTGCTGCCCTACACGGAGCGCAACTGGACCAAGATCTTGCGCGAGATCGGCCGCGCCGAGGTGACGGAGCTTGCGTGGTTCAAGAACCCGACGGAGCGCAGCCAGCGCGTGGATGAGCTCTATGCCATTTTGGCGGAGGCCCTGACCGCGCGCAGTACGGCTGAGTGGTTGGCTGTGTTCGAGCGCCTCGACATTCCCCATGCGCCTGTGCGCACCCCCGACGACCTGCTCGAGGACGCCCACCTCGCCGACGTCGGCTTCTTTGCAACCAACTTCGCATCCAAGACGCCCGTCAAGCGCGCCCTGCGCCAGGCCGTCAATGTGGAGGAAGTCGGTGATCTCCCCGACCTGCCACCGCCCGCCCTCGGCGCCGACACGGCGGCCGTCCTGCGCGAGGCCGGCTGCACCGAGGCGGAGATTGCTGCGGTGCTGGCGACCGCGCACACGCGCGCCGAGATCTAGCACCCGACGCTGGCGATCCGGGATCGTCGGGCCAGCAAAACCCGAGGGCGGTGCTCCCTTATCGTCGCGCGATGGCGGCGGGCCGCCATTTTGCGAGGTGGGGCCCCCCGCATGTCCACACGTGTTGGCCGCCGCGGGCATAACTCGTGCAAAATGCCTGCAAAGGTCATGGTATGATGGTCGAGCCAGGTTTGGGGGGCCAGCAGCCATGTCCGCGACGAGAGCCCAGCTCGTTACCACCTTCACGGAGGACATGGTCACGACCTTGGTCGTGTGCGCGGCGCTGAGTGCGCTTTGGGCCGCTTATCGCTCAGACATGGTGAGGGACAGCGAGGGCCGCAGACTACCCCCAAGCGTTACGGCCCGTTTCGCCTACGTCGGCCTCTTTCTCGCGGGCTTTCTGGCGCTGACGGTGGCGTTCCACCTGGGCGGCATTCTCGTCAAGAGACTGAGCTCGATTACAGGGTTCGGCGCGCGATTTTTTGATCAGTTCGAAGGTCAAGCGCCGATCCTGGCCCTGCTTGCCACCTGCGGCCTCTACTCTCTGGCCCCGTTCCGCGAGCTCGAGCAGCACCTCCTCGCGTGGATGCACAACACGCGCCATCTGCGCGGCGACGTGCGCGCCCTCGGGCAGCACCTGGAAGAATGCGTTCTCCTGCCCTCGCCCGGGGAGCGCCGTCGCAACATCGAGAGCCTCGAGGCCTTTCATGTCTACATCACGGACCAGCAGCTTCAGACCATCAATCTGAGTTCGGTTGCCACCTGGCGCAAAACGGGATCGCTGCTGCGGCACCTGCGCCAATGGAATGCCGGCCGCTCCCGCATCATGAGCGACGATGAGATCGGCGCGCTTGATGAATTGGAAGAAGCGCACGCGCGCAAGACACGGCTCGCCATGGACATCATCCGCACGCTTGACAGCGTGCGCGGAGGGGCAGGCGGGAGTGAGGTCGCGAGCGTGACCGAGATCCTGTCGCGAGCCTCGCACGACAATCGCCAGGAGATTTCTGAGGCCGAGGCGCAGGTTAAGGCGAAGCTTGGGGGGACGGAGAGCGAGACCCAAAGTCGCCCACTGCGCCTGAGCTCGGGTGAACTGCAGGAGCATCTTCGCAAGATCGAGGGCTACTTCCAGGTCGAGTATCGCCGCATGCTCAAACAGGCCGCAGACTTGGCCGCAAAGTCGGTTCTGCGTGCAGGCGATCAGGCGGCTGAGCGATTGGAGGAGCTCAAGGCCGCCGGCTTCCAAGGCCTCGGCACCATCCGTCCGCTCACCACCCACCGCATCATCTGGCTTCTCGTGTCGGTCGCGCTCGGCGGATTCCTGATCTACTACGTCTCCTGGTACGAGGAGGCGCTGCGGCGCTTTGCTGCGCTTGGCGAGGGGCAAGGTCGCACATTTGCGGCGGCCGAACTCGCTGCCGTGGGGCGCACGTTCCTGATCGGGATCGCAGTTTTCGTCACCAGCATTTCCCTCTCGTCCCTCGTCGGTGCCGTGTTCGGTTCCAACGGCGCGCATGTGCGCGCACGGGAGACGCCGTGGGGAACCTACGTCATTGCCGGTCTCGTGGCCGTGTGCACGTTCTTCGCCTTGCAGCTCATGCGAGAGGCGATCACGCTCAGTCTGGACGCCACCCTGGCGGGGCATCTCAACATGCCGCAGGATCCGATCGCCCGCTTAAAGAACTTCGCGCCGTGGTCCATGCTGCAGTTTTTGACCGCGGTCGCGATTTGTCGCCTCGCGCGCCAGAGCCCATGGCGGCCGCCGTCGCCCGAACTGGTCGGCCCGACCACGATGGCACTTTTTGAGCGCATGGTGGACGGGGTCATCATGGGATGCGTCATGATTGCGGGATTTGCCTGTGCCCTCGCCCTCATTGCGCTCTTTGGCCTGCAGCGGTCCGCGATCTTGAAGCCCGGCTTCGACCCGGAGGTCGTTCGCAACCTCTTCGTGTTCGGCTTCTTCGTTGGGGTTCTCGTGGTCAGGGACGTGCGCGCGGGTGCCCACGCCCAGTTGCTCGACGTGCGATCGTTGTCCGATCCGTCCGAACCAGCGGCTCAACTTGCGCCCGTCAGCGTGCGGCGCTGAACCTGACGCTCCTCGCAAAGGGGATGTGCGGGCGATCGCGCTCCAAGCTTGAGGGGCCCAACCCCGCGGGCGTTGCGCTCGGTAGGCGCCCGGCGGGAGGCGCGAGGCGCCTTGACCCGTTTCCGGCCGATCCCCCGAGGTGAAGCTTGCCAGCAACAGCATCGCAGCGGCAGCAAAATGCGGCCACTTCCTTGGTGTCTGATGTGGACTGCGCCGTGGTAACACGCCAAGGCGAGCGGGGAATGCGGGTGTGGGAGTGGTTGATGTCCAAAGCCAAAGCCAAAGCCGTCCTAGCAGTGATCGTGGGCCTCGCAGCCGCAGGGTCGGTGATGGGCGTCCGGCCGGCCGCATCCAAGGAGTTCACCTACGACGAGAAGACGAACGCAGAGATGGCGCGCCGGCTCAAGATCCCCGTCTACTTCGCCGTGCCGGCGAGCGCTCGCTTGGCGCTATCGAGCAGCATCGACACCAGCGATCGCCTGATCGACTTCAAGCATCCCGAGGGCAAGGCAGCGCAAGGCGACGTCGGCTTGCGACTTGTGGTCGCCAAGCGCGGGGGATTTGCCCAACGCCTCGGCAAGAGCGGCCTGGTGCAGACCGGCGACCTGCTGTTGACGTTCCGGTCCGAGTGGGGCGGCGCAGGCGCCTATCCCAACGTGCAGATGGGTATCAGCCACACCGGTGTGGCATGGGTGAAGGATGGCATGCTGCACAATATTGATAACCCGCTCAACGAGGAATACCTGGGAGCCGGCAACCGCGGTGACTTCAACAGCGAGCATTACCGCACGCTGCAGTTCCTGCACGTCATCCGGCCGCGCAACCTCACCGACGCGGAGCGCGCCAACATCGTCGCGTGGGCGGTGCGTCTCACCGGCAACGCCCGGCGCGTCTATCCCAAGGAGCTAAGCTTCAACCAGGATTACAACGCGCCCAAGTACCAAGCGGGCAAACCGATCGAGTTCGTCAAGCAGCTGGGCCAGATCGGGCTGGGGCAGGATCCGCCAGGCAACGTCGGCATGTTCTGCTCGGAGTTCGCCTGGTCGCTGCTTGCGCTCAGAAACTGCGATCCCGCCAATTCAGCCGACACGTTCAAGAAGGCCGGGATCCCGTCCTGCGTAAAGCCCATTATGGAGCCGATGCGCGCGACCGGCGACTACATTAGGCGCCGTGGCCGTTCCTCCTACCCGGGGCTCGCGGAAGGGCCGCTGCTGGTGGTGGATTCCCTCAAACTCGCCGACGCTGACCGCGACAAGCTGTTGCACACCGTGTTCGTCGAGAACAAGAACGGCATGGCCAAAATGTCCGCGGGCCACCGGCAGGTGGCCGAAGCCTACCAATCCAAGTTCGCGCCACTCGAGAAGTACTATCTGGGCGTCAACGGCAAGTGGGGTCCGACCTTGCAGGCGCGCCTCATCTCGGCCGGCTTTAGACGGGGCATCCCGCAGAACTATTCGCCGACGTCGTTCCTGATCAATACGCTGCTGCCTCCCAACAACACCCTCCGCACCATGGACTACGTGGCAACCATCGTCTTCGAGTGAATGGGCGTCTTCGAGTGAGCGGGGTGAGGTGACAGGCGGCTTAACGTTGGGGGCGCGCGGTTGCCCACGGGCCCGCAAAGGTCCGCCCACGCACCTTCTGCGAACTCAGCAACGGGTTGGAACTCATGGATCGCCGCCAGGTCATCAAAGCCGGTCTCGCCGTACCCCTCGCGCTCGCAGGCAGCGCCCGGGGGCAGGAGCCGATCTTTATTGCCGACATGCACTATCACTTGCTGTTCGTCGGGCCCAATCCCGCGTCGAGCCAGCCGTTGGGGGCAAACATGGCGGGCGGGCAGGCCACGCTCGTCGCCTGGTCTCTCGTTGGCGATCTGCCGTGGCTGGCCATCACGCCGCGCGGCTTCAAGCAGAAGGGGGTACCCAAATCCGGCGAGCCGCAGAAGTGGCTAAAAGAGGAAATCGAGCGCGTGAAGGCGCATGTCGTCGCGCAGAAGCTCAAGATCGCCACCACGCCTGAACATGTCGAGGCCGCGCTCAAGGGCGATCCCCACGTCGTGCTCGCCGTGGAAGGGGCAAGTTTTCTCGACGATGGCATCGCCCAGTTGCAGTCGGCCTACGATATGGGCGTCCGCCACATCCAACTCGTGCACTACACCCGCAATGGGATCGGCGACTTCCAGACCGAGCCCCCGCGGTTCGGTGGCCTCACCGATCTCGGCAAGACGGTCGTCGTGGAATGCAACCGCCTCGGCATCCTCGTCGATCTGGCGCACGCCACCAGCGAAGCCGTGGCGCAGGCTCTCGAGGTCTCAAAGGTGGGCATGGTCTGGTCGCACAGCTCCGTGACGAAGACCCGCAAGCCCCAGTGGAGCATGGCGGTCACCCAGGCGCGGCAACTGGCATTCGAGGACGCGAAGGCGATCGCCGCCAAGGGTGGCGTCGTCGGCTTGTGGGCGGTGCGATCCGACGTGGGGGCGACGCCTGAAGCCTACGCCGAGAAATTGTCGGAGATGGCGGATTGGCTCGGCGAAGACCACGCCGCTTTCGGCACCGACATGAACGCGCTCATCGCTCCGGCGCTGAACAAGTTCTCGGACCTGCGCCGCGTGGTCGAGCACTGGCGACGGCGCGGCATGAGCGAGGTCCGTATGCGCAAGCTCGCCATCGAGAACTACGCCCGTGTGCTGCGGCAAGCGATGGCCGCACGGCAGGTGTGAGCGGCGCCTGCGGAGGTGGCGCGTGCACATCGCGCGCCAACGCCGAAGGGTCGAGCAGCAGCCACGGGCATCCCCGGGCGTCAACGGTCTTGGACTCGGCCGGCGCCCGCGCTCTGGTCCTCGTCGCAGGCTCGGGGTCGTTGGCGACCCCGCACGCCAGCGCTATACACGCTCCAATATGACGGCGATGCCCTGGCCGACGCCGATGCACATGGAGACGAGCGCGTAGCGTCCGCCGGTGCGCTGCAGCTGGCGCGTTGCCGTGAGTGCAAGCCGGGAGCCCGAGGCCCCGAGCGGATGGCCCACGGCGATCGCCCCGCCGTTGGGATTGACGCGACTGTCGTCGAACGCCAAACCGAGACCCTTAAGGCAGGCCAATACCTGCGCCGCGAACGCCTCGTTGATCTCGATGACGTCCATCTCCTTGAGATCGAGACCGGCACGCGCCAGCGCCTTTTTGGCCGCAGGCACCGGCCCCAATCCCATGGTGCGCGGCGGCACGCCGGCGAGGCCTGTGGCGATGACCCGCGCGAGCGGCTTGACCCCGGCGCTCTCGCCCGCCGCTCGACTGGCCACGATCAGTGCCGCTGCCCCATCGTTGATGCCCGAGGCGTTGCCGGCGGTCGTCACGCCGTCGGGGAACAGTGCCTTGAGCTTCTGCAGGACCTCCATCGTGGTTTCGGGTCGCGGATGCTCATCCTCCGACACCACCGCGTCGGGCTTTCCCTTGCCCTGTGGGATCGACACCGGTTTGATCTCGCTCTTGAAAAAGCCGTCCTCCCGGGCCTTGGCGTACTTGTGCTGCGAGGCCAGCGCGAACTTGTCACAGTCCTCGCGCTTCAACTGATATTCGCGCGCCAGATTGTCCGCGGTCTGCGGCATGGTGTCGGCGCCGAAGAGGCTCTCAAGCTTCGGATTGGGGAAGCGGGCCCCGAGCGAGGAATCGAACACCTTGAAATCCTTCGCGAACGGCTGCTCGGCTTTGCCGACCACGAACGGCGCTCGCGTCATGCTCTCCACCCCGCCAGCGATGCATAAATCGGCCTCGCCACACGTGATGGCATGCGCGGCCCCCGCAAGTGCATTGAGGCCGGAGCCGCACAGCCGGTTGTGCACGGCACCGGGCGTCTCGACCGGGAGGCCCGCCAGCAGAAGGGCATGGCGCGCGACATTGCGGCTGTCTTCGCCGGCCTGTGACGCGCACCCCACGGCCACGTCGTCCACGGACTCCGGGGCAAAACCAGATCGCGCCACCACCTCCTTGACGACGCCGGCCAACAGATCGTCGGGCCGCACGCGCGACAGCCCGCCAGCGTGTCGTCCGAACGGCGTGCGCAGTCCATCGTAGATGTAGGCTTGCAACATGTCCTCGCCTCCCACGCGCTACAAATCCGGCACTGCAAATCCCGCCACGACAGATCCCGCCACGACAGATCCCGATACGACAGATCCAGCCAGGACAGATCCAGCCAGGCTGGGCGTCGGCGCATCGATCAGGTGCGCGGCGCGTCCGCCGGCTTGTACACCTTTGGGCCGCGCAAGGCGAGGATCACCTCGGCCATGATTGAGATGGCGATCTCCTGCGGACTTTGAGCGCCAACATTGATGCCGATCGGGGAATGGATGCGCTTGATCTCCTCGTCGCTGAAGCCGGCCTCCTTCAGGCGCTGCGTACGCTTGGCGTGATTGCGCCTGGAGCCCAGCGCGCCGACATAAAAACACGGCGAGCGCATGGCCAGCTTCAAAGCTTCATCGTCAATGTGACCGACGTGGGCCAGTGCCACCACCGCCGTATAGGGATCAAGCCCAATCTTGGGGATGGCATCTTGCGGCCATTCGGTGTCGAGGCGAATGTCGGGGAAACGGGCCTCCGCCGCGAAGGCCGTACGCGGATCAATCACCGTAATCTCATAGCCGGCCATCTTGACGAGCTGTGCGAGCACCTGGCCGATGTGGGTGGCGCCGATGATGAGCACGCGCGCCGGTGGGACCATGGCGTGGACGAACACCTCGCCTTCGGGGGTCTGGGTGAGCTCGCTCTCGCCGCTATCGAACCGCGCCAGAATTGAGTCATCCCCAACCTTGTCGTCGCGACCGAAGAGCTCGTGGCGGCCGTCGGCAAGGCGGGTGCGCACGACGAGGCCACGCCGGTTGGTGCGCGCGTCCAGCGCGCGCGTGACGAGGGGCAGGCCCTCGGCCTTTTCCAGTCGCTCGACGAAGACCTTGATCTGGCCACCGCAGGGCAGTCCGACCTGCCAGGCCGTCTCGTCGGCGACGCCGAACTCGAGCGTCTTCGGCTTGCCGCTGGCCAAGATCTCTTCGGCCTCGGCGATCACCTCGCCTTCCACGCAACCACCCGAGACGGAGCCCTCGAATCGGCCATCTGCGCCGATCACCAGCTGTCCACCAATGCCGACCGGGGCCGATCCCCACGTGCCGATAACGGTGGCAAGCGCGACGCGCCCGTCCTGATCGAGCCAGCTGCGCGCGGCTTCCAGCACGTCGTGCGACTTGGCGCGGTGGAGATGGGTTGGGGGCTCGGACATCGGCGGCCTCGCGTTTGCTGCTGCCGTCGTCTCGCGGCAGACCTCGCATCCAAGCCACAAAAATAGGCGGCACCAGTGAACTTCGCCAGTGCCGAATCGAAGGGCGCTCTATTCGCCGGGACTGAGCGCCCGTCGGCCCGATGGCAGGCTCAACCGCGGGCAAGGCTCGCGTCGAACAGGCGCAGCACAGCCTCACGCGAGGATTTGGGTGTGCCGTCATTGAGGGTGTAGATCGTCTCGTAGGCTTCTTCCTGGCTCGCCCGCCCCGTTATCCAAAGGGCAGCCTGGCCCGCCAGTTGGCGCGCCTGATGGATGTCCCCGGTCAGTTCGAAACCAGCCCGCACCAGGGCGCCATAGGCGCAGAAGCGCACCGCCTTGGCATCGGTCGGTTCGCAGTCGCGATTGTTGCGGGTGAGCGCCAATGTGTAGCGCGTCCAATGGGAGCGATTGGCCACGTAGGCGCGCGCACGCTCGATGATCTGCGTCAAGATCGGTTTGGCCATTGTCTGCACCTCCGGTCGCTTGAGCCGGCTGCATGTGCAACCAAAGCCCATCAGATCATGCCCCGCCCGCGCGTCAAGCTCCAATCGGCGGTCGCAAAGCGGCATTTCGCAAGGAATTCCAGAACTTTGTTGATGGACGATCTGTTTGGCAGGTTCGACGGGAGCTGACGTCAGCTTGGCCAAAGCTTTCGCCCTGGCCGGCACATATGCTCAACCTTTTGGCGAGCGTAGGTTGTCATCTACAACCCGTGGGCTAGGGGCGCTGGCGGTGGGGTCAGGGTTCAGGGGTGCGCCTGGGCCTGCGCCCAAGCGGTCCGGCGGGCGAGCTCGCGGGCACCCGCGCGTCGTCGATGGTGACGCCGTCGCCATCGGTAACCCGCATCTCGCTTGAGGGGGCATGGACGCTCCCGAGGCGGCGCAAACCCGCGGGCGCAAGGACGGCGGCACCTGGGCAAGGCCGAAGACCTCGGTATCTGGCAGGGGGAGGCGATGCCCGCCTGGGAGTTCCGCCAAGCGCTGGGCGATAGCTGAGCCCGAGGCCTCCGACTGCGTCATCAAGGGCAATGTCACAGCAACGGCAGGATCTTCGACATGCCCTGGAGCCCACGGTGTGGCCAGATCCACATGACGCCCGACAATGCCGGGATCCTCTGGCACGCCGCCACCCCCTGATACGAAGAAGGAGAACCTCTGCGCCCCGCATCCAGACCATCGACGCAGTCTCGGCATTCCCTTGCGGTCGATGCGGAAGATGGGCTCCTAACCGCGCCGATCCGCGCCGATCAAGAGCGAGGAGCACGGGGGGCGTGCGCGCGAACCTGGTATCACTCTCTCACTTGGTTGGCGGCGCTGTCGATGCGGCCCCGGCACCCGCAAAGCCGCTCAACACCATGTCGGGCGCGGATCTATTGTGACGCGAGGGGGTTATGCGTCCCGCCCACAGTTCGACGGCGGTGGCGCGCTTGAAGGCCATGATAGGCTCCTCTCGCCAACCCTTGGCGCCCGGCTCGCGGACGGCAATGCGCGCCACATCGTTGTTGAGCTCAGAGACGTACATGGATCGCAGCGCCGCAAACGGCCGCCCCTCAATCCCCGAATCGAACTGGATCTCCAGGGTGTGCCGCGTCTGATCAAGCTCGCCCAGGCTCACCCGTGCCGTGCCGCCGCGCTCGAACGCCAGCGTAAAGCTGCGCGAGCTTGGATCGAATGCCACCTCCCGGATCTTGACGATGGGCCGACCCTCCAATTCCACCGGTCCCACAAGGAACGAGGAACCGAACGCCGTCGGTGCCATGTGCGCAGGTGCCATGGGCCTCAGGCGCCAATAACCATCCTGGGGGTAGAGGACCGCCACCTCCTCCCCGCCCATGGGCCGGATCCTCCACACCTGCAACAGATGCACGCCCGTCTCGACGCGATCACCGATGCGCACGATCGCATTGCCCGCACGCCAGAAGGTCGAGAACCTGAGACCCACCACCCACAGCTCGATGTCCTCATAGAGCGTCGTGCGCCGGGGCCGGTCGGTGGGAGAGGGCGCCGGATCACCGGCGCCGCCGCACCCCGTCCAATCCGCCGCGAAGCTGTCGGGCTCGAGGGAACCGAGGTAGGCGGGATGTGTGGCCTCGATGCGCAAGCGCCGCACGTCTTTCGAGGTCAGATTGACGGTGACGTTGTCCTTTTCGGCGCACAGCACCGGCTCGCTCGCGTTCGTCACCTCTACGCCAAGCGGCTCGGGGGGGGCAGCGTGTGCCGCAGCCGTGACCACCAAGCCAAGGACCACAGCCAGGGCCCGATGAAATCCTCTGGCGGAGCGGCATTGCCGCAGCCCCTTCGATCGCTCGGGCAGCGCGGCCAAACCGCCCAGGCCCGCGTCGGCAGTTTTGCCCACCTCTGCGGTGGTGCGCCCGCGCGCGTGGATCGCCGGTTGCAGCCTCAAGGCGAGAAGCCCTGCGCCGCGTCCGACGGGTGCGGTATGCAATGGGTCACCTACACTTGCCCGACTTCGGGATCGGCAGGCGGGTTGGATTTTTTCCGCTTGCCTGCAACGCTGCGCCCGAGCTCGCCCAGACCCGCGGCAAAGCGCGACACCGCCGCATTGAGGTGTTCGATGCTGCCAAGCGCCCGCTCCCCGCGTCGCAAACGGCGGTCGAGCGCCGCCATCGTCTTGGCGAGCCCTGGGTCGTCGTCGTCGAGCCACGTGCGAAACACCCAAGCATAGGCCATGCCGAGCCCTGCCACTTTGATTGTGCCTGCTGGGCCATCGGTGCCGATGCCTGCCGCTTCAAGCATCCAGTGCTGGGAGGAAAGGTAGGGGACGGCGAGGGAGACGTCGGCCGCGCCCGAGGCGTAGATCGATTTGAGCGCTGCCTTGTGCGGCCCCAATACATCAAAGCGCGTCATGATGATATCGAAGAGCCGGTCGCGCTTCTCTTGGCCCTCCGTGCGCTTGGCGGCCCGCTTCAGCACCTCCTCGTCGATCGCGCGCAAGAGGCCGGCGATGAGCTGGGTTTTGGTGGTGAACTCATCGCGCAGCTCAGAGATCGGCACATTGGCGCTCTCGGCAATATCGAGGAGGGTTACGTCGGCCCAACGCTTGTTGGCAGCGCAGCCCAGTGCGGCGGCGAGGATGCGCCCTTTCCGGGTATATGGATCAAACATCGCGACCTCATCTCTTCTCCACTAGGTGGTGGAAACGCGAGCAAAATCAACCCGACCGCAGAGCGGGACGCCGGCCCCGGCCTCAGCGGGCGTCCGTCCAGCTCTCGGAGAAGGCCAACGCGCAGGTGCTGAAGGGCCGACCTTCCCGCTCCCGCTTCCAGGGACGACCGGCCGCCTCCGCTCCGTTGCGCGAAAGCCGCGCGCCGAGGGTTGGGATCAGCACCGTGCAGACGCCGTAGCGCCGCCCGGGCACGGCGTTGGGCTGGGTGTGGATCAAAAGCGGATCGCCAATATCGTACCAGGTGAGGGATAGGTCCTCGTGCCTGGCCGCCACCCTTTCGGTCCAAAAGTAGCGTGGATCACCGTTCCGGCTGAACTCGGCATCGACCACGGGAATGGTGGTGTCCAAAAGATCGGCGTTGAGCATGCCCTGCACGGTCGTCTGCAGCCAGCGCGCCATGGCGATGTTGTCCGACCAAATGCGCCAGCGGTTTTCGGTGAGTTCGCTCTTGAGATAGAGCACATGACCCGGTCCCGCAGGCGAGAAGAGGATGCGCCAGTAGCTGGCGTTGGTCGTGAAGTTGTCGCTGTCGACCGGGCTCAGCCGAATGAACGGATTCTCACCGGTGAGGATCACTAGGTTGGGATCTGCCGTGCTCATTGAACTCCTCCCATTGGATGCACGCTCTGCCTGCAAGTGCGCGCCTGACGTGCGGTCACTGGCCCGCGGCCCGGCCTGGGCTCAAAAGTCTGCACGTGAGCCTAAGCGAGCTTCAGCCCCAAGTGTGCGATCAAACGACACCTCTGTGCAATCGCAAGATGCCTCATGGGGTCGGCGGCAGTCGCAGCAATGGCGACAGCAAGGGCGAAAGAAACCATTGACATTCCGCGGCAGTGCCCTAGCTAACGGCGCTTATGAACACGGCAAGCCCGCGCGCGTTCCTCAATTCGACGGATGCCCGCCTGCTGGAGGCCAATAGCCCCAGCAGCGACTTCATCGACGTGCCCGTCAGCCGACCGCTGCGGCTCGACTGTGATCGCCTGCTCGCCCCCTTTCGCATCGCCTATAAAACCTACGGCACGCTCAACGTCGCCAAGTCGAATGCCATCCTTATTGGCCATGCCCTCACAGGGGATCAGTACGCCGCCAGCCAGCATCCCGTGACCAAGAAGCCCGGCTGGTGGGAGACGATGATCGGCCCCGGCAAGCCGATCGATACGGACCGTTTTTTCGTCATTTGCCCCAACGTGCTTGGTGGCTGCCTGGGGTCGACCGGGCCGGCCAGCATCAACCCGCTGACCGGCAAGCCGTGGGGTCTCGACTTTCCCGTCATTACCATTGGCGACATGGTGGACGCGCAGGTTCCCCTGATCGACCATCTGGGCATCGACCAGCTCTTTAGCGTCATCGGCGGCTCCATGGGTGGCATGCAAGTGCTCGAGTGGGCCGCGCGCCACGGCGCTCGGGTCTACACCGCCGTGCCGATCGCCACGGCCGCCTGGCATTCCTCGCAGAACATCGCCTTCCACGAGGTCGGTCGACAGGCGGTGATGGCTGATCCGGACTGGCGCCAGGGCCGCTATTTGGAGCTTGGCACCGAACCGCGCAACGGTCTCGCCGTGGCGCGCATGGCCGCGCACATCACCTATCTTTCCGAAGAGGCGCTGCAGCGCAAGTTCGGCCGCAGCCTACAGGATCTTGCGGCCAAGACCTTCAGCTTCAATGCCGACTTCCAGGTCGAGAGCTACCTGCGTCATCAGGGCTCCACCTTCGTCGATCGCTTCGACGCTAACAGCTATCTCTACATCACCCGGGCGATTGACTATTTCGACCTGGCGGCCGAGCACGGCGAGGTGCTGGCCAACGCCTTCAGGAACACCAAGACGCGCTTCTGCGTGGTGTCGTTCACCAGCGATTGGCTCTATCCCACGCGCGAAAGCCGCGAGATCGTGCAGGCGCTCAATGCCGTGGCGGCCAATGTCAGCTTCGTCGAGATCGAGTCCGACAAGGGTCACGATGCCTTCCTGCTCGAGGAACCCGAGCTGTTTGCGACGGTGCGTGGCTTTCTCAATGCTGCCGCCGATAAGCGCGGGCTAAACAGTGGGTCTGGGGTAGGATAATGCTGGCGCCCGCCGCCCCGCCCGCCACACGCGTCGATCATCTCTTGATCGCACAGATGGTGGCTGCTGGTTCGCGGGTGCTCGACGTCGGCTGCGGCGACGGCGCGCTGCTGCAGCTATTGGCCGACACCAAGAACGTCGATGGCCGCGGCATCGAGATTTCGCGCGAACGCGTCAACGCCTGCGTGACACGCGGACTCACGGTCATCCAGGGCGATGCCGACCGCGACCTTGCCGATTATCCCGACGGCGCCTTCGACTGCGCCATCCTGAGCCTCACCATCCAGGCGACGCGGCAGCCCAAGTCCGTGCTGGAGCACCTCTTGCGCATCGGCCGCAGGGCCATCGTTTCGTTCCCCAATTTTGGGCACTGGCAGGTACGCGCGCAACTCATGTTCAGCGGCCGCATGCCGGTGACGGAGAACCTGCCCGAGGCGTGGTACGTGAGCCCCAACGCCCATCTTTGCACCATCAAGGACTTTGCCAATCTCTGTCAGGTGGTCAACGCGCGCGTCGAGCGCGCGGTGGCCTTCAACGGCTCGGGCCGGCAGCTCGGCACTTGGATTCCCCTGACCGTGCACAACCTGATGGGCGAGAAGGCCGTTTTCATGCTGACGCGGACCAGGGCGCGTTGAGCAAACGGGGCCAATCGCCGGCGCGCTATGGCGAGGTATTGACCAGACGCGCGGTGTTGGGCTTCCTGTTCGCTCCCTTGTGTAGTCCGCTCATGTCGGTGCCGTCGCTGACGCAAACCCATCTGTCCCAACCCGTCGCGGTCGGCGCGGAGGTGCTCGCCGCGGCGCGCTTTGCAGCGCTCGCCGGCAAGCGGGTGGGCCTCATCACCAACCAGACGGGGCTCATCGGGAGCCAGCATCTGGCCGACCTCTTGAGCCGGGCACCGAACCTCAAACTGACCGCCATCTTCGCCCCCGAGCATGGCTTGCGCGGCCAAGCCGAAGCGGGAGCCGCGGTGCGCGGCGGGGTCGACGCCAACACCGGCGTTGCCATCCATAGCCTTTACGCAGCGAGCCGGAAGCCAACGCCCGCCATGCTGCGCAACGTCGACGTGCTCGTGTTCGATATTCAGGACGTCGGCGTCCGCTTCTACACCTATATCTCGACCATGGGCCTTGCGATGCAGGCTGCGGCCGAGGCGCGCATTCCCTTCGTCGTGCTCGACCGGCCAAACCCGCTCGGGGGTGCCTACGTCTCAGGCTTTGTGCTGGAGGTGTCGTTGCGCTCCTTCGTTGGGGAATATCCAATCCCCATCGTGCACGGCCTGACCGTGGGGGAGCTTGCGCGCATGATCCACGGTGAGAAGTGGCTCGGCGGCCTTGATGCGCTCGAGCTCGACGTCGTGGCGATGCAGGGTTGGCAGCGTTCCATGCGCTGGCCGGCGACGGGGCGCGCATGGGTGGCCACGAGCCCCAACATTCCAAGTTTTGAGGCGGCGCTCGTCTATCCCGGAATGGGCCTCCTGGGGGAGGCGGAGGTCAACGAGGGCCGCGGCACGCCCACACCCTTCTGCCTTTTTGGTGCGCCATGGATCGAAGGGCCGCGGCTTGTGCACAGCCTCAATGCGCTCAGCCTGCCCGGCGTAGCATTTCGCTCCGAGGCCTTCACGCCGCGCTCGATTCCAGGCGTGGCGGCGCACCCGCGCTTCGTTGGCGTGGCGCTCAACGGTGTGCGCATTGCGGTGACCGATATCGGCCGCGTCGAGCCGCTCGAGGTCGGCATGCACGTTCTGGCACGGGTCGCCGCCGAGGCGCGCGGGCGTGGCATTGCCCCGCTGTTTGCCAATCTGAAGATGTTCCATGCGGTTGCCGGCACGCGGCGCCTGAGCGACATGCTCTTGGCCGGCAGCGACGGCGCAAGCATTATTGGTGCCTGGCATTCTGAGGTGGAAGAGTTCAAGAGCCGGCGCGCCCGCTACCTGCTCTATTGACCCAGCGCCCGCCATCGCGTCCCAATGGCAAGGACCTCGCTCACCGCAGAGCCCGCCACCTCAAGCGCCGGTTCGCGAGCGCACGCGATTGATGCGCGAGCGGGGCCAGT